>Ga0315284_10002688_pt1 | contig 25392 bp, 13 predicted proteins | sample YL17G09_16_MG_FD_203696 | JGI IMG/M metagenome (GOLD analysis project Ga0315284, IMG submission 203696) | Sediment microbial communities from Yellowstone Lake, YNP, Wyoming, USA - YL17G09_16 | ecosystem: Environmental > Aquatic > Freshwater > Lake > Sediment | place: USA: Wyoming | collected...
AGATTATGAGCCTTTGATGTTTTTAGAGCATTATTAACAGTCATTACAAATGGTTATGAAACGAGCACAGTATTAGCAGCCTGAGAAAGTTTAATCAGCTCTTCCCCTTTTAGCAACGGTCATTGAAAACGTTACGAAAATTTCTGACTTCCCTAATGCCCTGATAATGCAGAACTTAAGAAATGGGCATTTTCGCTGATTTGGGAGATAACGGCCTGTTGGGTTGTACTGCAGTTGTAGGCGCCAACTGACAATAAGCACGCCATTCTTGGGACCTTTTGGAGAATTGTACGTTGTCCGCATACAGACAGGGGCGGGAGATGCAGTGGCCGCTAACCCGACTGCTATGCCAATCGAATCTCCGTACAATGAATCAATGGCCAACAGACAATCACCTTCATCCGTAATGACATTAATCGTCCATGGTAAAAGGACTTATATGGAATGCATTTTTGTACCGCACGGGCTTGTTAGAGAATCAGTCGTCCGCATACAGACAAGGGCGGAGACATAGTGGCCACCATGGCGTCTGCAATGGCAGATGTCACGTGGTTCAATCCCAAACCTGCCCCTTCAATCCACAATAAATAAAGGCTGACGGCATGAGAAGCCGCCAGCCTTTTCGCCAGTGATTACTGTGAGCTGAATGCCGAAAGCTTTCTGACATTAACGCTTTTGCATTCATTGGTTTCAACTCCAGGTTATCAACGCGGCCTAACGACAGCGGGCGCGGAGGCGCGTTCATTTTCTGTTTAGGTGTTTGCTGTTCTTAATAAACTGCTCATTGCGGATCCCTTCTTGGCAACGCCGTACTGGCCGACACGCGATAACCCTCATCGTCACTGGGCGGACGCCGCGGCCGAGGGCTGCGATTTCAGGCCCAAGCTGTTGACCTCGACCACGGTGTAGGCGTGCTTCTCCCCAGCACTGGCCGAAGTGTCGAGGTATCGCATCGCCGGCAGGGGTTGGTTCGGTGTGTCGTGAAATGTCATGGACTGGAACAGCGGGCGGCCGAATGTGCCGACGGGCCTCTCCGGCACACTGGCCAGCTCCTGGCCGTCACGGAGCACTATGAAGTTGCGGATGCCGCTCTCAAAGTCCGCTGCTGCGTTCCACGTGATCTCGACGCCCGTTTCGCCCCTCGACGCCTTCACGTCAAATGGAGCGGGCGGCGGGGTCGTGTCGCTGACCGCGCCGGTTTTGACGTACTCGACCCACGCCTTGGCGACCGCTTCATTAGGCAACCACACCGCTTCAAGGGGGTTGCCCTTATACTCAGCCGCGGGGACGGCCGCCGCATTCTGAGGATCCTTTTCGACGAGAGCAGCTAGCCAGGCATGGCTCATGTCCACCGGCTTGAGCGTCTGGTCCGTCCTCCCCTTGTCAGGTAGACGCATGGCCATGCAAGCATCCAGATACGGGATGGCCAGGTAGCGGCTGTCGCCGCACTCGTGGCCGGTCCGCGGGTCGGGCGCGAATCCGACCGGCGCCCCCTTCAGTCGATACTGCCTAAACGTAGCCAGCGTGCCAGTGTAAGGGCCACCCTCCTTCGCACCTGGGTTGCCCATCTCTGGAACATTATAGGCGCCATCAGGGACTTGCGGCTGCGGGAACTCGGACCTCGGGCGGAACATTTCCGCCGAGCCCGATCGCATCCAGACCGCCACAACTCGCTCAGGATGCAGTGTGGTCATCACGTCTGCCCAGATACCGCCGCCGGAGTGTCCCCAAAGAATCCAGGGCACCTTCGCCAGTTCGGAGTGGCCGGACTTGGCTGAAAACTCATCCAGGGCCTTGAGGAATGTCTTCTCTGAGCCGCGGCGCGGATCGAACCAATGCTCCGATCCGCCGGGCGTCAGATCGACAGCCTCGTTCTGCACATAGTACGAGGAACTCCAGAGCGCGCAGTCCCACTTCTTCGCCAGGGCCTGCCACTGCAAGTCGTAGGCGCCTGTGGAGCCTTCGATCGATGCCGTCGTGCCTGCGCCGTGCTGATGGACGATCAGACCGCGGAGCTGCGTCACGCTCTCTGGAACCCAGAGCAGGTAGCTGACCGCCGTCTGCAGTTGGTTCGGCTCGGTCGAGCCCGGATAGTCGAGCCGGAAATACGTGCCGCTTCCACCGGCGGGTGGGGGCGGGGGGGCGTTGTTTCGGACCCTGGCGCCCTGTGCAAAGACCGACGCCGCCAGGCTGATGCCCAGCGCCGCCACGATGAGGAAAGATCTGTTTATTTTCATTGTTTGTTTTCCTTAATTTAACTGGTTGTTTTCACAGACGTCTCACCGAGTTGATAGGTGAAGAAGCCGGTCGTAAAGAAAAGGTTGGCGTACAGATGAGTGAGTTTGTCCAACGAACATCCCCGCTCATCTGCTTTCATTCCGGATACGGTTGCTCACTTCCTTGAGCACATTAACGGCATTGGGATCCACCGTGCCATCCTGGTATATACCGAGGTTGATCGTCACCGCGCCGCCGTTGGCCTTGCACTGGCTGATGTAATCCCCCAACTGTTGGGCCGTAAACTTAGGTCTTGGCATTTCTACCCTCTGCTGTACCCAATAAGGCTCCATGATCAGCAGGGACTGGTATCGCAATCCCGCGCCTGGGCCGCGATCCTGGGTCGTACCGTTGACCGGCAACCCGACGGGGTCGCAGGTTTCCCCAGCCCAAAACTCCTGCCATTCGGAGACGTTCGGGTAGATCCAGGAATTCCATGTAACGACGCGATTCGGGTTCCCCACTTTGCAGACCTTGAAGAACTCGCGGAAGGAGAAGCCGGGGTATCTTTCTTTGGCTTGATAACAGCAGTCGAACCAGTAGGCTGCCACCTTTTCCTTGTAGTGCTCGCCGAACTCCGTCACGACCTCGGTCATGGTCCGGGTGAATGCCTCTTCGCCGGATCGCAGTCCGGCGAGACTGGCCACGTTCAAGTAGCACGCCAGCTTGATGCCTTTGGCGTTAAGCGCATCGGCCATCTCGGCAATCAGGTCGCGCCGGGTTGTCTTGCCGGGGTGGTATTTCTCCCAGGCTTTGATCGGTCCCGGACAATAGGACTCGGCGTGGCCGATCGTGAGAAACACGTAGCCCGCGCCCGTTTCTTCCACCATGTCCGCAAAGCGCTTGACGTCAAAGTCGTCAACGGCCTGCACATACGGCTTATGGGTTCCGTCCTTGCCGACGCTCTGCGAGGTCCAATGGAACATCAGCCCGTAGCCGGCCTTGGTCATCCACTCCGTGCTGGCCCGCGCCTTGATCGCCTCCTGTCGGTCTGCCTCGATGGCCGCCTTGGCAGCAACGGGAATCAGTTCCAGACTGCGAAAGGTGAGCACAGCCATCGTTTTCGGCGCGTCCGGGATGCTGATCGCGATCGACTGAACCCCAGCATCGAGGTGGAGCAGGCCCTTGACCGGCGTCATTTCATACGTCTTGTTTCCAAAGACCCCGTTGGTCATCGCCATCGTGTACCTGACCGTGCTGTCACCACTGCTGACCTGCACGGCCTGTCCAACAGCCCCAGGTTCTGCTGCGTGGTTAAAGGCGACCTCGTAGTCTCCTGCCCGGTCGACCTGTACCTTCCAGGTCATCTGTCCGCTGCCCGTCCAACGGAAGCAGTCCCCGGCTTGCTTCCTGAGGCAATCGTCCTTCGATGCCGCTCCGTCGCCGTACAGGGATATGGGGACGTCACCCTTGACCGGCATCACGACCGGCTCGGTTTGGGCTGCCCCCGGAAGGGAGACGAGGACAGCTAGTACCAGAATCTGCAACTGTCGTTTGACGCTCATAATCATTCTCCTTGATCTAGTGCCAACAATGTATTGTCTCAATCCACGCACCCTGATTGGGACACGGTCTCTATAGATTTATCCTCTTTCCTGCAACAAGGACGGCGGCGCTGCCTCCGGCGCACTGCCCCAGGCCTTGTTCGGACGTGGCCCCATCTCCAAAATGAGCGTTCCTCCATTCACCATGTCCTTGTGCTCGAACCATGGTTTATTCAACGGCTTGCCATTTAGCATGGCGGACTGGATGTACTTGTTCGCAGCCGAGACATTCTTGGCCGTGATCGTAAAGACCTTTCCGCCGGCCAGGTTCAGTTTGACTTCTTCGAAGATCGGGCTTCCAATGTCATACACCGGACGGCCGGGGCAGACCGGGTAAAAGCCCATGGCACTGAATGCGTACCAGGACGACTGTTCTCCGTTGTCTTCATCCCCACTGAAGCCCAGCGGCCCGGCGTTGAACCAGATCTTCATGATGTCACGCACCCGGCGTTGCGTCATCCAAGGGGCTCCGCCATAGTTGTAGAGGTAGGGGATGTGGAAGGCAGGTTCGTTACCCTGCGAGTACTGCCCGATCAGGCCCGTCTGATCCGGGAACAAGGCGTGGAACATGTACTTGCCTGATCCCCGGAACGGTTCGGGCGGGGTGAATCCCTCCAATTGGGCCTGGAACAGCGAATCCAGCTTTTCTACAAATTTATCTCTTCCACCCAACAGATTGATCAGGCCGGCGACGTCTTGTTGAACATGGAAGGTGTAGATCCATCCATTCATTTCCGTGTAGTATTCTCGTCCTCCCTGGCCTCCGCTCCATATAGGGCTGTACTCTTTCTCATCGAGCACCCAATTGCCGTCCTCTGACTTGGGTGCCATGAAGCCAATGCGCTTGTCAAACACGTTCTCGTAGTTGTGCGCTCGCTTCAAGAAGTACTCGTGATCTTCTTTCTTGTTGAGAACGCGAGCCCACTCGGACATGCACCAGTCGTCGTAAGCGGTTTCGAGCGTGACTGCCACGGCCTGACGCCGCTCCCACGTATGGACTCCTTCGACCGTCTCCTTCTCACCCTTCTTCAACGCAGGAAAGTACCCCTTTTCTATGTAGAAACGGTCCAGTGAGGTCTGTGGCACATTATTAGTCCACGGCAGAAACGTATCCTCCATCAGCAACTTCTTAAACGCAGCGTAAGCCTTCTCCACATCGAAATCGCGGTAGCCTTTCATGTACGCGTCCAGAGCAACCCCGATCACGTGATAGCCGCTCAGCCCACGGTTAATGGCTGACATGGTGCCGGTTTGTTCGTAGAGAATGATAAAAGAGCGGATCAGGTCGACCTGCTCCTTGGGGTCCAGAAGTAAGTGTATCGGCTCCAGGGAACGATAATTGCCCCACATTGCAGCGCCTGCGCCAATAGGATAAAAACCATGACCATCCGCAGAGTGCACCTTTTGGTCAAAGGGGCCGTAATACTTGTCGTCCTCAGTGACGTTGGACACACTTGTCAGCACGCGGTAGAGGGATGTGTAGAAGATGGTGCGCTGGTCTTCAGTGCCTCCCTTTATTTGGATGGTCCTCAGTGCGTCATTCCATGTCTGACGCGCCTGAGTTCTCGCCTGATCGAAGTCCCATGCCGGGATCTCACGTTGCAGATTCTGACGCGCCTGATCCAGGCTGAAACTGGAGATGCCGACGCGTAGTTCAACCTGCCGGTTCTGTCCTGGTGAAAAGTCCACCATGATGCCCTGGCCGCCACCTCCCCTTTGCGTGCGTCCACGCGAAGGCTGCGCTCCGGTCAAGGTTTTAAAAGAGGAAACAGGTTTTAAGAACTCAGCATAGAAATAGCCGCCTCTGCCCCTGCCGCCGCCGCTGCCTCCACTGAGCACCGTATTATTCGTGGGGTCGATCGTTGCGTTCTGCGGCACATTGAACAGCACATGCGCACCCGCACCCTCCGGGAACGTGAAGCGGTAATAGGCAGCGTGTTCGCTTACCGTGTATTCCACCTTGATGTCGTATTTCTCCAGGATCGTCGCATAGTAGTATGGTGTGGCCGTTTCCAGATCGTGGTCATACATTGAGGCAACCTTGTCCGGATCGGTCTGAGCAGATCCGGTCATTGGCATCAGGGACATGCCTCCAGCAGGAAACCCGTAAATCTTATCCGCCAGATACCGGTCTCCGATGCCCGGCGTGGTAATCGGAGAGATACGCATCATACCGTATGGCATGATGACGTTAGGAGAGGTCGCCGACAGCAATTGACCGATCCCGCCCATATTAGGATTCACATAATCGACCGGCTCTTTGTTCTGCTGGAGTTTCAGGCTCTGTAGTTTCTGGCCACGTACAAAGTGAACTTCAATGGGGCCTTTTCCGACGGCACTGGTGGCGGTCGTAAGCTCATTGACCTTGGAGACCTTGGACGCATTGATTCCCTGGATGAGATCGTTCTTTCGCAGGCCGGCCCGGGCTGCGGCAGAATTGGCCGGAACGTCGAGCAGAACCACACCGCCATCTCCCTGAGCCACCCCGTAGACTGAGAACTCCGTGCCCGCGATTGCGCGGACTGTCGCGCCCAGCCAGACGCTGGTGGGATGGCCTGTCTCGCCTTCAGCCACAGCCACAGCTCCCGGCAGGATGGGCGTACGGGCCTTGGCCTTGAGCATGGGGCTGGTGACACCAAACTGATCCATGGGGAAGTTTTTGAAACCTAGCGCCAACGCTGGCGAGCCCGGCTTCACCCGGTAGTCGCCGTGGGCCGGATCAAGGAACTGCGCGTCAACGATTTCCGAATGCTCGTCACGGCCACTCTGGTTCTGCAGGGACTGCGCGGGGATCGGTTCGGTCTGGCCGGAAGCGTGTAGCAGATTCCAGTCAATCTCTTTGCCCCAGGGTTTGCGAACCTGGATGGGTTTGTACGGGGTGAACACAATGTTGCGCCGGAACACGTCCTGGCTGCCATTGTACCAAACATGCGGGTGGAACGAGTTGGTAACCATGATGTTGTTTTCGTTAGTACGGAGATATCCCTCGCGATTCTTGATGCCGCCGTTGAGGCAGAGATTGTTATAGAGCCAGTAGTTCGAGGAACCGTCGTCGAGGTCGACGTCCCACCCATGGTCGCAGCGCCAGCGGTTGTTGCGGAGGATGTTCTGCTTCACGCAGTCCAGAAGCACCAAATCCTTCGTGTTGTCGTTGGAGAGCAGGTCGTTCATGCCGATGTCCTGCAGTTGCCACCACCGGTCGCGGCCCCAGGAATTGAAGCTGCCGTGGTCCCCGGTCTCCTTGACGGTGTCGAAGACGTCGCACCACTCGACCACATGGCCGCCCCAGCAGCCGTCGCCGATATTGATCCCAGCGCGTGGCATGTCGTAGATCGAGCAGTGGCGAACCGTAATGCTTTGGGCCAGATCGATATTGACACCCGCTGTCTGCTTTTCCACGCGTCCGGTGAGATGGATCAGACAGTCTTCCACCAGGCAATCGGCCGGGTAGTTGTCTGTCTTCGGCCCTGGCGTACGGTCGATGTCAGCGGCCTTTTGACGCTGGTCATAGTTGAACAGCGGGTTCCGGGCCGCCTTGGGATCGCCCACGAACGCGACACCGCTGGCCCCGGCCTTCACGATTTCGCACCTGCGCACGGTAATCCGGCGGTTGTAGTGGTTGACGAAGATCGCGTTGCCGCCTACCTGGTCAAGGAGCAGGTCTTCCAACAGGCAGTCTTCCGCGCCTTGGAGGAAGATCGCGCCGCCACGATAGATCGCCCAGTCGGTTCGCAAGAGCGGCTCCTTTGTCTCCATGACCGTACGATTCGCGTGCCGGAACGTAATACCTTTAAACGCCACTGATCGGACAGGTGCCTCCTGGGTGCCACGCAACTCGATGAGCGTGGTCAGGCGCGTCGCTTCCACTGTGGCGTGGGAAAGGTCGAGGCCGACAGGCGGATAGAAATAGAGGGTGTGTGTTTGGCGATTGAGGAACCACTCACCGCGTGCGTCGAGTTCTTCGAAGATGTTCTCCACAAAACGGATCGTCTGATGCACAGCGCCGCCCCGATTGTTCTGCCAGCCACCCTCCTTGAGAATCTCCCCGTTGGCGTCCTTGCCGGTGATTCGCCAGGTGAATCCGCCCCACATGGCCGGATGCATGGCGTGGAAGTAGCCCCCCGCAGGGTCGGCCCAGCGGGTCGCTCGCTCTTTGCTGATCGCGTCGGCTGCGTAGCCGTCGAAATACTTAGCCTGCGGGTCGAAGTTCGGATAGCGGGCGAGGATCTGTCGCTCGCCGTTGACGAACAACTCCTCAGTGACAAGGTCTTCCGGCACCTTCGCCTGCAGGATGCCGTCTTTGTAGGTCGTCCACTTGAGGTCGAGCTTCACCCCGCCGCTGACGATCGGGGTTTCTCCTTCGTTGGCCTGCCAGGCGACCCCGGAATCTTCTGTCCCAAGCACCAACGTTTCGGGTAGGTAGTACGTGCCGCCGGCCAGATGAATGGTCACGGGCTTCATCATGCTGCGGGCTGTATCCCTGGCTTTTTGCAGTGTGGCCAAGGGGGTTGCGCTGGCCCCGCTTCCACGGTCGCTGCCCATTGGCGAGACAAAAAGGTCGGCTGCGCAAACGCCAGTCGTCGCTGCTGCGAACGCCAAGGACGCAAGCAGCAGGGTAAGTAATAACGTTGGTTGCTTCATGGTATCTTCCTTTCTGAGACAGGTATCAACGGGCAACATCGTCGAATAGCTCGACTTACTCAAAATGAAATTGCCCGAACATTCATGTTTTCATCTTTCCTGTTAAACAATACCTGCTCAATACAGATTGTGTCAGGATATTAATTGGATCAGGTCAATCACAATGCTCCCCTGACCGATTATTGTCAGTTAAACTTTTGCAGCCCAGGGTGTAAGTCTTTAGGGGGATCGCTTTCATTGGCCGGCCAAATCACCTCGGCAACGTAAATACTCCCGTCTTTATCCACACACAGACCATGCGGGGCAAAGAAATTCCCGGGTGTCCAACCTTCAGGCTCGCCGAATGAAGCTTGCTCAACACCATCCGTATCAAAGATCCGCACGCGTGATCAGGGCCCCTTGCCATTGGGCTCAAACAGGACATTGTCCACGTACATCCTGTGACCCAGTTCCGTTACATACACGTAGCCTTCGTGGATACATATTGCAGAGGGCCGGTAGATATCATTCCATATCTTTTTCAGATTTCCGTCCAGATCAAAGATTTGTATCCTGTCATTTTCACGGTCTGCCACATACACGTTGTTATCGTCATCCACTGCAATGCCGTGGGGCAAATTGAACTGACCAGGGCCGGTGCCGGGTTCGCCCCAGGATTTAATCCATTGGCCGTCTGCGGAAAAGCGGTGTACCCTGGCATTGCCATAGCCATCCGACACAAAGATCTCACCGGTCCTGGACGTGGTGACTTTGGTCGGCACATTAAAGGGTCCGCCTCCCTTTTTCACGGTTTTGAAATTCCCCTGCACGCAACCAGATTCCGAGGCCACGCCCCGGGTGCCAAGGGTCATGAGCAATTTGCCCTCAGTGGTAAACTTCAAAACCACATGATTGGCAGAATCCACACAAAAGACATGGTCATGAGCGTCAATATAAAGCCCGTGCGGGCCTTTAATGAGCCCTTGACCCCAACCGCGAAGATACTTGCCTTGAGCATCAAAGACCAGAATGGGTATGTCTCCCCGAACCAGGGCGTAAAGATTATTCTTTGAATCGAGTGCCACATCTGCCACATTGTCCAAAACCTGCTTGTAGTCGTGGGGTTCGAAGGTGTATTGCCACTGCGAGGGCCTGGACTCGATCCCTACGCTGTTGACCGTGATGACCGTGTACGAGTGCTTTTCGCCCGGCCTGACCGAGGCGTCGAAGAATAGCATGTCAGGCATGGGCTGCGACGGTGTGTCGTGGTAGGTCATGCCCTGGAAGAGTGCACGCCCGAACTGGCCTCTGGGCCTCTCCGGCACCTTGGCCAGTACCTGGCCGTCGCGGAGAACGATGAACTGTCGGAGACCGCTTTCGAAGTCGGCCTCTGCACTCCAGGTGACTTCCACACCCTGATTGCCCTGGGCTGTGGCTGTGGCATTAAACGGGGCTGGCGGAGGTGTGGTGTCACCCACTGCACCGGTCTTGACGTATTCCATATACGCCTTGGCCACTGCCTCGTTGGGCAGCCACACGGATTCCTTCAGGTCGCCCTTGAACTCGGCTGCTGGTACGGCGACCTCGGGATTCTTGAGCGAGGCAAGCCATGCCTGGCTCTGATCCATGGGCTTGAGTGTTTGATCCTGGCTGCCCTTATCCGGCAGACGCATGGTCAGACATGTGTCCAGGTAGGGGATGGCGAAGTATCGCGAATCGCCACATTCATGCTCAGTGCGCGGGTCATGGGCAAACCCCATGGTTGCACCCTGGTCGCGGTACTGTTTGAACGTCCTCATCAATTTGTCCGTGATCCAGTCCTCCTTGATGCCGCAACTGAGCATCATGGGGATGGCGCACGCCGCAGGTGTTACTGTGGTCGGAGGCACTTGCAAGGGCCGGTCAAAGAACACCGGCTGCGAACCGGACCGGCAGTAAACGCCAACCACACGCTCGGGGTGCAGGGTGCTCATGATGTCAGACCAGATGCCGCCTGCTGAGTGACCCCAGAGGGTCCACGGCACGGTTGCCAGTTCTGCGTGGCCGGTCTTCACGGCAAAATCATGCAAGGCCCTGAGGAAGGTCTTCTCCGACCCGCGACGTGGGTCCATCCAATAGATGGACCCTGCAGCGTCCCAGTCACCATCATTGAGCACGTGATAGCAGGGGCCGAGCAAGGCACAGTCCCACTTTTTGGTCAGGGCCTGCCAATGCAGATCGTAGGCCGCAGTGGACCCTTCTTTGGACGCAGTCATGCCTGCACCGTGCTGGTGAACAATGATGCCACGCAGGGTCTTGACATGATCAGGAATCCAGAGGGTGTAGGTCACAGCAAACCGCAGTTGGCCTTCATCAGAGAGGCCGGGGTAGTACATCTTCACATACTGCCCGGTATAGCCCTCAGGTGGCGTACGATCTGCCACGGTTTTGGCAGCAGCCAGGAAGTCTTCAACTGAGCGAGGCGGAGGCATTGGGCCTGGCGCACCGCGCGGAGATGTTGCTGTTGCGGGCACGGCAGCGGCCTTTTCCATGATGAATGCCACCACGGGTTTCGGATCTCTCGGTGCATTCGGGAGGTGTCCCATACCCTCCTGAATCATAACCGTGATCGGGCCACCGAGCTTCTTGTATTGGGCCTCAATGGCGAGGGTGTGGTCTTTGAGCCACGGGTCCTGACTGCCGCACACGTGCAGCAGCGGAACCCCAGCCTTGGCCAGGGCAGCCAGATTGTCGAGGATTAGCGGCGTTTTGGACATGTGACTGCGCAGCACCGGGTTCTCGGCATATACGCAGCAGACCTTGTCGGCATTCAGGATGGCCCACGCATAGGCCTCGCCCGCAGCACCGCCTACACCTTCCATCACTGGCTTGGGAGAAAAGCCCGCAGCAGTCATGTGTTTGTACACTGCGTCCCACTGATCGCGGTTCGGACCATCGGCATTGTAGCCCGTAGGCCCCACCACAATATGAAATCCCTTGGCCAGCAAGGCCTGGTCAACCGTAGCATCCTGCGACACGAAATCCGCACGCAGCACCCAGGGTTTGCCTGGCGCAGCCTGCTTGGGTGCAATGACAGTCACAGGCACATCGAACCCCATCCACACGTCGTACCGATCATAGCACGGCGAAAAGAGCGGCCCGCGACAGGTCAGATAGTTGTCTTCAGTTGGAACGCTAAGATAGTCACTGGCAAAGCTATAGTACGAAGACCGCGAGAAGTTCTTACCTGCAAAGGCCGGGGGCACAGCAGGTACAGCCGCCGCACGCACGCTCTGCTCGATAAAGTCAGCAATCGGTTTGGGATCACGCAGGCTATGCGGATGATGACCTGCCCCTTCCTTGATCATCACAGAGATTCGACCGCCGAACTGGTGATAGAACGTTTCAGTGGCAGTTGAATACTTCTCCAGAATGGGATCGATACTGCCGCAGACGTGCAGCAAAGGCACGTCCTGTTTGGCCAGCGCCTCAAGGCGGGCCAGATTTTCGGAGTTGCCGCCGGGATTGTCTCCATAGATACAGGAGACCTGACCGGGGTGCGTGGTGGCCCACATGTACGAGTATTCTCCGCCACGGCTCATGCCGATGAACGCGGGCTTTTTCGAGAGCCCGTGCTTCTCTGTGAGGAAGGCATACCAGGCATCCCACTTCTGGTCGGGTTTCAGTGAGGCATTGGCTGTGATGTATGCAATGTGGAACCCGCGTTTGAGCAGTTCGACTTCGGTCTGAGGCTCATGATCCCAGTAGCAGCCGCGCCACGACCACGGATTGCCGGGCGCCGGTTCCTTGGGAACCACAACAATGCAGCGGCGTCCCGCAGCACCGGGTGAGGCTGGTGTGATGGCCCCGGTCGCATCATCCATCATGTAATCGTAGCGGTCGAAGCCATGCCAGATGGTCTTCTGGCCCTCAAAGGGGATATTGGCATTGGCGGCTGGTGCGTCCGACTGCACAAAGAGGACACGGTGTGCGCCAAGGCTGATAGGTTTCCGGTTAAGCTTCAATTCTACGGGTTCATCACGGAAGTTGTAGAAAACACTAGAGTCTCCCCAAAGATAAAAGCTGACTTTGGTGGGCGAGCTAAGCTGAATGCCTAGCGGCGCCAACAACTCCCCGCGCAATTCATCAGCCAGCACTTGCGGAATTCCCGGAAGGCCGTTGTCTCCTCCCCGCGAAGTGACCATCACGTTCAGCACGAGAATGCGACCACCGCCGGTCACTCTGGACGTGAGAAACGGAACGCGACGGTCACCGGCTAATGCCCAGATGAGCACGGCGTCCGCTGGGGATTCCAAGCCCAGGTCGATCTCAAGCGGCGTGGTCAGATTCACCTGCTTGCCCTTGAGCTCGATCTTGCCCGCAGTTCCACGTTGCTGCCTCCCAGGGACAGCTACTCCCGCCATTTCTGCGGCTGGCTTTCCCAATCGGTTCAAGAAGGCCGGCGTCAACACCAGGGTTGCACCTTGGCTGAGATGCTGTTTCATGTGCGAAAGTATCTCTGGGTCGGCAGCCGCATGGGCGGGCAAAATCGCGATGCGGGAGGCCGTCGGATAGCTCGACTCCGGCACGATTGGCAGTCCGATCATCGGAAGGTCATCCGCCAAGTAGAAGTTACCTTGGCCGTTACTTCCCGCCGGCATGTAATAGCTGATGCCTCGGAGAGGACGCCCATGCACTTTCCCAGCCAGTTCAAACAGTTCGGGCAGCGCCGTCTGGAGGCGTGTCGTGCATGGATTATCCTGCATCAACTCCCCGAGATGCCACAGGGCAAACTCCGGGGCTCCAGCCAATACGGTCTGGTACGCCTGGTCCACGAAGTTCTGTGGTGTACAACCGCCCCAATCGAACCAGCCGCCATTCATCTTCTTGCCCGCGACGGACGCCAACCAGCCATAGTTGATGTACCCTTCAGTCGGCTGTACGGAGCGGGGATCTCGAGTCTCAGTACCTGCCCAGGTCTCGTCAAAGAGGGCTGACATACGCGGCGGATCGTAACCCATCTCGCGAAAGGTCTCGTACCACTGCGGGTACTTGATGATCAACCTCACGGAGGGTCGCACGGCCCGCGCAGGCTTCAACATGAACGGTTCGATGAGAGAGACGAGCAAGTCCCGGCGGTACTCGCCCCAGGGACGGTTGCCACGAGCCCGGTTCGATTCAGGGGAGGTGTCGTTAGTGGCAAACATATCGTCAATGATTATTTCGTCGAATATAGCCGCGTTTTCAGTGAAATACTGGGCGAGGTCGCGCTGAGTCTTCTCCGCCTCGTAGTTCAGCCAGGGCAACCCTCCAGGCACCGAAGTTCTCACTGCCCAGGTCTTGCCTGCCGCAAACATGACCCCACCCGATACGCTAAAGCCTCGCTTCAGGAAATCATCCCGAATCTCGCGAAGAACAGTCGGGGGTACGTAATCATCTTCTCTGCGACCCTCAAGGAAGATCTTGGAGATCTTCAAGCCCTGGAGAATTACGGCTACCTTTTCCCGGTCTTCGGGCGTCGTCAGGTAGCGATTCACATCCGCCGCATCAACGTAGATACTGATACGCAGGTTCTGGGTGTTAACGATCGGCGCAGTGGAGTTCTGTGCGTTGACGATCGACACAGTGAAGAAGTGATAGCACAGCATACAAAAAAGGAGAGCTACACATGGCTTCAATCTTGGATTTCTCCAAGTCATTTTTATTGGGTTACTTGGTCTCATTGTTTTCATTTTCGCCCCTTCATATTTTAGTTGCTCTGGCGTTTTATACTATCGCTGATGGCTCAGAATGAATTCCACGACCGTCTTCGGGTCTTTGGGCGCAAGCGGAAAATGCCCTTCGCCTTGCCTGATGATCACTGTGAAATTTCCGCCGAGTTCCTTGTATTTCTTCTCCGCCACCCGCGTCTCGCGGTCGAGCCACGGATCGAGGCTGCCGCAATCATGGAGGATCGGCACGCCTGCCTTCGCCAACGCCGCAAGGTTGTCAATCGGCTGCGCGTTGCCGGCCATGAGACTGTGCATGTACGCATTCCGGGCATAAATGCAGGAGACCTTGTCCGGGTTTGCAATCGCCCACGCGTAGGCTTCGCCGGCCTTCGGCCCAGTCCCTTTCAACACCGGCTTGCTCGAGAATCCATTATCCACAAGGAGTTTGTAGGTATCGCCCCACCGCTTCTTCTCCATTCCGACGTTCACAATGTGGTAGCCCTTCGCCAGCAGCGCCTGCTCGACGGTCGAATCCCTCTCTATAGCATCCCCCGTGAGGACCCAGGGTTTTCCCTGCGCCACGGTCTTGGGCACAATGATCGACATGGAGTCCACCCTGAAGTTGGCGCCGATACTGGCGTCGTAGCGGTCGTAACACTCCGTGTACCCTGGTCCCCGGGCCGTGGCATAGGTGTTCTCTTCCTTCAGAAAGATGTAGGAAGGCTCAAGGCTGTAGTAATACCTCTTCGTGTAGTTCGCATTCACGAAAGCTGGCCGATTAGCCGTGGACGGCGTCATATGCTGCTCGATCCAATCGGCAATCAGCTTGGGATTCTGCAAGCTATGCGGGTGATGGGCGGTGCCTTCCTTGATTATCACCGTGATCAGGCCACCTGCCTGATGGTAAATGTCCTCGACGGCCAGAGCATTCGGCCGCAACAAACCATCCTCAGTACCGCCAACCTCCAAGATCGGTATGTCATGCTTGGCCAGCTCCGGGATCTTGGCGTAGTCCTCCTCGTACACTCCGGGATTATCGGCATAGATGCACGCCACTTTGTCGGGATTGACCACGCCCCAGTTGAACTCATTCACCCCGCCCTTGCTCATTCCGATGAAAGCGGCCTTCTTCGCCAGCCCATGCTCTTCCGTCAGGAAGGTGTACCACGTGTCCCACGCCTTGCCTTGCCTGCCGCTGTCGGGTGCGACAAACGCGATATGGAACCCGCGATTGAGCAACTCGACTTCGGTCTGGGGCTCGTGGTCCCAGTAGCAGCCCCGCCAGGACCACGGATTACCGACCGCTGGCTGCTTGGGGACGACTACGATACACTGCCGGCCCTTGGCCCCCTGCGTAGCTGGTGTGATGGCCCCGGTCGCATCATCCATCATGTAATCGTAGCGCACGAAGCCATGCCATGAGGTCTTTTCACCTTCAAAGGTTGACGCAGGGTTCTGAACCGGTTGTGCGGCAACCTGAGTGATACCAGCCAGGCCACCTATACAAACCAAAACCAGAGTCATACAAATGGATCTTATGCGCAACATCGTCGAAGAACTCGACACATCCGAAATCATAATTGCTCGAACATTCATATTTTCACCTTTCTCGATTAAACACAATCAACTCTTCTGAAACAACGTCAACGCGCAGGCGCCAGCGATCCGAGTCACGCTTTGGCGTCCATCTTAATCATCGCGGGTTCCTCAGGTCCAAGGAAAAATGAGTACCCACAGCGGTTTTTCCAGGATGGCGGCCCGCCAAGCTTCAAGCTGGCCTTTAGCGTTCCATCATAGGGGGGATACCAGCACATAGCTCTTTCCTTTTTTCGTTGGAAACTTCAACAGTGATCCTTTCATCTCATCCATCTTCTTCCCGTTGCAGAAAAGGGTGATGTTCGCTGAGGGCCAGGGATTGCGGATGCGGCATTCGCCAGTGACCGCCCTGAACACCCTGTAGGTTGGCAGATCACCTTCAATCTTCCGACTGCCCCCGTCACCAAGCCAGATGGCGAAATTGGCATACCGAACCCTTGACAGGGCGCTGTAGGCATTCTGATTGGTCTTAATGGACTCGCAGAATATCGTGGCGTCATCAAACACAAAGGCCAAATCACCGTGCGGCGTCTTGAGCGTGTAGCTCTTTCCCTGCACAAGCATGGGCACCTGCATATAGAACCGACCGGTGCCCAAGGGCAAGGGAATAGTCATGGGCCGGAAACGCCTTCCCCGTACAACAACTTTTTCCGGGATTGAGGTTGAAACATACGGGCTCCGGTGTATGATTTGGGGGTATTGGATTACACAAGCAAACGTTCTATGAGGAGTACACGATCATGCTGAACCGCGTCTCAAGGGCCATCAATGCCAAACCTATCGTTTTGCTGGTTCTCATCGGGCTGATCCTGGCCCCGGCCCCCCTGTTTGCCACCAACGGTGAGACAACCGCGAAGACCCGTGGATACGACAACCTGAGTATCGCAGTCTATTTTCGCTACCAGGAGGTTCAATCCACACCCCAGAACCTGGCCCGGTTTGCCGGAGAATGGGCCAAGGTAGAAAAACAGGTCAAGGTCGATAAGGTGTATCTTGAGACCACACGCAACCGGCAGCTTGCCACTGAAGACGCAGTGACCGCGCTCAAGCAATTCTTCCAGGACCGCGGCATCACAGTCTCCGCCGGCCTGGGCCTGACCGTACTGGAGAGCAACGGATTCCAATCTTATTGTTACAGCACACCGGCAGATCGGGCCAGAGTCAAGGAAATGACTGAGTTCACGGCCCGACACTTTGACGAGATCATCCTGGACGATTTCTACTTCACCAACTGCAAGTGCGACCAGTGCATCGCTGCCAAGGGTACAAAGAGTTGGACCCAGTTCCGTACCGAGCAGATGGACGAGGTCTCCGAGAACCTGATCATCGGCCCGGCCAGGGCGATTAATCCCAGGGTGCACTTGATTATCAAGTATCCGAACTGGTATGAGAGCTTTCAGGGCCTGGGCTATGATCTGGCTGTGCAGCCCAGGCTTTTCGACGCCATCTACACGGGCACCGAGACCCGCAATGCCGAGGGCGGCCAGCGTCTCCAGTCCTTTCAGAGCTATCTCCAGACACAATACTTCAACCACATCAAGCCGGGCGGCAACCAGGGCGGCTGGATCGACGGAGGTGGCGACGCACGCTATGCCGAGCAGTTCTGGGATACCTTCTTTGCCAAGGTCCCGGAGATCGTGCTGTTTAACTCCATGCAGATCATGCGCAGGCTGGGCAGCGGCAATCGCAGCAGCGACCAAACCCTGCCCGACCCTGCTGCGACACTGGCCAACCTCATGGTCCCCATCCCGCTGCCCGATGGCTCAACCTACACTCCGGACATGGTGGCACGCACAGGCGGCTACTGTGCCGAACTGCTGGACCGCTTCCTCGGCAAACTCGGCACGCCCATCGGCGTGGCCACGTACAAGCCCTGCAATTCAGTGGGCGAGGCGTTTCTACCCAACTACCTCGGCACAATCGGCGTGCCCATGGACCTGGTGCCGGAATTTCCCTTCAACGCCTCCACGGTCCTGCTCACTGCAGCTTCCGCGTATGACAAGGACCTCGTGGCCAAGACCAAAAGGTTTGTCCACTCAGGCGGCAGGGCCATTGCCACCACCGGCCTCGTTGAACTGCTGGGTGACCAGGGCTTCCAGGACATCGCTGAAATCGAAGTCACCGGCCATCGCGTCATGGCCACACGTTTCACTGGCGGTCGTGGCGGCTTTGGATTCATGAGAGGAAGCACCACCCCGGACGCGGAACCTGAAGCAGACCTGAACATCCTCCTGCCACAGATGCGACACTTTGAAAACGACACCTGGACGTCCATCAACTTCAACACCGTAGCCTCAGGTTATCCCATGGTCGTATCCGCAGCCTATGGCCAGGGCACGTTTTATGTCCTGGCTGTCCCCGATGATTTCGCGGACCTCTATCACCTGCCCCAAAATGTGCTCGATCAAATTCGCACACTCCTGGGTCGTGACATCTTCGTGAGCCTCAGTGCACCGGACCACGTCAGCCTATTTGCCTATGACAACCGGACCTTCATCGTACAGAACTTCCGATCTGAGCCTGTAACCACCAGGATCTCTGTGGTGGGATCAAGCCGGATTCGCAACCTGCTCACAGACCAGATCCTCGCCGGGTCCCAAGGTGGTGGTGGTGGTGGACGCGGTGGCCAGGCCAGACGCGGCAATTCTGGCGGACCAGCCAGCAGCGTGTTCGAGATAACGATTCCGGGCCATTCGTTCCGCGTCTTTGCTGCAGAGTAGCCGTGCATCGCAAAGGCATACCCTGTCGTGATAGAGGCCGGAAGACCGTATCATTGCGAACGAAGTGTGTCGCATAGTTGTTTCAGGGTCATTTTACCATTGGAGATTTTCTGTACCAGACTTTGGGCGCCGTGTAGATATGTTGCCTGAGCCAAATATTTTTCGAGTGTTTTCTTCTTGTCTTTCCCAAAGTAACGGATTTTACCTTTAATTTTCTTACAATATTGGCCGGTTGGATGGAGCGTTACCGATACAACATTCAACAAGTCAGCCATAGGTATAAACAGAGACGCAACCAACTCGTTGCTCGGGGTCATTGATGACTTTCGCGTTTACGATGTCGCTCTGACACAAGAGGAGACTGCGCGGCTTGCTGGCAGGATTGAACCGTACGACACCCCGTTTTGACAAACATGAAGACAGTGCGGCCTGTGCCGAACCGGTGGATTCACAGCGTGATGAACAACTCTGACCGGAAGAGTTGTCGGTGAGGACAGGACGCTAACGAGACAGGTAACATGAAAAGGCAAAGGGCTGGCAACTTGAGAGAACTTCCAGATCTTTACTATTTTGGAGACGTTCATTGAAAATGTTGTACTTTGTTGTGAATTTTCTAAGTCGTTTACTTCAAAAAACTTGCAAATTGAGCATTTTTAGAAAATTGGGAGATATTGATACTCCTGGTTGTAGTAAAGTTGTAGGTTCTATGCGAATGATTCTGCCAATCTCCGAGGCCGATTTCCCGGCAGACTTCAGGGACGTTTTTGCCCTGGCCAATGAGTGTATCTGCCTGCCGTAACTTCCGACAATCTCTGTTGTATTATCGTATTAATTTCTAAACAAAACAGTGCAATCGTCGCTGATCTTGCAGGCTGTCATTCCGCTCTGAGTGCCTGGATCGGTTCCAGCTTCGCGGCCCGAGTGGCGGGGTAGAGGCCAAAGAAAACGCCGACTGCCACCGAGAAGACGAATGCTACAACTGCCGCGAGCCAGGAGATCACTGTGGGCCAATATCCCATGGCTGAAACAGCAAACGAGATCCCCACGCCACCGACTACACCAGCCACGCCACCCGCACCGGCAAGCATGGCCGATTCAAAAAGGAACTGGTTTCGGATGTCCCGACGAAGGGCTCCCAAGGCGCGGCGAAGGCCGATTTCTTGTGTGCGCTCGCGGACGGACATGAGCATCACGGCCAAGATGCCCACGCCACCAACTGCCAGTGAAATGCCCGCAACGCTGCCAATCAACAGGGTTATAGAATGCGTTGTTGCCCGTTCTATCTCCAAAACCGTCGCTTGGTTTTGGATTGTGAAGTCGTCCGACTTGTTGTCAAGCCGATGCCTCTGGCGCAGAAGCGAGGTTACTTCCTTCTCGGCGCTGCCCAAGGCCCGTGAGTTGCTGGCCTTGATATAGAGCGTCTGGACATAGGTCACATTCAGAATCCGCCGCATGGCCGTCTCCAGCGGGATGAGGATCACATCGTCCTGGTCATGACCATTCACGTCTGTGCCTCTGGGCGCTGCCAGACCAATCACCTCAAACGGAACTTTGCCGATACGGATTTGCTGGCCCACCGGGTCGGCACCACCAAACAGGTTGACCGAAGCGGACGGCCCGACGATGGCGACACGCTTAACCGCCCGGCTTTCCTCTGCATCAAACAACCTCCCAGAGGCAACCGTTATGTTGCGGATCATGAATCCTTCGGTGGTCATGCCCACAATGTTGGTTAGTGCGTCCTGGTCTTCCCATCGAACAGCAAGCTTCCCGCCGACGCCCGGAGCCGCCAGTGCTACCGAGGGACAATCATTGGCGATGGCCTGGGCATCGCTGACCAAGAGTGTTCGCACCGTGTCCATCTGCCTCTGGCGGCCGGCGATGATCACCGTGCGCCCCGCATTAACGATCAGCAGGTTCGTGCCCATGCCCTGGATGTGGTCCACGATCTGCTTTTCCGCTCCACGGCCGGCGGAGATCATTAAAACGACCGCTCCGACTCCCACAACAATGCCAATCACGCTCAGCAGTGTTCGCAGTTTATGGGCGACTATTATCTCCAGCGAAAGCACGATGTTCCTGTAGAGTTTCATCGCAAAGCTTCCACTGGATTGAGTCTCGCCGCACGGTGTGCCGGCAGGACGCCGAAGATAACACCAATGATCAGGGAGCAAGCCGCCGCAAGAGCAAAGGGTTCCCATGAGATTGCTATCTTCAGCTTCGTGAAATTCAGCAGCAAGGTGCTCATCGTCCAACCCAGGAATGAGCCGACTGCCACCCCGAGGAGCGTCACCGTCAATGACTCGCACAGAAATTGTGCGAACACGTCCCGCCGAGTAGCTCCGGTCGCTCGGCGCAAACCGATCTCGCACTTGCGCTGGAAGACTCCTAACAGCAGGATGTTCATCATCACCACCCCGCTCACGAGCAGAGCCAGAACTGCAAGGGCCGTCAGCAACCTGGTCAGCGTCAGTGAGATCCCTCGCGCCGCCTCGGCCACTTCGCCTGCAGTAACAATGGAGAAGTCATCCTCCTGTGGAGGTACAATGTTGTGTCGCTCATGCAAGAGCAGGCGTATCTCCTTTGCCATAGCAGGAACCTGGCTGGCGTTCTTCATACGGACGCGTATGTACGAGAGGTGGTCCTGGTTGTACAGTCGCCGCAGGCCGGTAGTAAGCGGGACGACGACGCGGATGTTTTCGTCCTCGCCACCGGGACTAACGTCGTGGCGTATCAACACGCCCTTGACGCGGAACCTCACATTCCCAATATCGATGTCGCTACCGACAGGGTTCTCATTGCCAAAGAGGTTCTTGGCCAGCCCTGCTCCCAAAACACAGGCATGCGCCAAAGTCGCAACATCATCGCCTGAGATCCCCTCGCCCTCTACCGCCGGCCAGTCCATCGCCTCGTGCCAATCGGCGTCCACCGCATAGACCGAAGCCGTAGATTGCTTGTTACCAGCCTTCGTGGGCATGTTATTCCGTTGGGCAACCGACGTTACGATGTCCCAGCCCGCCAGAGACGAACGAATGGCTTCGGCATCCTCCATGCTGAGGGTCGTCACGTTGGGAAGGGGTTTAGTGTATCCCTTGCCCCCGCCAGTATTGATCTTGACCAAGCGCGTGCCGAACGACTCAATGCGCTTGGTGACCTCGATCTGTGTGCCCTTCTCGGCGGATAGGATAACCGTCAGGGCTAAGACACTGACCAAAGTGCCGATCATCATGAGAAACGTGCGAAGCTTATGGGCGGCAAGCGACCACGCGGCCTCTTCAAAAATCCTGGAAATGTTCATTGCGAGACCTCCTTTGGCATGGCCGCCAGTTCCGCCTGGGCGTCCGAGGGCTGGGCCACGGAATGATCCTCCGCAACCATGCCATTACTGAGCACAATGACACGCTGGGCATGCCGTGCAACAGCCTCATCGTGCGTGACCAAAAGGATCGTCCTGCCTTGACGGTGCAGTTGCTGAAAGATTGCCAAAATCTCCAATCCGCTGCGGCGGTCAAGGTTACCGGTAGGCTCATCCGCGAGTAGGAGCGACGGATTCCGGATCAGCGCCCGCGCGATTGCCACGCGCTGCTGCTGCCCCCCGGAGAGCTGACTGGGTTTGTATGTCATGCGGTCGGCCAGACTGACGGCAGCCAGAGCCTCCCCTGCTCTGGCCTTGGCGTCATCGGGGTACTCGTCAGCGTAGATCAGGGGCAGCATGACATTCCGCAGGGCCGTCGCTCTGTCCAGTAAGTAGAACATCTGGAAGACGAAACCGATCTTCTGGCTTCGCAGGTGCGAGAGAGCATCATCGTCCAGATTCACCATATCCGTACCGTCCAGTCGGTAGTGTCCGGCGGTAGGCATGTCCAGACACCCCAGAATATTCATCAAGGTGCTCTTGCCGGTGCCCGACGCACCCATGATGGCGACAAACTCGCCCGCCTCTATGCAAACGGAGATGTCCTTAAGCACACGCGTTTCCACCGAACCGGCCACATAGGTCTTCTCTATGCCTTCTAGTTGAATCATGTGTTTGCCTCCTTATGATTTTGGTTATTCAGCCGGCGGAGACTCCAGCAGGACCGTCTCGCCCTCGTCCAGGCCGGAGAGAATTTCGACCCACTGGGAGTTCTTCCATCCGACCTTGACCTCCCTCGACTGGGGGCCGCCACTGGACATTAGATACACGACGTTCTTGCCTTGATCCCGTTTGATAGCCTTGACCGGAAGGGTCAGAACATTCTTGTGAGTCTCCAGGAAAATGGTGACGCTGGCGGTCATCTCCGACCGCAGAAATCCTTCATAAGAATCGATAATTTTAACTACCACATCGTAGTTAACCACGTTCTCTTGGATGACGGCCTTGGGGTAGATGGTGACAACCTTACCTTCAAACTCGCAGGCGGGAAACGAATCCACAGTGAAAACGGCTCTCTGGTCAGGGCTGACTTTGCCAATGTCCACCTCGTCCACGAAGGTGTCCACCTGTAGGCGGGCCAGGTCGATGATGGTCACGAAAGTTGGGGCGTTGAGACCGGCAGCTACCGTTTCGCCTTCCTGGGTCGAAACCGATCCGACAACACCGTCAATCGGCGCGGTGATGGTTGCGTAGGAGAGTTGCACCATATCATTGGCAAGTACCGCCTTGGCGCGTTCCACGTCGGCAACGGCCTGCCTGATGTCCTCCTCATAGCCTGTCTCGGCGAGTTCCAGAGCCTTGCGGACCGACGCCAGTTGGGCTTCGCTAACGGCAAGCTGCTCCTTCGCCCGGTCGCGAGCTTGCTCGGAGGTGAAGTCCTGCTTGAGAAGTTCCTCCTGTCTGTTAAGTTCCTTGCGATTCAGTTCGACCGTGGCCAACCACTGGTCCACGTCCGTCTGTGCCTTTTCGATCTCGCGAGGCCGCAGGGACTTGACGGCCGCGAGCTTGGCCTCAACCATCTGAAGCTCGGCGGTGCGCTCATTCGCTATCGCTTCCAGGTCAGCCTTCTCGAGTTGCGCGATGACCTGCCCCTTCTTTACAACATCGCCAATGTTGGCTAACAGACGATCTACCTTCCCTGAGATGCGAGAACCCACACGGACCTCCGCACCCACCTGCGGCTTGACCACCCCGGTGGCCAACACCGTGGACGCCAAGTCTCGCCTCATTACCTTGGTCGTAGCTGGGCCATTGTTGATGGCATTGTCGCGCGGCCAGTACGACCATACCCCAACGCCCACAGCCGCACCGAGAAGCACCAAGACGAACAGGATTATCCAGTTCTTTCGTTTCATGGTTTCAATTTCTCTTTGATAATCACTTCCGACGCCGCCATCGTGCGGCCCACGGCTCGCTCAAACCTTGCCATTGCGGTGTACCAGTCAAGCCCGGCCTGAATCAGCTGTGTCCGGGCAGCCGTGCGTGTGGTCTGAGCGTCAATCAATTCGATCATGGACCCCGTGCCGTTCTTATACTCGCCCTCAGCCATGCGGGCACTCTCTTCTGCACTAGCCACGAAGCGGCTTGCCGCTTTGACGGCTTGGCTGGATTCGATGATCTGCCAGTAAGCCGTCCAGACCTCCAATTCTACACCTTGCAGGACGCCACGTTGATCCGCGATTGCTTTGGCCAAGTCCGCCTTGGTGCGATGCAATTGGTAGGTGCGGTCAAAACCAGTAAACAAAGGCACATCCAGAGCCGCACCGACATTCCACTGGTCTTGATTGGGGAAGAACGTCCTCCCGAGCCAGCCAATACTAGTGTCGAAAGACAGCGCCGGCCAGAAGCGTGACTCTGCTGCCTTGACTTCGGCGCGCCGAATGTCAATCTGCGCCAGGGCAGTTTGTAGTTCGGGTCGGTTTCTGGCCGCTTCATCCAAGAGTGACTCAATATCCGCCAGTTCCTGCCGGTGGTCAGTGTCGGGAACATCGGCAATCTCGAACGGTTCTGACACGCGAAAGCCCATCACGCTGGCCAGCTGCCCCTTGGCCAGGCGCACGGCGTTCTCGGCCTGCACCAGTCCCAGGTCGGCATCTGCCTTTTCAGTCTGTGCCTTGAGAACATCTGATTTGGCGACGAGGCCAGTTCGGTGGCGTGCCTCGGCGATTTGGAGGTGATAATCCCTCTGCTTGACAGTCTCGATGGCCACATCCCTTAGCCTCTGAGCAACCAGCAGGTCGTAGTAGCTCTCCTCGACCGACAGGACCACATCCTGGAGCACCGTGTTGTGTTGGAAGTTGGCAGCAAGTAGTTCCGCCTCCGCGCCTTGAACGCTGGCCTTGCGTCCACCGCCGTCGAACAGCAAATAGCGCACCCCGAAGACAGCATCGAATGTGTTCTTGACGCCGGCATCAGCCTTGTCAACCAGTTCGGTCGAATTGCCCCTGGCGGCACTGGAGGTAAAACCGACAGTCGGTAAGTATTCGGACTTCGCCTGACCTACCCTCGCCGCCGCTGCCCGAGCAGCCTGCCAGGAACTGGTTGTCTGTGGGTTGTTCTCTAAGGCTAGCACGATGCTTTCCGCCAGTGTTAACTTCCGACCAGCTAAGTCGGACGGCCGTGATGTCGCTGGTTCGCTGGCAGGACTAACTGAAGAGACCGTCCCAGGCGCAGTGGGTGCATTCTGCATCTCTGACCATGGATCGAGGTTGGAGCAGCCAGCGCCTATCAACAAGCCGACAAAGACAATGGTAGCCTTATAAGTCCTCAAGTCGAGATTTCCCATTAAAGTTGATAAGCTGCGTTCTTGCATGCTTTGACACTCTTTTTGAAGCACTCCGGTACAATTAAAACCCTTATAATACTAAGATTTTATCTCATTGTAAACAACTTCCCTGCACATCCCAGGGCTACCGCATCTAAATTCCCAATATTTTTTGTAGATATTTTTCATCCCAGCCTGCTTTGTGTTGTTTTATTTTGATGCCGCACTTGGCCGTTTTTTCTTGTTTTAGCAGGTTTAACGTTAT
>Ga0315284_10002690_pt1 | contig 25383 bp, 17 predicted proteins | sample YL17G09_16_MG_FD_203696 | JGI IMG/M metagenome (GOLD analysis project Ga0315284, IMG submission 203696) | Sediment microbial communities from Yellowstone Lake, YNP, Wyoming, USA - YL17G09_16 | ecosystem: Environmental > Aquatic > Freshwater > Lake > Sediment | place: USA: Wyoming | collected...
ACTCGGAGGTCTCGATCAGTCGGATGAGGTCGGTTCCATAACTCGATTCCCCAGGGCCGAATACCCTCGACCGAGATAGAGCCTCTGCTTCCTTCCGTGGAACGCCCTTTTCCTCGAGGGTCCTTTGAATCATCACTGCATGCTTTCTGACCATATTCTGCTCCGGGGGCTCATCCAAGGCCGCTGCAATCCGGAATGCCTTGTCGATCATCTTTAAGGTCTCGGGGAGGGTGTCCCGGAAGATACCGCAGATTTCGACTGCTACATCGATCCGTGGCCTTCCCAGAACCTCCAAAGGAATGGGTTCCACATTGATCACCTCCCCTACACCGGAGCGGACCGGCTTGAGTCCGAGGTAGTGATAGATGGCAGCAATTGTTTCGCCTTGGGTTTTGATAGTTTCAAATCCCCAGAGAATGACTCCCACTGTTTCGGGCAATCTTCCTTCATTCGCTTCCTGGTAGCTCTGAAGAACTTGCTGGGCGATGCTCTCCCCGCGTTCACAGGCAAGGGGAGTAGGGATAAGACTAGGGTCAAATTGATAGGAGTTTCTTCCGGTGGGGATGACCTGAGGACTCCGGATGGGATCCCCGGACAAACCTGGGGGGATATACTGTCCCTTTAAACCTTTCAGGAGTCGCTCGATTTCGCGATTTTTCCTTAAATATCCAGCTACCTTGAGGCCAAACTCCAGAGTCTCTTCCAGTTTTTTCCGTGTCTTACCATCGAGCCTGATTTTCCGAATTTTCTTGACACATTTCTTGGCCGGCTCTCCATCCAACAACACTGTAGCCAGGATTTTTCTCGCTTCCTGATTGATCTCTTCGATAACCATGCCCATTGGCCGCCCATTGGATGAAATTTTCGAGGGCGTCTTGCGAATCTCATCCCAGTCGAGGCCAAACCCTTTTGCTAACAAGCGCTGAAGAGAGACCACCTCTCCTCGGTCGAACCGAACAATTCCCATCACATAGTCCACTAAGTCCTCACCCTCAAGCGGTCTTCCCAAGACATGGGCGCCTTTGGGCATAAGTGACCCCTTCATCTCGAAGATCTGGTCGTAGAGCTGTTCCACGTCAACATCAGTGGCTTCCACATCCAACAGGTTAGCTTCCTTGGCTAACTCCAGAATCCGCTCCTTCATCCGCTCAGCCCTGGCCGGGCTCATGTGTTTGAAATCAAAGTAATTATGAATCTCAGTTTCAATCTCCGCATATTTTTCGTAGAGATCCGAGACGATCATGGGGGGGGTCATGTGATTGACTATTGTTGCATACACTCTCCTCTTGGCGATCATAGCCTCTGAAGGATTGCTGCAGGTGTAGAGATAGAGGTTGGGGATATTTCCGATACCAATATCAGGATAACATTTTCCAGACAGGGAGACCTGTTTGCCGGGAAGGAATTCGAGCGTTCCATGTGTGCCGAAGTGGATGATCGCATCTGCCTGGAAAGTTTCCTCGAGCCATCGATAGAAGGCAACGTACTGGTGATGAGGGGGAAGGGCGGAGTCATGGTAAGACTTGGTCGGATCCTCGTGAACGCCTCGAGTAGGCTGAAACCCGATGAAGACATTTCCAAATTGGAGGCCCGGAATATACAGATTTTCCTCATCTGCCATAAGCTTTCCTGGGGGATCCCCCCAGACAGAAACCATTTTCCCCCGGGAGTCTGGTGATATCTGAGAAAACCATTTGTTGTAACAAGACGCGGGCACCTTGAAGGCATTCTGTTTGATTTTGGTGAGGGTAGCCCAGTTGCTTTGGTTCAGTGCATTCTTCTTGGTGATGAGGCGGACGAACTCGTGCCTCGTCCTCGGGTATCCTGATACTGTGAACCCCTGTTCCCGCATTGCATCGAGCAGTATGATCAAGCTCTGGAACGTATCCAGATAGCTCACATTCCCCAAGTTGTCCTTGCCGGGTGGATAATTGAATAATACGATGGCAATCTTTTTTTCCGTGTTTGGCTTTTGTCTGAGCTTGACCCAGTTGGCAATGCGGGTGGCCGCCCTTTCCACCCGGTCTTCGATGGGCTCGAAAGTTCTTACCGCATCAGACCCGAAGCCGGTATCTTTGCCAACAGACAGCACAAGGCCTTCAATCTGACCGTCGAGTTCAGGAAGGGTGATCGCAATGGTGGTTTCAATAGGTGTGACCCCCTCGGCAGACTCGTCCCATTCCTTGAAACTCTTGTAGTTAATTTCGATGAGATGGATGTGGGGAAGATCCATCTTTTCGCAGAGTTCTATGAAGCCCTCATAGTCACCCCCTAAGGGGCCTCCATCGGTGCGGAAGAAAATAATGTTGACGATACTTTCTATGATGGGCCTGCCTTCCCGGTTTAGAAAAATCTCTTTGATGGCATTCACACTCTCGATTCCACCCGTGCCAACAGCTATTGATCCTACCCCTTTCTCTTCGAGTTTCTGGATTAAAGCATCGATGTGATTCGTATTCTCATTCGCATATCGGGAAGAATAGAAGATCATCCCCACGAGAGGTTTTTTTACCATGTCTCCCGGTCGGTAGATCTTCTGGTACCACTTGAGATACTCGTCTGCTGAGGTATAGAGCTGGGGCGCGGCGGGATGATAAATCGCGCTTTCGGGAAACTCCTCTGGTGGGCTATAGGACACCTTCATTCCGTGGTACTCCTTCAAGAGGAAGAGGAGCATATTAAGATAGTTCTGCTTGTTCCCAAAGTGGTGATATTTCCAACAGAGGATGTAATTAGCAGCATCTTTAAATTTACCAAAGGGCAGGAATTTGAGAATGGCATCTGCGGTGGAATGGAGTTTTTTGATCTCTATCCTCGACGTGCTGCCGCCTATCAATCCTCTGAGGAGACTCAGCACCTTAAGAACCTTTGAGTCGGCCACGGTATCCATGATGCTTGCGAAGCTGAACTTTCCGAGGCAGGTGAATCGTAAAATCTCGGGGATACTGTCGGTCACGATCACCGTCTTTGCCCGGCAATGTTTGCTGAGCATGTCCACAATGGATAGATCGAAAACCCGGGCGACAAAGATGATATCGGCTCGGGCTAGGCTTGCCTCGATCGCCTCTTTGACGTCCTGCGCGAAAGGCACTCGCAGAAGACTAAAGAAGTATTCGAGTTGAACCTCCCCCTTGAATCTCTCTTGGAGGCTTGCCTTCACCTCTGCAAAAGGCTTACTCCAGGAATAATCCCCTATGATTGCAGTAATGTGCATAAAACCATCTTGTTATTGAGAGGCTTAAATCTTCTTCAGGAGCTGACAGGCTCCAGCAAGGTGGTCAAGGAGTTTCTTTCGCTCATCATTGTTGAGCTTGGAAAAAATCCCCTCCATCTCTTTTCTCCTCTTCTGGTAAAATTCCGTCCGGATCTTTTTGCCCTTATCGGTCAGCCGAACCTTCACTACCCTGCGGTCACCATCGTCTCTGAACCGTTCAGCAATACCGTCCCTTTCCAGCCGGTCCACCATATCTGTGATGGTCGATCTCTTGACCCGGGCATTCGTTCTCAACTCTCCCACAGGGTAGGCTTTATTCTCATCCCTGAAGGCAAAGAGTGACTTAATCCGCGAAGCAGTAAGGTCAGAGCTCAGATTCCCCTCATCCTGGAAGACAGTTTTATCATAAAATGCATCCATGAATTCCCGCACCACGATCATCTGTGCGTTCAGGTCGCCCAGTTTTTTCATGCCCGTTTTACTCTTGTGCATTGCCGCATCCCTCTCGTCCATATCCGGATATTCCGATTCCGGAATTATATTCCATAAAGGATAGCCGTGTCAAGTGTCTCTTTTTCCTTCATTCCACATTTCTATTTTGCCTTGACATCTATGTAGTTGGGTATTGACTTGCATAAACTGCTGTGCTATTTTTCCGCCCCTCATTCAATGCATTAAGGTCATTTACAAGGAGGTTTCCTATGGGCACGATTACCAGGCGTGATTTCCTGAAGTACTGTGCAGGAGTTACTGCTGCACTCGGGGCATCGGACCTCTTTACCTTCGAAAAGGTTGTCCATGCCCTGGAAGCGGCCGGAAAGAAGCCGCCGGTCGTCTGGCTGGAGGGTCAAGACTGTGCCGGCTGTACCATCTCGCTTATTAGCGGGGCGGATCCCACCCCTGCAAGCCTGATCCTCGATAAGATATCCGTACGGTACCACGAGACGATCATGGCTGCCGCCGGGCATCAGGCTGAAAAGGCTATGGAAGAAGCGATCAGGGAGGGAGGCTATGTGCTCATCGTGGAGGGTTCTATTCCTAAAGCAGATGACCGTTTCTGCATGGTGGGTGGAAAGCCGTTCAGGGCAACGGTGAAGGAAGCTGCTGAAAAGGCAGCAGCTATCATTGCTGTAGGTGCCTGCGCATCTTATGGTGGCATTCCTAAAGCAACCCCTTCCCAGGGAATGCCTGTGAGTCAGGTCGTTTCTGGTAAGCCAGTCATTAATCTCCCCACCTGCCCGGTCCATATGGATCATCTGGTTGGGACCATTGTTTATTTTTTGGTGACGAAAAAGGCGCCTCCTCTTGATAACCTGGGACGTCCCCTCATGTACTTCAGCCAGACCGTGCACGAAAACTGCAGGCGCCGCGGACATTTTGATGCAGACGAGTATCTCACCGACTGGAATGACCCGGCCCAGAGGGAGTGGTGCCTCCTGAAGAAGGGCTGCAAGGGGCCGGAAACCTATTCTGACTGTCCGGTCCGGCGCTGGAACAACGGGATCAATTTCTGCATCGATTGCGGGGCGCCCTGCCAGGGATGCGCCGAGCCCGGGTTCTATCAGGAGATGAGCCCCCTGTACGCCGAGGGGCCGGTTACAGAAAAGATCCTGGCCAGAAAGGCTGCTGGACTGATTCCCAGGAAAGAGAACGCATAGGAGAGGAGGGAGTAAACGATGGGTAAAAAAATCACTGTTGATCCGGTAACAAGGATAGAAGGTCATCTCAAGATTGAGGTAGAGATAGAGAATGGAAAAGTAAAGGACGCCTGGAGCAGCGGTACCATGGCCCGTGGATTCGAGGCACTCCTGCTGGGGAAAGACCCGAGGGATGCAAGCTATGTGACCAGCCGTTTCTGTGGTGTTTGCTTCAGTGTCCACCAGATGGCATCTGCCCGTGCCCTTGATGCTGCCTTTGGGGCGAAGGTCCCCTGGGGAGGAACGCTTTTAAGAAATCTCGTCATGGGTGCAGAGTACATTTATGACCACATGGTTCACTTCTACCACCTGAGCGCCCTGGACTACATCGACATCATGGCCATTGCCAGGTACACAGGCAAAGACGCGGAATTGAATAAGGTGAAGGACAAGATTGTAGGCCTGGTCAAGCGGGGAGACACCTTTCCCCTCACCCCCCGCTACGAGCCGGATGAGTTCAGCGTGAAAGATCCCGACGTGGTGATCTCAGCGGTAAAACACTACCTGGATGCGTTGCAGATGCAGATCAAGGCCAAGAACATGGGGGTAATTTTCGGAGGCAGGGCACCCCACTACCAGAGTATCGTGGTTGGCGGATTCACCATGTATCCGGACATCAACCAGGTTGCCCGGTTCCGTTCCATGCTGGATGAGCTTGCCGCCTTCGTGAATGAAGTCTATATCCCCGATGTGGTGGCCTTCGGAACAGGCCCGTTACTTCCCTTAGCCCAGGCAGGTGTGGGTGCCGGCCATCTGAACTACCTCTCCTGCGGCAGTTTTGAGATGGATGAAGCGGGCAGCAGACTCCTCTTCCAGCCAGGCGCCATTATGAGCCTGAACCCCGCTGACATCAAGGTTGAACCGTTTAACCAGCAAAAGATTACCGAGTCTGTCCATAGCAGCTGGTACAAGAAAGAGAGCAAGCCAAGGCATCCCTATGAGGGTGCTCAGATTTTTGATCTTGAACGAAAAGATGCCTACACCTTTGTAAAGGCTCCCCGGTACGATAATGTTCCCATGGAAGTGGGGCCCTTAGCGCGAGGTCTTATTGATAAAGATCCGACGCTCCTCGGACTGGTGAAAAATTATGGGATGAAACCGGGCGTTGTTGCCCGTCATGCAGCCCGTGCCATTGAGACGAAGAAAATGGTTGATGCTGTGTATCACTGGTGCGACGAACTGATAGCAGCCATAACCAGGCCGGGGTTCAGGATCCAGGACACCGAGCACTGGGAGCCGCCGGATTCAGGAGAAGGTGCTGGCTTCTTCGAGCCACCCCGGGGTTGTCTCGGACACTGGATCAGGATCAAGGATAAGAAGATCGCCAACTACCAGGCAGTTGTTCCCTCGACCTGGAATGCATCACCCCGGGATGAAAAGGGGGTTCGAGGGCAGTACGAGGAAGCCCTTATCGGCGTCCCTGTGACTGATCCGGAGAATCCCATCAACGTCGTGCGGGTGATCCGCTCCTTTGATCCCTGCCTGGCCTGTGCTATTCACCTGATTGACCCTAAAACCAACGAGATCAGAAAGTTTGTGGTGGAATAAGAAAAGTATGGTAAAATAGTAAAGAAAGGAACGGGAAAGGGTGGGTCACGGAAATAGACGAGAAAAAGATTATTGTTCTGGGAGTAGGTAACCTCCTCCTCAGTGATGAAGGAATCGGTGTCCATGTAGCTCAAAGGCTCATGGACATCGCTTTTCCACCCGAAGTTGAGGTCGTGGAGGGGGGAACAGACGGGTTTGGCCTGATTCATGTCTTAACGAGGGCAGACCGTCTGATCCTGATTGATGCTGTAAAGGGTGGAGAAACTCCCGGCTCTGTCTACCGTTTCGATCTCGAAGAGTGCCGTCCTTTCCCTGATCTCTATAAGACATCCGTCCATCAAATCTCTATCCTTGAAGTATTAAACCTGTCAGGACTCATCGGTTCTCCTCCCAGGACAACGATCATCGGCGTGGAGCCCAAAAGCCTGCAGATGGGGATGGAACTTTCCCCTGAAGTCGAAGCCCAGATTCCGAAGGTTATCAATCTGGTAAAGGAAGAGGTCCTGGCAACACTTGATAGCTACCATTCACAACCTTCCCCCTGAATCTCTTCTGATATGCACGAACTGTCCATAGCACAGAGTATCGTTGATATTGTCATTGAGCAGATGAGGATCCACAGCCTTTCAAAGGTTGAAAGCGTCATGCTGAGAATCGGGGCCCTTCGAGGAATAGTTGTGGACTCATTGAATTTCAGCTTTGATGTAACAGTGAGGGAAACCCCGATGGAAGGGGCAAAGCTGGTGGTGGAAACTGTCCCGCTCCGGGGCACGTGCCTTAACTGCCACCAGGAGTTCATCATGGATGATTGGTTTGGCGATTGTCCATTGTGCAATAGCCTTACCGTAGAGATCACTTCTGGTAAGGAATTGGAAATCACCAGTATTGAAGGAACCTGACCCCCACTTTTTTAGAAAGGGCTGGCGATGAAAATTCCCATTGTCAAGCAGGTCCTTGAAGCAAACGACAGGATCGCAGAGGAGAATAAGCGCCTCTTTGAAGGGAAGAAGCTCCTCGTCATTAACCTGATGAGCGGACCCGGGGCAGGCAAGACTACCCTCCTCGAAAAGACGATCCAGGCATTGAATAAACAGTACCGCATAGGGGTAATTGAAGGAGATATCCAGTCCACTTACGATGCAGAAAAGATTGCATCAACCGGGGCACCGGTGGTACAGATCAATACCGGAGGGGCCTGCCACCTCGATGCTAACATGGTGAGGGAGGCCTTAGACCAATTGGATCTTGATTCGCTCGATATCCTGATTGTGGAGAACGTGGGCAACCTCGTCTGCCCTGCCGAGTTCAACATCGGAGAGGAGTATAAGGTGGCGCTCCTGAGTGTTGCCGAAGGGGATGACAAGCCGCTCAAGTATCCCCTCATCTTCCATGAGTCAAGCCTCCTCCTGGTCAACAAGACCGACCTCCTTCCCTACGTGGACTGCAGCGTGAAGAAGATCAGGGAGGAGTCGCTGAAGATTAATCCCCGCCTCGAAATTTATGAGGTCTCCTGCACAACAGGAAACGGCCTTGACCGTTGGTTCCAGTGGCTCAGGGGTAAGGTGAAGAAGAAGAAGTGATCACCCGGGCAAAGGCGACTATCAAGGGTATTGTGCAGGGGGTCGGGTTCCGTCCTTTCGTCTATCAACTGGCCAGGAAAAAGGGGCTTGGAGGGTATGTACTGAACACCAGCGAGGGGGTTGATATCGAGGTCGAAGGTGAACAGGAAAATATGGAATCATTCTTCGAGGAGATCCAGATTCAGAAACCACCGCTTGCCCGGATAACCTCTGTGAAAACTCAATACCTGCCTCACTATCACTACGATGATTTCGTGATCCGTCCGAGCAGGATTGAAGGACAACAGTCTGTCCTCATCTCTCCTGACATCTGCATATGCGAAGATTGTCTCAAGGAGATGAATGATCCGGGAGACCATCGATACCGCTACCCTTTCATAAACTGCACAAACTGCGGACCCCGCTACACCATCATTAGAGACATTCCGTATGACCGGGAAAATACCACGATGGCATCGTTCACCATGTGTGAGAGGTGCCAGAAGGAATATGACGACCCGATGAACCGGAGATTCCACGCCCAGCCAAACGCCTGCTTTGATTGCGGTCCCCATGTTTCCCTCCACGACCATACAGGGAAACGTTTAGAAGAGGTTGATCCAATAGGGACAGTGCGGAAACTGCTCAGGGAAGGGAAGGTTATCGCTCTCAAAGGGATCGGGGGATTCCACTTAGCCTGCGATGCCACCAATAACGAGGCGGTCTTACGCCTCAGGGAAAGGAAGAACCGGGAGGAAAAACCTCTTGCCATCATGTCACCTTCCCTCAAACAGGTGGAACAGTATGCGCGGGTTGGAATGCTCGAGGCGCAGGTGCTCTCTTCGAGAGAGAGGCCCATTGTCCTCCTCCCGAAAAAAGAGGGGGATGCTATTGCCGGGCAGGTTGCACCCCGGAACCGTTACCTCGGAGTCATGCTCCCCTATACTCCACTCCACTACCTGATCCTCGGAGATGATCTCCTTGCCCTGGTTATGACCAGCGGCAACCTCTCAGAAGAGCCGATCGCCATCGACAATGATGAGGCATTCAGGCGCCTCTCAGGCATTGCAGACTGTTTCCTCGTGCACGACCGGGAGATCTATATGAGAAATGACGACTCGGTGGTGAGGGTTGTCGGCGGAAAAGTGAGAATGATCCGGAGGTCCAGGGGCTACGTTCCCGTACCTATTTTCCTTCCTTATAAGGTACGGCCTACCCTTGCCTGCGGTCCTTATCTCAGCAATACGATCTGCATTGCCCAGGGAGAGCATGCCTTCTTAAGCCAGCACGTAGGCGATCTGGAAAACCTTGAGGCTACAGATTCATTCGAGTTAACGGTTGAGCACCTCAAGGACATCCTGGAAATCGAACCCGGACTGATAGCCTGCGATCTGCATCCAGACTATTACAGCACGCAGTATGCCCTGAGGCAGGAGGGAATCCCTCAGGTCAGCGTGCAGCACCACCACGCCCATATAGCAGGCTGCATGGCGGAAAATAGTATCAACGAAACGGTCATTGGTCTTGCTCTGGACGGTACCGGCTACGGTTCTGACGGCACCCTCTGGGGAGGTGAGATCCTCCTTGCGGATTTTGAGGGATTTGAGAGGGTCGGGCATTTTCAATATGTTCCCCTTCCCGGTGGAGAGGCAGCGATCCGGGAACCCTGGCGGATGGCCCTTTCATTACTCTACCAGGCCTTTGGCAAGGATTTATTCGATCTCCCCATAGAATTTGTGAAACGCCTTGACCGGCTGAAGGCAGGGAACATCCTCACCATGATCGAGAGGAAGATCAACTGCCCCCTCACTTCATCCTGCGGCCGCCTCTTTGACGGGATCGCTGCACTCGTGGGGGTGAGAGATCGGGTTTCTTACAAAGGGCAGGCGGCAATCGAGCTTGAGATGGAGATGGGTGCGGGAGAAGGACTCTATCCTGTGACGGTTCCTGAACGGGGAGAATGTATTATACCTCAGAACCCGATTATTCATGGTGTGATATCAGACCTGCGACAGGGAGTTGACCGCGGGACGATCATCAAGAAGTTTCACAATACTTTAGTTACAGTCTTTGCCGATGTCTGTCTGAAACTCCGGAAGGAACGTGGTTTGAACAGGGTTTGCCTGAGCGGCGGGGTTTTCCAGAACATCTACCTGCTTGAGAATCTGGAGAAGGCGCTCCTCGCACGGGGCTTTGAGGTTTATACCCAGAGCATGGTTCCTCCCAATGACGGCGGGGTTGCACTCGGGCAGGTTATCGTGGCAAATGCAATTCTGAAGAGAGAGGATAGTTGATTTACTATGTGCCTTGGCATACCCATGCAGATCCAGGAGATTAACGAAAATGTGGCTACCGCTGCGGTGAGCGGGACGAGCCGGAAGATTTACCTCGATATTCTGGATGAGGACGCCAAAGTCGGCGACTACGTGATTGTTCACGCCGGATTTGCCATCCATAAGATTGATGAGGAGGAGGCAAAAGAGACACTGCGGCTCTTTGAGGATGCGGGAATGTTTGACCATCCTCAGGAAGGCGATGAATCGCCATGAAGTATGTTGATGAGTACCGGAACCGGGAAATTGCCGAGCGCCTGATCAAGCGCATCTGGGAGACCTGCCATCGCAGAGTCACCCTGATGGAGGTGTGCGGGACCCACACAGTCGCTATTCATCGAAACGGCATTCCAGGGCTTCTCCCTGAACAGATCACCCTTATCTCCGGGCCTGGCTGCCCTGTCTGCGTGACTGCGATTTCGGACATTGACTGCTCCATTGCCCTGTCTGAAAAAGAAGGCGTAATCATTGCTACCTTCGGCGATCTGCTCCGGGTGCCAGGATCAGAGACATCCCTCTTGAAACAGCGGAGCCTCGGGGCTGATATCCGGATTGTTTACTCGGCCTACGATGCTTTTTCCCTGGCCCAGCAGCATCCGGACAGGCAGGTGGTCTTTCTCGGAGTAGGGTTTGAAACGACTGCCCCGACTGTGGCAGCAGTAATCAGGCGGGCTCGAGAAGCGGGGCTCAATAACTTCTCCGTCCTGTCAATGCATAAGGTTCTGCCTCCTGCCCTTTTAGCCCTGGTCACATCCCCCCAGGTTAAGATCGATGGATTTATCTGCCCGGGCCATGTGAGCACGATCATTGGCACAGGATTGTATCAGAAGGTGGCTGAGGAGTTTCATATCCCCTGTGTGGTAACCGGGTTTGAACCGGTTGATGTCCTCCAGGCTATTGCCCTGCTCGTGGAGCAGATTGAGCGGGGTGAGGCAAGGGTGGCGATTCAGTACCGACGTGCTGTTTCTCCTGAGGGGAATCTCAAGGCCAGGTCCATGATGGAGGAGGTATTCGAACCGTGTGATTCTAACTGGCGCGGGTTCGGTGTGCTTCCTCAGAGCGGGCTCAAACTGAAAGCTGATTATGCTCAATGTGATGCAGAGCGGATATACGACATTCCTCCCCTAAAGAGTCAGGAACCTCCCGGCTGTATCTGTGGTGATATCCTGAGAGGCATAAAGAGGCCGCCGGACTGCTCGCTTTTTAAGAAGCTCTGTACTCCTGATAATCCGGTTGGTGCCTGCATGGTTTCTTCTGAGGGCACCTGCGCAGCCTACTATCAATTTTCAGGTGTGAACATAGCATGAAGCAAGATATCAGGGGAAAGGGCACTATCACGCTGGATCACGGAGGAGGAGGCCGGGCATACCGAGAATTGATCCATACGTATTTTCTCCCTCGCTTTGCCAATCCTTACCTTGAAAAGATGGATGACAGTGCTGTGGTTGAAATACCACAAGGCAGGGTGGCAATGACCACTGACTGCTACGTGGTAGACCCCATCTTTTTCCCTGGAGGCAACATCGGGAGTCTTGCCGTCTGTGGAACGGTTAATGACCTTTCCGTCCAGGGTGCCCAGCCCCTTTTCTTCTCTACTGGATTTATCCTGGAAGAGGGGTTCAGCCTCAATGATCTGGAGAATGTCCTGATTGCCATGGAGGAGGCTTGCAGAGAGGCCGGAATTACCATCGTTACTGGAGATACGAAGGTTGTGCCGAAGGGGAAGGCAGACAAGATCTTCATCAACACAACCGGTATCGGCGTTATTCAGCCAGGCGTGGACATTTCCGGGAACAATGCAAAGGCAGGAGATAAAATTATCCTGAGCGGCACCATGGGGGATCACGGGATGGCCATCCTCTCCCAGAGGGAAGGTCTGGCATTTGACACCACACTCAAGAGCGATGTAGCCCCTCTCAACCATCTGGTAAGACAATGCTTAACCATGAGCAGGGAGATCCATGTCATGCGTGATCCGACCCGTGGAGGCGTTGCAGCAGCCTTGAATGAGATTGCACTCCAGTCAAATGTGGGGATCCGGATCAACGAGGCAGCCATACCGGTGAAAGAAGAGGTGAGGGCGGCCTGCGAGGTGCTGGGTTTAGATCCCCTCTATGTAGCTAATGAGGGAAAGCTCCTCATGTTTGTCTCGCCAGGTGACGCACCCCGTGTCCTTGAAGAGATGCGGAAGGACAGGTACGGGAAGGGTGCACAGATTATCGGTGAGGTCATCCCGGATCATCGCGGCAGGGTTATCATGGCCACTGCCATGGGGGGGACACGGATCATCGACATGCCCCTGGGCGAACAGCTCCCCAGGATCTGCTGAAATTTACGGCCGTTCCGGAATGTAAGATTCTACCGCGAAGCGCGGGCTTCGCTCTTATTCACCTTTGTCACAAATCCCGGTTTGAAGAATGCTATTAAGCTGGGAACCAGGAATAAAGCCCCGAGCATGTTTAAGAAGAGGAGCACAGCGAGTAGGGCACCCATCCATGCCTGGAATCTCAAGGTGGAGAAAAGCCAGAAGATAAGTCCAATGGTCAGGGTAGTGGCAATAGCAACAATGGACTTACCATTGCTCTTTAACGTGTTAATGATAGCCTCATTAAGATCATCCGTGAGCCTCTTCTCCTCAACTAATCGGGAAAGGAAATAGATGCCGTAATCTACCCCCAATCCTACCCCGATCGAAGAGACAGGATAGGTGCTGACCGTGAGTCCGATCTGGTAGATCCCCATCAGGGCAAAGCAGACCAGATTTGAGATGGCAAGGGGAACAGTCAAAATCAACCCGGCTGCAATGGAACGGTACTGAATCATCACACAGAGGAAGACGCCGCCCAGTGCCAGGACAAGGTTCCATATCTGGGAGTCATTGATTACCTCATTCACTGCTGCCTGAACCCCGATTGCCCCGCCAGCCAGACGATAAATAACATGTGCCTGCTGATCCAGCCCCGTTGTTACCGTTACATTTTTCCCCAGATGGGATTGGGTGTTGATGAACTCTTTGACCTTTTCCATTACTAATCTAATCGTTTCACCGGTCTTATCGCGGCAGAAGATGACGATGTTCGTGAACTGCGAATCTGCATCAATGTACCGGTCAATATCACCTGGCTCTGCTCCAAATGCCACCCGGTTAAGATTGTATTGGGCTTCTTTATCAGTTATGGGGAAGAAGTACCAGTTTGGATTCCCCTCTTTTACCATATACTGTGCTCCGGGGAAGACGGAAACAATGGACTGGGTAAACATCACCCTGCCTGTTCCGATAAGGGCGTTTCGAACAAACCTCTGAAATTGATAGATCTCCCGCAAGACAGGACCGCTGTTGATTGCATCATTCTTGTTCCCCTCAATTAAGACGTACAGGGGGCAGAGAACAGGCATGGCAAAGCTTATCCGGAACCCATCAATATTGTACCGGTGGAAAGGCCAGAGCAGGTTGGAGCCAGGGAGCATATCCCCAACGAGGAGCCTCTTGGAATAGACTGCCCCCCAGATGGTAATCAGGATACTGATAGCCACCACAATATACTTCCCCTTTCCTACGATCAAGCTCCCGAGGCCGGGGAGCCACCTGTCCATGAGCGAAAGCTTCTTCTTTTTCTCCTCGATTGCTACTAACTCTGAGGCGAGTCTTTTTGATTCTGGTATGTAGGACAGAATGAGGGGGGTGAGGATCAAGGCGAGTACCGTGGTAGCAATCGACCAGAAGGCACATGAGACTGCAATTTTCTGGAGGATGGGGATTGGGGCAACTGCTACGAGGGCAATGCCCAGGCAGTCGGTGATAATCGAGGTCAAACCGGGTATGAACATGGATGAGATGATAATCTGGGATGAGGCCTCGGTGCTCTTCCCTCTGCTGTACTCCTCGAGGAAGCGGGCGCAGAGCTGCATGGAGTGCCGGGCGGTCATAAGAGAGATCAGGAAGGGAAGTACCAGGACAAGGGGGTCAAGGTTGTAACCCATGAACGACATGAAGCCCAGTCCCCAGACACCGCTCACCGCTGCGGTCACAAGCGGGACAATCACCCCTCGCTTCGACCGGAAGTAGAGGTAGAGGATTCCCAGGATGATAAGAACCGTGCCAATCAGGATAAGATTAACCCTTTGTACACTCTCCCTCACGTAGCCATAGTGCATGGGCTCTCCGGCAATACAGACGAGGTTGTTTTCATCCTCGGTCTCTTTCCGGATCCGCTGGAGTTCTTTGAAGGCAACCTTGTAGTCGATCTCCTCGTCAAAGAAATCGGCGGTGATCATCGCCTTCTTGCTGTCGAAGGAGACAAACGGCCCGTAACACATCTCATTCCCATAGACAGAGAGCCTGAGGGCCTTCATCTCCTCTTCAGTCTGAGGGATATCCTTCATGACCGGCTGGACCTGGAACCCTTGCGCATCTATAACGATCCTCTTCATCTTTGTTACCCCGATAGAGAGAACCTTGAACCGATCAACTCCCGGGATCTTGTAGAGTTCATTAGAGATGTATCTGATTTTTTCAAGGGTCGTTTTATTGAAGATGTCTCCTTTTTTTACCTGAACAAGAATGGTAATGTGGTTTGCCCCGCCAAAGAGGCGGCGGAACTTATTATGGACCTTGATGTATTCATGCCCCTGAGGGAGGAGGTCATCGAATACAGTTTCAACCTTCAGGCGGGCAACTCCATAGCCAAAGACAAGGGTGACGAGGAGAATGATACCGAGTACGAAGTTTCGCCTCTTTATGCAAAATTCAGCAAATCTCTCCATGTGTTTTGTCTCCTTTAAAAGTTCCCCCTCCCGTTTGACAATCTTTTTAGGTAGGTATGTATGGAGTATTAAATAGTGAAAGATATGTCAAGGAGATTTTTTATATCTCTATGCTTAGATGAGGCCATTATGGATTAATGCGACAGGGTTGTATTGGACAATAGCATGGAAGGGACATGTGCTGTAGCAATAGTGCTGGGCAAACAGTTTCACAGAATTTGCTGAAAGCTGCCTGTGCTTTATCGAACTTAAAGTAAAGTCAGGTATACTTTAAGTTAGAGAGAATTTCATGGGACTGCCGGGGGTTATAGCCTATTTTCTGAAAAATTTATCTTGCTTGATGAACTGCTCAAGGCCCGCAAGGGGGCAGGACTCACCCAGGAGCAGGTGGCGAAACGAATGGGCACCAAGACACCTGCCATAGCACGGATTGAATCAGGAGGCGGAAGAAAGAAGCATTCACCATCCATTTCTACTCTGCGTCGATACGCAGAAGCAGTCGGCTGCCGGTTAAAGATTAAACTGGTAGGACGGTGATCGTTACCATGGAGGTAAAGGGGTTATCAAGTTTCAAGGGAATAGGTGGCTGTCCCTAGTTTTCCTAAATTCTGACTTCTGATTTGTTGTGGCTGGAGAGAAATAGAATTGTGTCCGGGGAGGAGCAAAGGAAGGTGATAATTGATGTTTAATTATTTAAACCGGATCCCATTTCCGTTTCCTCTTCTTGGGATCGAGAAGATAGCGAAGATCGTCACACTCAAATTTATTCAAAGATAAAGATTTGACCCCCTGCGACCTGCGTCTCTGGACCCCCTGCGTCCCTGTTGCCCCCAATTGACTTCATTGCCCTGCCGGATTCAAACCAAAGTTCCTTCTTCCTCAGGGACAGGGAAATCAATAACGGGTTTCAGTTCAAGCCAGCGCAGTATCGCAAGGTTACGTATGGTTGAGGCAATAGCTGATTCGCTAAGCGGTGGTCGCCGTTTTTGTTTCCACTGAATGACCGATTCTAAAACATCAGTCTCCTTAGGTGATGTTTTTACAGCGTTCCTTAACATATCAGCAGAATACATTACTGTTGAGACAATCTCGGCCTGTTCTGTATTCATCCTCATAAAAAGGTCTGTTGTTTTTTCTATAATATCCCCCCATTGTGCAAGTAAGGGCTCGTAATTCTTTTTAACCCGCTCGAAATTGGGGCCAACCTTTACCATAAACATCTTACCGAGCCTTTCCTCCTGCAGGAGATTGTTATTCACCAGCTTACTCTCTGCATTCTTAAGTTCTTTGCTGAACGGCCCGAAACTGCCCTTCTGATATACGAACCCCGTCGGCAACCCTTGCCGTGTTGCAACATAGGCAATTTTCTGAAAAATCGTCCGACCAACTGGCCAGTGATATGGCTGTTTTTCAATGCGGTGCAGAATTTCAACCAACGCTACCCATGCAGGATTTATAGCTGATTGTACTGTCTTACCGTTCTGTTGAGATGCAGTCGGCACTGTATTTGAGAGAAATTCAACCGTTAGTTCGCGAGACGGTGTTCCATAGGGGGCATATAACTCAACAGGTATATCCATCTTCTTTACATATTTATAAATTAATGGCCCTACAACCCGCCATTCAAGTTGGCCATTACCGCATCCCAGGGGAGGAATAGCAAGGGAAGTAATCCCCCACTCTTTATAGTGCGCCAGTAAATACTGTAGTCCTTTTTCTATGTCACTAATTCGTGATACCGATTTCCAATGATCTTTTGTTGGAAAGTTAATGACCTGTGGCGGGAAAAGCGTCTTGTAAAGATAAGGTAGTCCTGGTTTGACTTCTTTATGCTCGCACCTCTGGACATAATCATCAAACATCTCCGGAAAACGCTTCTTGAATTCCAGAGCAATGCCTTTGCCCATAATCCCTACACAGTTAACAGTATTAATCAGAGTATGAGCCTTTGACTGTAAAATATCTCCGACCAGTATTTTCATGCTTACCCCTTAAAAATATATATCACTTTTAATGGAAACAGGCAATCCAGAGTTGAGTTGCCTGAAGCGTATCATCGCAACCTCATCAACAACGTAAGCACCAATAATGAACTCTGGTGCAACGCAGTCAGGAACAAGGACTTCTGCACATTTTTCAGATTTATGACTCATTTCCTCGTACTGGTTCGGATGTGTCCAGTAACGAGAAAAGATCCTATCCCGATTGATAGAACCAAGCCCTTCATTCACAGGCGAGAATCGAACCCAATCGCTGGCCGCGTTACGATCAGCGATAATCACATTAGGGGTATCCAATACCAGAGGGTCAATACGAAGCACACAAATTTCCCTATTATGCGCTCTGCGTTTGCTGAGCATGGGATTGTGTGCATCAAAATATAGGTTTGCGTAATCGTGCAAACGCCGGGCTCCGGGAATCTGCTTATCCTTGCGGCGCTCTTGAATTTCTCTCATGGCTACTGAATCATGATCTATCTTCTTTGCCTGATTGTGAGAAAGAATCCCGTGCTCCAAAATAGATGGTACATTCTCTATCGGTGCAATGTAATGAAGTTCTGTAATGTCAGAACGTTTCATTCATCATCCTTATCGTTTAAGTCCGCCGCATATGATCCTTGTAATGAGGCTAACTTTAAAGGGCGCTGACCCTAATTTCCATTTGAAAGTCCCCTCTCCCCGTTTAACAATCTTTTTAGGTAGGTGGATATGGAGTATTAAATAGTGAAAGATATGTCAAGGATTTTTTGAAGTTTCTGATTGACATTGAGGTTAAGAATAGTGAATTGTATTCTAAATGTGTGGAAAATAAGGAAACTTGTTTTAAAACGCACATAGGGACGGATAAGCAAAATTGCATGATGAGGGGGAGAAATGTCAAAAGAGTATAAGATCACGCTTGAGATCACGCAGGTAGGTGGAATCTGCATGGGAGGATGCACGGTTGGACAGAGGTATGAACTCTCTACTACCAAGACTGGTAACCTCTGCGGCACATTCTACAACAGCCTTTACCCCACGCTTGCTGTTTTTGAGTATGACGGTGAGATGTGGTTCCTGCCCGACAAGAACCAGATGGAGGTACGCTGCCCTGACTACATTAACGACGTCCGCGGCATCTTAAAGAGGGAATACGTTGGGGAGAGGAAACTGCCTCCTGAGGTAATGGAGAAGCTCAAGGAACTCGCAAAGAAAAAGGCCTAAATGGAGTTTCCTTTTGAAAGATATTAACAAATATGTTAATAAGCAATTAATGAAGCAATGGACGGTCACCTACAACAATGCAACATCTCACCATGAAGACTCATAATCAGATGATCAAAGACTGGATGAAAGAGTCGAGATTCAAAGAGGAATATGACGCCCTTGAAGAAGAATTTACCCTGCTTGATGAACTGCTCAAGGCCCGCAGGGGGGCAGGACTAACCCAGGAACAGGTTGCAAAACGTATGGGCACAAAACGCCCGCTGTAGCGCGCATAGAAAGTGGCGGAGGGAAAGAGAAGCATTCACCATCCATTTCTACTCTGCGTCGATACGCAGAAGCAGTCGGCTGCCGGTTAAAGATTAAGCTGGTAGCACGGTAACTCTGATAGAGGATATTAATAAGAAGAAGTATTGAACTGGATTTAAAAGTAATTTTTGGAAAACCGCAAAATACAAGACCTGATAACCATTTTTCTGACCCCATTTTTCTCTCTTTGAATTCTCTTCTGTTCCCACATTCCGCACTCCGTAATCCGCATTTGATATGTCTCCTGAATTCTGCTTTTAGTATTTACTTTTTCCCCCGAATGCACGTAGTAGACCACGTTCTTTGGTTACATCACACATGCAACTTTAATATTTCACCCTTTTCTTATGAGTGATGAATCTGCCCTATCACCTCCTTTCCAATTATTATTTTGGAAGTAATTGAGATTGTCTAACCGTGAAATTATTATTTAATGCTCCGGTACCCTTCTTTTGGATCGGGTTATTTAATCTTCTTATACCAGCCACATGCTCTCTGTGGTTACAGGCTACTGCTGATAATAAGGGAGAAAGCAGAAGGCGCCCCCTCTGCCTTCTCCCCCCTTGCAAAATTTGACCCGTCGTTCTTAGGCATCAATACAGCTTACCCTTGAGATCTGCAATTACGTGTCCTGGTGTAACTGTTCTTTTCTCTTATTACTGATCTTTACACTGCTGATGTTCTCAGCGGCATAGAATTGCACCCTTTACATCCGCTTTTGCCTCTGGGGCCATCTCTGCTCCACCAGGTATAGGCGTAAAATCACCAGGAGCATTTTCGTCACGCCATGCAATGAGAATGCTATCACTATCAGGACTGTAAGCCACTGAAGGCATAGTTTGATGGCCTTCTCCCACGAAAATGGGAATTTCCTTCCCTACTGGTTTACCATCTGGTTTTAGCCATATGGCGTATATGTCGCTCACTCCTCCGTACATTGGAGGAGGGTCAGGGGGAATATAGTCTCGGCCATCTTCAAACACAATAAAATACCTTTTTTCCTGTGGGACATATACCCCCTTTACGCTACCTTGCCTCCCTGTGGTATCGAAAGCAACGAACTCCGGCCCTTTGGGGGTCCCATCTGCCAAGATAATTCTTCCAATTATACCCCCCTGATTCCCTGGTATGCCTATGAGCGAAGGTTTTGAATCACCCTCGAGGATAAGGAATTCATTCATATCAGGATTGTAGATGACGCACGGCGCTATCTGATACCCCTCGTCTTCCGTGTCAAAGTCATCAATGATGGTGATGTTATCAATCGTAACCCCGTCACCACGCAGCAGCGCACCGTAACATTCGGATGGCCTAAAAAACCACGGTTGACCTGCTGGCCCATACAGCCATTCTTCCCAAGCTATGAGATAGGTATTGTTGGTGGGATTATAGTCAAGATATGGAGCGAACTTTGATCCGACTGTAAGACCGATAGGGAATGGTCCCATAAGATGATTACCATTCTCTTTCAGCATGTAGCCGACGTTATCAAAATCGCTGGCTAACCCCTGCCCTCTCCATATTTTGTCATTGTAGACTACCAGCCATGTTTCATCTACAGAATTGAAAGCGATGTCCGGATGGCTTGCATTATAAGGAGTCGGATCCATTAAGGGTCCAAGCGCCCAGATATTTTGTCCATTATGATCCATCCTGACTATTTCTATTAAGTTTGTCCGTCCTGGGTTATTTGGAAGTCTGTTTCTGGAGAAAGCTACCATGTACTCGTTCATAAATGGGTTATAAGCATGCCTTGCCATGCTCTTCCAACTCACATTCTCATTTGGTCCTTCCACTGGACTTATGGTAATTTGACCTCCAAGGAGGTTACCTTTTGGCGAGACCCTCTGGCCTATGACATCATGAAAGCTATAGCTACACTCGTAATCATCCCCTGGAACACAATCCTCTCTTATTTTCCCGCTCGTGTTCCAAATAACCATGAATTCGTCATCAGCGGAGTTGTACTCTACCCATGGATGCCACTCATGCCGTTGAGTGGTGCCAATCGGAATATTCGTAGCCATAAGTTTATAGCCTTTATACTCACCCGCTGAGCAGATTTCATGAGCCATGAGAAAGAACAATGTAAAGCAAAGCATTAGGCACAGCAAAATTTCTTTCTTTTCATTGCATACCTCCTTCTTGTACAACTAAAATTAATTAAGTTACTATCAGATCGAAATTTCTAAACCTCTCACCCCCTTTCTTCTTATAGGGGGACGCTAACATTCTTGATTATTCATGTCAAGAAGAAAATACGGTTGTGGCAGCCAAATGAAAACTTCACTCTAACTGTCGTGTGAAAATGTCAGTAGGATATCCTCCTGAAAAGGGAGGGGGGAGGGATGCTACTGACAATGAGAGACATGCATAGGGTAGATGTGATTATGGTAGTGATGGATGGGAGGGTATAAGATTTCTATCAAGATATGCTGTAACTGAGGAGAGGGGGGCTGATAAGAGAGAACAGGGGATATCACCGGTAAAGATGTTACCCCTCTATCTCATTTCACTTTGCCCGTACTTTGCCTGTCAGGTTTTTCTTTGACCTGATTCCACCTGACTTGCTTAAAATTTGCAAGTTAGGGGAATACTGTGATAATCTTGAAATTGCCGGTAGTTAGGGAGAAGGTAAAAGGAAGGCTTTGTAGGTTTCCTAATCCCTGTGCCGCAGGTTCGACTCCTGTCGGGGGCACCATTTCAATTTATTTCTTGAAAACAGGGTGAAAGATATAGTAGGGTAAGGAAGTACGAATGTGGGCAGAGCATGATTGAGCCAGGAAGAAGCGAAATAAGTGCTGCTGAAGTGAAGGAGTATGTGCCCCAGCAGACCATTGTGAGCGAGGGCCAGGACAACAAGTATTTTTATGTCATCCTCAAGGGCGAGGTAGAGATCTCGCAGAATGATAAGGGCATCCGAATCCTCAAAGAGGGGGATGTCTTCGGTCTGGAGAATTTTATCCTCAAACGGCCTTACACCACAACCTCCCGGGCCTTGACCAACGCCCGGATTGCGGCCTACCCCAGTAACCTCATCAAGCAGATCATCTATGACCGCCCTCAACTGGCTGAGATGATCCTGAATTCTGTCATGCACCAGCTTGAACAGACTACCCAGGTCGCAGAAGAAAATATCTCCATTGAAGGGTACGTCGATATTAACGAACAGGTTTTTGAAGACGGGGAGATCATCATTGAGGAAGGATCTTCCGGCGTAGATTTCTACAAGCTCATTTCAACAGAAGGAGGCCTCCGCGTCACCAGGGAGGGAAAAGAGGTAGGGAAGATTACCCAGCCCGGTGAATACTTCGGCGAGATGAGCAGCCTCCTCGATCAGCGGAGGACCGCTACCATCCGCTCCATCGGGAGGAGTAAGGTCCAGATATTCCCGGGAGACAACCTGGAATCGATTTTGATGGGCTATCCTGACCTCGCCAAGAAGATCATCGATACCCTGGCCTACCGCCTCGCAGAGGCAAACAAGAAGATTGCCGAGTTAGGAACCCCAAAAAAGAAGTAAAAAACGTTGAATTACTGTAAGCAGCTATGCCGGAGGAATACCAGCCTGCCGCCTCACTTCACGTTGTTTCCAGATGGCGTAGATCGCCGGATAGACAGCCAGTTCCAGAATAAACGAGGTAAAAATGCCGCCGATCATGGGTGCGGCAATACGCTTCATCACATCAGCACCGCTGCCGGTTGACCACATGATGGGAACCAGGCCCATGAACATCACGCCAACCGTCATCACCTTGGGCCGAAGCCGTTTCACGGCACCCTCTACAATCGCTTCCCGCAGGTCGTCCCAGTTCCTCATCCTACCCTTTGACTTTGCCTCATTGTAGGCGAGATCAAGATAGAGGAGCATGAACATACCAGTCTCTGCATCTACTCCCATCAGGGCGATGAGGCCGACCCAAACCGCAATACTCATATTGTAACCGAGAAGGTAGAGCAACCAGATGGCACCGACCGCCGAAAAAGGCACTGCCACTAAGATGATCATGGTCTTGGTCACAGACCGGGTATTGAAATAGAGGAGGAGGAAAACGACAAAGAGGGTGAGCGGTACAACTACGATGAGGCGCTCTTTTACCCGCTGCATGTACTCGAACTGGCCGCTCCAGATTAACTGGTATCCCGGCGGGAGCTGTACCTTATCACGGACCGCCTTTTTGGCATCAGCCACGTAACTCCCGATATCCCGCTTTGAGGTATCGAGGTCCACATAGACGTAACCAGAGAGCCTTCCGTTCTCGTCACGGATCATTGCGGGACCGGTCTTGACCGATATATCAGCCAGCTGTCCCAGGGGCACGTGGGTTATCTGCGTCCCACCCATGGCTCCTGTAGGAACAGGAACGAGAACCCGCCTGAGCTTCTCCACATCATCCCGGAGCTCTTTCAGGTAACGTACATTGACCGGATACCGTTCGCGTCCTTCAATGGTTGTGGTGATATTCTCACCTCCCACCGCCGACATCACCATGTCGTTGACCTGATCGATCGTTAATCCGTAGCGGGCGAGCTCTGAACGGTTCAGGGTGAAATCGAGAAAGTATCCGCCTGCAGCCCGTTCTGCAAAAACGCTCTTGGTACCTGGCACTTCTTTCAGCACCATCTCGATGTGTTCACCGAGCTGCTGGACTTTCTCTAAATCCGCTCCCATGATCTTGATACCAACCGGCGTCCTCACCCCGGTGGATAGCATATCGACCCGGGCCTTGATGGGCATGGTCCAGGCATTGGTTACCCCTGGCAGCCTCATCTTCTCATCCAGCCCGCCTGGTCCATAAATCAATTCATCTGCGCTCTTATGGTTGGGCCATGCCCTGCGCAGGAGATTTTGCAGCCACTCCGGCGCCCAGGAAGAATACCACCGCTCCTTCTTGGTCCACTCTCCCTCAGGTTTGAGGAGAATAACGGTCTCCATCATAGAGAACGGGGCAGGGTCAGTGGCTGTATCGGCCCTGCCAGCCTTGCCGAAAACGAGGTGAACGTCAGGGAAGCTCTTGAGGATTTTATCCTGAACCTGGAGCAGTTTTCCTGCCTCCGTAACGGAGATACCCGGCAACGTGGTGGGCATGTAGAGGAGGTCACCCTCAAAGAGAGGGGGCATGAATTCAGAGCCGAGCTTCCAGAAGACCGGGAGAGTTACGATAACAATGAGCACTGCCACGATCACGGTTGCCCACCTCTGCCTGAGAACGAATTCGCAGATGGGGTGATAGATCTTCATGAGCGGCCGGCTGATCGGGTGGTTCTCTTCGCTGTGGATCTTGCCGACGAGCACGGCATTTACCATGCGGCATAAGAAACGGGGCCGAAACATATACGGATCCATGTGCGTGAAAAGCAGCCGGATGGCCGGATCGAGGGTGATAGCCAGGATTGCTGCAATGGCCATGGAGAAGTTCTTGGTAAAGGCGAGAGGCTTAAAGAGACGCCCCTCCATTGCTTCCAGCGTGAATACCGGCATAAATGAGACAGCGATGACCAGGAGGGCGAAAAAACTCGGCCCGCCCACTTCCTTGACCGCACTGATGACCACGTCTTTGTAGCTGCCGATCCTCCCTCCAGCATCCCAGTGTTCCAGCTTTTTATGCGTCTGCTCCACCACCACAATGGCAGCATCCACCATTGCCCCGATAGCAATGGCAATTCCGCCGAGGCTCATGATATTCGACGTGAGGCCCGTCATATACATGGGGATGAACGATATGATAATGACGATGGGAATCGTAATGATGGGAACGAGGGCAGAGGGGATGTGCCAGAGGAAGATCAGGATGACGAGGCTCACGATGATGAGTTCCTCAATGAGCGTTTGCTTGAGTGTATCAATCGAACGCTCGATTAACGTACCGCGGTCGTAAGTGGTAACAATCTCGACGCCAGGGGGAAGGGAGGGCTTCAACTCTTCCAGCTTTGCCCGGACCCGATCAATGACCTTCAGGGCATTTTCTCCGAACCGCATAATCACAATCCCGCCGACCACCTCCCCTTCGCCATTCAGCTCTGCAATCCCGCGCCTGATGTCCGGCCCCAGGGTAACTGTGCCGAGATCTTTCACCAGGATGGGGGTGCCGATATTCCTGTTAACACCCACCACGATATCTTCCACGTCAGAAACATTCTTAATATAGCCCCGGCCCCGGACCATGTATTCGGTACCGGAAAACTCGACCAGCCTCCCGCCCACGTCGTTATTTCCCGACCGTATGGCATCGATGACCTGATCAAGGGGAATGTCATACGCCACCATCTTGTTCGGATCCACATTTACCTGGTACTGGCGCACGAAACCACCGATCGGCGCAACCTCAGCAACACCGGGAACAGCCTGGAGCGCATAACGGAGGTGCCAGTCCTGGAAGCTCCGCAACTGGGCAAGGTCATTTTGACCGGTCCGGTCCACCAGGGCATACTGGAATACCCACCCGATGGAGGTTTCATCACGGGCGAGTTCAACATTCACTCCCTTAGGGAGACGGGGCAGGATGTTGCTCAGATACTCGAGCGTGCGCGAGCGGGCCCAGTAGATATCTGTGCCGTCTTCAAAGATGATATAGACATAGGAAAAACCAAAATCGGAGAACCCCCGGATGTCCTTTACCTTCGGCACCCCGAGCAGTGCGGAGATGATAGGGTAGGTAACCTGATCCTCGATGATATCCGGACTCCGGTCCCATTTTGAATAGATGATTACCTGGGTGTCCGAGAGGTCGGGGATGGCGTCAAGGGTAATGTTTT
>Ga0315284_10002691_pt1 | contig 25377 bp, 17 predicted proteins | sample YL17G09_16_MG_FD_203696 | JGI IMG/M metagenome (GOLD analysis project Ga0315284, IMG submission 203696) | Sediment microbial communities from Yellowstone Lake, YNP, Wyoming, USA - YL17G09_16 | ecosystem: Environmental > Aquatic > Freshwater > Lake > Sediment | place: USA: Wyoming | collected...
ATCAGAGCCGACGGCCTTTTCAAAGCTCAAAAGCCCCTTTGCAAAACAATGGGCATTTCCTGAGTTTCTAACTGTAACAAAAAAACTGTGCAAGGCGATATTATCCCTTTTCTGCTTTATATATTTGATGCTATCAATCGAAACTGATTCTGTTGTGCCCTTAACGGAGCTAAGAGCGATCAATTGTGTTCTTCCAACTAAAAAATCCTTCGGCAAATCAGGTCGCGGTCCATCAGGATCAAGAACAACAGCCGCATAATATTCTCCGCTGATTCCGGGCGGAATATTGATTTTAAACTTTGCAGATGAGCTCTTACCTGGAGTTATCCTTAATGGACTGTCAGTAAACTCAATCCAGGAGGAGCACGATCTACTATTCATAGTCAACGCATTACCTAACACTAACGAGCCCGTTTCGTCAATATCCCATTCAACTTTTCGGGGATACAACAGAAAGGTATCCGGACGCGAGCTAATAAGTTGAATCGATAAATATGTTGATCCACCAGGCGTGACCTTTTTGGCAATAAAAGGTTCATGCAACGAAAATCCGGGGGCTGTAGCCTTAATGAGCTCAGAGAGCTTTTCCGATTGGGCGTTGACTTGAACTTCACTCTTGTAAACTGCGAATGGATAAATATTTGCCATTGCTCTTCTATCTGAAGTGTTCAGCGCAATTCGCATTAAATAGTAGCCATCGGAAAGAGCATTCTGGCCAGTAGCAATGAAATTACGAACACTTCCTGGCAAAACAAATCCTCTGCCTGCCTTAATCTCCGCCGATTCTATATGAAGCCCATTCTCGGTCCAAAGACTAGCCATGCCGCTTACCTGCACATGAATATTTCCATCATTGCGAACGGGCAAAATTGCCTGCCATCCCTTATTTGTTGCCGAAAAGAAATTGGGATCAGAAACGTTGATAGCTTTTGGAAAAACCATGAGGCTTTCGGGAACAATTATTGCTCTGTTTTTCAGTGACGGAACAGTTACCATTAGTACCACCGCGGCCGAACTCTCAATAGTCAAACTCGAGCCGCCCGCGCGCAATTTGTCAGTCTTTAGTGGGATAGTGCTACCGCTGAATGTCCCCTTAATCATTGCATAATAGCCGCCCTCAGCTTGCTTTGGAACCTGAATGGTTCCATGAATCGTAAGGGATTGCCCCGCCTTAATTAGTAAATTAGTTGGGTCTAAGGTGATCCATTCTGAACAACCATATGAATAAGAACTGTCTGCTATGGCAGGGACGCCATCAATTGTCATGTTCATGTCATAAACATCAAATCGGCTGGGTTCATCGGAATCACCGACATTTCGCACGGTAATTGTGAAGTCTGCTTTTGTACCCCGCTGGACTTTTAGTTCCTGCATTGCAGGGATTAACTGCATGGATGCATGGGAAAATCGGACTGCCCATAGCATCCAGGCTAATAGGACTGAAATTAGAATCAAATTGAGAATTTTGATCATTGCTCCTCCTTTGTGGTCATATTTTTTGACCCAGCCAGCCGGGCGCTGGCTGGGCCGTGCATCATTTTATAACTCAGGACCCGGGCATCCAGCCAGAGTCAGCTCATAGTGCCCATCATCGATATGGTAGGGAATAAGAACGGCTCCCTGAAATTCATACCAATGATCGCAAGCCGGAATTAGCATGCTTACCAACTGGGGTGGCGTCACGGTGGGCGTGATAGCATTCCAACCCCACTGGACACCCGTTCCATATTCTGATCCCAGGCCATACCTGCCATACCAGGTGATCGGAAGATCACTTCCGTAAATTACCGCTCCATTCACCCGATTCAACGCGTCGTGCCTGAAATGCAGCACGTTCATTGTCTCTGTAGAGGGGCCAACAAGACTCACCGTCATGGCGTGGTTAGACTGAATGAGTCCCTGAATTGTAATCGCCAGTGTCGAGGTTAGTTCATTTCCTATCCTATGGTACGCATAGGTCGTGTACCGATAGGAGTTAACCATGTACAGCTCAACCCACAGGTCGATGTAAATGGGAGCATAGTTAATCCCGCCGATGTATACGCCAGTTACCTGATCATAAACTCTCCATGCTCCGCCGCCCGAACCGCCCGTCGGATAGAGGGCAAAAACCGGCCCCCATGTCCCGGAAATATCCGTCCAGGCCACGGCGCAGTATCCCCAGCCTGCAGTGCCAGGTATACCAGAACCAACCGGGGGAGCGGGTGGTTCATCTGCCCATGCGATCATGGCGATGGCACTGACCACCATCAAAGCGAGAATTAGACGTTTCATTTGGAACTCCTCCTGTTTTTATTGAGTTAACAGGGGGAGACCGGCCTTAAGGCCGAGTCTCACCCGCCGCTGTTGGGAGTGAAGGTTCCAGCCACGCTCCCGCAGCGGCTTTTTTTGTTTGTGGTGCAGGCCACTTAAGGGGGCTCTAGCCCATCTTGCCTGCAGTTGGTGAGCAGCCTGGAAGGCTGGACCACCTCTGCAGGTTGTGAGCAGCCTGGAAGGCTGCACCACAATTGCCTGCTACCTTATTTAATCCCCGCGCGCGCCCGGTCCCGAACCGCCGGAGGCGGTCGGGAACGCGCAGGTTGCTGGAATCTCAAAGAACAAGTAAGAAGTAAGAACTAAGAACCAATAACTAATAACGGACGGGCAATTTTTCGCTTTTCTTGTTTTTCATTTTTCGTTCTTAGTTCTCAGTTCTTCGTTCTTAGCTCTTTAAAATGTGCGGTGTCACGAAGATGACGATCTCCGTGTCCTGCTTCTCCATTTTATCGTAGCGGAAGAGGTACCCTAAGATGGGGATGTCGCCCAAGAAGGGGACCTTCTTCCGGGTGTTCTTGTCGGCCTGCAGGGACAGCCCGCCGATGGTGAAGGTCTGGCCGTCGCGCACGCGCACGGAGGTGCTGGCCGAGCGCTTGCTGATCTCAGGCAGGTCGTTCTGCCCCTTGCCCACCACGTCGCCCACTTCCGGCTTGACGTAAACCGTGATCTCGCCCGAGGGGGCGGTGAAGGGGGTGATCTCCAACTTGATGCCGGAGCTGACCGACTGCAGGGTGTTATACTGGTAATACTGGCTGCTTCCCGTCTGGATGATGAAATACTGATCCTTGGTGATGGCGATCTGGGCGGTGCGGCCGTTCATGGTGGTGATGCGCGGGTTGGCGCGGATGGTGGCCTTGCCGGACTGCTCCAGAGCCTCCAGGCGGGCGGTCAGGTCCACGTATTGGTCGCCGATCTTCAGGGCGGTTTCGGTATAATTATAGAGCAGGGAGGGGTCGGCGATGTTGGCCGAATCCATGCCGATATTCCAGATGGGATTGTTGCGGCGGCCCTCCAGCGACCAGTCAATGCCGATTTCGCGCAGGGCGTCCTTGTTGATCTCGGTGACGATGACCTCGATCAGGATCTGATCGGGGGGCAGGTCGAGGGTGGCCAGATCGCTCTTGATGCGCTCGATCCAGTTGGGCGGCGCGGTGATGCAGACCAGGTTGGCCGTCTTGGACGCCTTGACGTAGGGCTTGAAGTATTCGGACAGCAGGCCGATGGCTTCGGTGGCGTCCAGGTTGGCCATGGTGACGACGGCGGTCTTCGACAGCAGACCGAAGGCGGGGTCTTCCGGCTTGGCCGATCCGACGAAGTAGGCGCCGTCCTGGAAGCTGAAGGTGTAGCCCATGGGGAGGAGGATGGCCTTGAGGACGTTCTCTAAGGGCTGCTCTTTGGCTTCGTAGGTGACCAGGCCCTGCACGGTGGCGTCCCAGAGGATGGGGACGGCGGCTTCCATGGAGAGGTCGGTGAGGACCTGGCGCAGGTCGGTCTCGAAGAAGGAGTTGGTGATGGGCGCGTTCGTAACCGCCGACTGCGGCATCTCGAGGTCGAGCACGGCGGCGGAGGTATCTATATAGGCGTCCGGCAGGATCACCGGCTGCTGGGTTTGCAATTTCGCGAGCTTCTTGCTGCGACTCTCGATGGCGCGCTGATTGGAGGGCTTGGCGACGAGGCTTTCGGCCTCGGTGAGCGTCTGGCGGGCGTCATCGAGATAGCCCTGACCCAACTGGGCGTCGGCCAGCAGGAGCATGAGCGGCAGGCGGTTGGTCGTCGTCGGGAGGATCTTGAGCTGCAGTTCGAGGTAGCTGGCCGCTTCCGCGTAGCGGTTTTCGCTGAGCAGCGAGCGGGCGATGGATTCCGCGTTCTGCGACTCGTAGGGCGCGGTGGAGCGGAACTGCGCCCCGGCCGGAGCCGCCGTCGCCAGCAGGAAAATGACCAGTGAAAATCTTATGACCGTAACGAGCCGCAAATCCATTCCTTCAAATATCTCAAATTTTTCTTGCAACTTGACGTATATTATTGTAGTCTAACGAGATGAGGCCACTCCCTTGACAAAAATCGGGGAGTCGGTTCTCGCAGCCGCCGTTGGGAGGTTTAGGTTCCAGCCAATCTCCCGCGGCGGTTTTTTTATGCTTTTAAGGGCCCGATGAAGGGCCTATTTGCTTCCGGGACGGGCGCCCGCGAGGCGAATCAAGCTTGCGCGGACAAATTATAAAACCCCCAGAGCGAGCAGACATACCTCTGCCGCTTCGGGGGCTGCATATAAATAGACTGACTCTTCCGCCAAGTAAGCTACATCATTGCGAAAAAAAATCTCTGCGGCGGAAGAAGAGAATGGGGCCGCAGACAATACCATAAGCTTTGGATGTTCCGGGTTAGACTGGTGGTTTGCTGCTGAATTTTTGCTCCTAAAAGATTGTTTTTAGGAGACTAATCGCTGATGCCGCTCAAAGTGCGCCATAATATAATGAGAAAAAAGCGCCCGTGCAAGCGCTTTTTTACATATTTATTTAAAATGGAATGGGCGGGAGGGAGGTAGAAAGGGCGTATCAGGCCTTGGGATTATCGTGGGCGGGTTCGACGCCGGCGACGTGGAACGCCAGGCCTTTGGCGCGGCGGTTGACCTGCACGGTGCAGCCGGGCGTCAGGTGGCCTTTCAAGATCTCCTCGGCGATGGGATCTTCCAATAGCCGTTCAACCGAGCGGCGCAGCGGGCGCGCGCCGGTTTCGATGGAATAACCTTCCTGACAGACATAATCGCGGGCGCCGCGGGTGAGTTCAACGCGGATGCCGTACTCGCGGAGGCGGTCGTTGATTTCGCTCACGTAAATATCGAGAATTTTGAGGATGTCTTCGCGTTCCAGCATGCGGAAGACGATGATCTCGTCCAAGCGGTTCAGGAATTCGGGGCGGAAGAGCTTCTGCACCGCTTCCTTCATTTTGGCGGCGACCTCTTTCTGCTCGGGGCCTCTCTGATCCTTGCTGAATCCGAAGGCGGCGGCCTGCGTGGCTTCACGCGTGCCGAGATTGGAGGTCATGATGAGGATGGTATTCTTGAAGTCCACCTTGCGGCCGGACCCGTCAGTCAAGGATCCGTTGTCCAGCACCTGCAGGAGGATGTTGAAGACGTCGGGATGGGCCTTTTCGATTTCGTCCAGCAACACAACGCAATAGGGGTGGCGGCGAACCTTTTCAGTCAACTGGCCGCCTTCATCGTAGCCGACATATCCGGGGGGCGCGCCGATCAGGCGGGAGACGTTGAACTTCTCCATGTATTCAGACATGTCAATGCGCACCAGGGAGTTCTTATCTTCAAAGAGGTACCCCGCCAGAATCTTGGCCAGTTCGGTCTTGCCGACGCCGGGGGGTCCCAGAAACATGAAGGAGCCGATGGGCCGGTTGGGGTTGCGCAGGCCGGTGCGCGTGCGGCGAATGGAGCGTGAGATGATCTCGATGGCCTTTTCCTGGCCGATGATCTTGCCCGATATGCTCTCGCGCATGTGCAGTAGTTTTTCGCCCTCGGCCACAGCGACCTTGGTGACCGGAATGCCGGTCATCATGGAGACGACGATGGCGACGTCCTCTTCGGTGACGGAAACCGGCGCCGGGGATTCGGTGCGCTGCCATTTTTCGCGTTCGGCACGCAGCTTGGCTTCGAGTTGCAGCTTGTGATCGCGCAGGCGGGCGGCTTTTTCGTATTCCTGAGTTTTGACCAAGTCTTCCTTTTCCTGACGGATCTTTTCGATGTCGGCTTCGAGCTGGCGGATTTCCTGGGGGATCACGATGTTGGTCAACCGCATGCGGGATCCCGTCTCATCCAATACGTCAATCGCTTTATCCGGCAGGAATCGGTCGGTGATGTATCTATCGGACAGGACGACGGCCGCCATGATGGCGTCGTCGCTGTATTTGATACCGTGATGCTGCTCGTACCGCTCTTTCAGGCCTTTCAGGATTTCAACGGTCTCTTCGGTCGAGGGGGCGTCCACCATGACTTTCTGGAAGCGGCGTTCGAGGGCGCCGTCCTTCTCAATGGACTGGCGGTACTCATCGAGTGTCGTGGCGCCGATGCACTGGAGTTCGCCGCGGGCCAGCGCGGGCTTGAACATATTCGAAGCATCGAGCGAGCCGGACGCGGAGCCGGCTCCGACGATGGTATGCAATTCGTCCAGGAAGAGGATAATGTTGCGGTTTTTCTCCAGCTCGTTCATGACCGCCTTGACGCGCTCTTCAAACTGGCCGCGATATTTCGTTCCGGCGACCATGGCGCCCAGATCCAAGGCCACCACGCGCTTGTTGAAGAGGACGGGCGAAACTTCGCGCTTGACGATGCGCAGAGCCAATCCTTCGGCGATGGCGGTCTTCCCCACTCCGGGTTCGCCGATCAGGACGGGATTGTTCTTCTTGCGGCGGGAGAGGATCTGGCTGACGCGGGCAATCTCCTTTTCGCGGCCAATGATGGGATCGAGCTTGCCCTCCACCGCCATCTTGGTGAGATCGCGTCCGAAGTGATCCAGGACGGGAGTCTTCGACTTCTCCTTATCTTTTTCGGGGGCGGGTTTGCTGGGGGCGGGCTCTTTGGCTGAGGATTCCCCGCGCAGGAGCGAATCGAGTTCGCGGCGGATGGCATCATAGGTGATGCTGAAACTCTGCATGACCTGCGCGGCGATGCCTTCCTCCTCCTTGCTCAAGGCCAGCAGGAGGTGCTCGGTGCCGATGATCTCGCTGTTGTAATTCTTGCCTTCAATGTAGGAGACTTTGAGGACTCGTTCGGCGCGCTTGGTGAAGGGGATGTTGCCAATCTTCATGGTGGCGCCACTGGGCTCAATGAACTCTTCCACCGACTCGCGGATCTCTTGAAGATCGCTTCCCAGGTTCTTCAGGATGGTGATGGCCAGGCCTTCAGAGAGGCGCAGGAGGCCCAACAGGATGTGCTCGGTGTCTATATAGTCGTTTCCCAGCCGCAGCGCTTCCTCTCGGGCGTGCTGGATGACCTGCTGCACTCTGATGGAAAACTTATTGTTCATATTCCGGATCCAAGGGATTATGTTGTCCCGGCTCCGCCCCGCCCTCAAGGAAGGGGCTACATCTATCATAAGCCCCATAAATGGGGCTCCATCTTTCAAATTTCAATGCGGCCATCTCTTAAACGCAGGATGCGGTGGCAACGATCCGCGAAGGCCGGGTCATGAGTTACGATCAAGAAGCTCAAGTTCTGCTCGGCCGCCAATTCGAAGATTAAATTCTGCAGATCGGCGGCGGTGGTGCGATCCAGGTTGCCGGTCGGTTCGTCGGCCAAGATCAGCGGAGGACTATTCTGCAAGGCGCGTGCCAGCGCCACCCGCTGCTGTTCACCGCCGGAAAGTTCGCCCGGCTTGTGGTGCAGCCTCTCCTCCAGCCCGACTCGCTGCAACAAATATGAGGCACGTTCCCGCTGTTCGGTTTCGGATCCCCCGCGAATCAGCCCCGCGAGATAGACGTTTTCAAGAGCCGTAAATTCTGGCAAGAGATGGTGAAATTGAAAGACGAAGCCGATTCGGGCCGCCCTTAAACGGGCCATTTCCAGATGCGAAACCTTGCCCGACGCCCAATATTTGGTACCATCCAGCAGGATTTCGCCTGCCGTGGGGCGATCCAGACCCCCCAGCAGGTGCAACAGGGTGGATTTGCCGACTCCCGATGGGCCAACCACGGCAATCGTCTCGCCCTGGCGAATCTCCAGATCCACTCCCTGCAAGACCTGGAGCTCCCTGCCACCTATAAAGTAACTCTTGCGGAGATCCCGCGCAATGAGCAGGCTCACATCAAGCCTCTCCGTCCGCGGGGATGGTCGTGTGAATAAGGGGACATCCGCTTAAATAATACGGCCAGAAAATACAGATTCCAAGCATTAAATTCAAGTAAATTGTTAAGTCCTTTGACCCTATGGTGCAAGACCGAGTGAAATTGGGCACGTTGGCTTATTCGTAGCGGATAGCCTCGACCGGGACCAGGGTCGCGGCTTTGTGGGCGGGATAAATGCTGGCCAGAAAGCAGAGGCCCAAGGCAGCCAGGGCAACGGCAACAATATCAAACGGTTGCATCAGGATGGGGAGAGAATTCAGGAAATAGACGTCGGGGGGAAGCGAGAAAAATTCATACTTGATCTGCAGGGCGCAAAGCCCCCAGCCGATGATCGTGCCCAAAAAAGTGCCGATGACGCCAACGGCAAGCCCCTCATAGATGAAGATGCGGCGGATGCCGGCGTTGGTGGCACCCATGGACTTCAGAATGCCGATGTCCTTCTTCTTTTCGAGGACGACCATGATTAGGGATGATATGATATTGAATGCGGCGACAATAATGATCAGCGAAAGCAGGATGAAGCTCATCCACTTCTCGATTTTCATCCAATTGAAGAGGTTGCGGTGCATTTCGTACCAGGTGCGAGGGGCGTAGGGATAGGGCAGGATATCCTGAATGGCCTCCTTGACCTGGGCGGCGCGGTCGAAATTGTCCAGCTTGATTTCAAGGCCGGTAACCTTGTCTCCCATGCGGAAAAGTTCCTGAGCTTCGGCGATGCTGACATAGGCGAAGATGTCGTCATATTCGTACAGGCCGGTTTCGAAGACTCCGGCGACGTAAAATTGGCGGGCACGGGGTTGCATAAACGATCCGGCGGCTCCCGGGCTGAAGAGGACGACCGTATCGCCGAGAGTGGCGTAGAGGCGGTCGGCCAAAAAGCGACCCAGGACGATGCCGGGGAGATTTTCGTGGCCGGTCACGTCCTCCCGGCCCAGATGCAGGCCGCCGTAAATGACCTTTTCGGGCAGATCGGACACCTGCCCGACAGTGGCGGGATCAATGCCGCGCACGATAACGCCTTCGGTGTTGTTGGAATTGCGGACCATCCCCTTGTCCATGACATAGGGCGAGACGCCGGAGATGTGATGGATGCCGCGGACCAGATTCATGATGGAATCGGCTTGGGCGAAGCCGTCTTCATGCTGAGTGGTCAGGCGGATGTGAGCGTCGGCGCCGATGATGCGGCCGCGCACCTCGGTTTCGAAGCCGTTCATGACGGACAGCACGATGATCAGCGCCGCCACGCCGATGGTGACTCCGGCAATGGAGATGTAGCTGATCAGCGAGATGAAGCCGGTGCGCCGCTTGGATTTCAAGTAGCGCGTGGCGATGAAGAGTTCGTAGGACATTTTAGGAGTCAGGAGTCAGAAGTCAGAAGTCAGGAGTCAGTAGGGACGCACTGCGTGCGCCCAAAAAACCAATGTGTAAATGAAAATTCGCGTAGGAATTGGGCTTGTCCCGACCCGCCGTCAATGGCTCAATTTGCCGAGAACTCGGCAAGGAGCTCAAGCTTGCCAAGAACTCGGCGTTCAATCGGGAAGAGAACTCGGCAAAATGACGAGAACTCGACCTTGCCGAAAATAGGGAAAACAGAGCTAATTTGCCCTCGCCGAGGCTCAGCAGGCTCGCCCGGAAATGCCCCTAAGGTCCGCCTTTGGCGGAAATTTCCGGGCTACTATCCTTTCCCGAAGGGACTCCTTCGCAGCAGTCCCCTGAAGGGGACGCTCGGGGGGTGCGGCCTCGGATGAGGGCTGCATCAGCGTCAGGGGGGCGTGGCTTGTGATTTTGGGATATTGGCAGATGCTGCTTTGAGCCCAATCTTTTGAATACAAAATCTTAAATCCCCTCTAATCGTTTGATCTCTTTCTTAATCTCTTCGATGACTTCGATATTATGGATTTTCTTGCTATTATCGACTTTTATCGAGATAATGTAAAAAACTCGTCCACCGCATTTCTCGCGGAACTTTTCATGTGTTCTTTTTTGGAATTCAAGCTCATTAATAATTTGAGGGATGTAGGCGTATCCGGCTGGTTTAATTTGCAGGCCAATGAAGTATTTCTTTACTCGAATAAAGAAATCCACGTTAAAGCTCCTATCCCATTCATCAGGTGCAGGTTCAATCTTCACGCCGAGCAAATTCTGTAGCTGCCCATAAATCGTCTGAATTTCCGATTGATACCCATCAAAGGTGCGATTAATGATGAGATCAACCACAAAATTGATGCAGTCTTCCTCGGAGATGTCATCAATTTCTGCTCTGCAAACCTCACTGACCTTTACATACAATTTTTGCCCCAATTCCTCCAGGTGGGATTTTGGATATACCTTCTTGTAGTAATAATCCTCCCAATCTCTTACGGATTTTGGCATGCACTTTCTTATCTCCTCCAAAACCTTGCCCACATGGCGCGGACGGTTGAACTGCCAGCGCATGTTAGCCTGATTTAAAATCCATTCCTTCGCCATTGCTAGCCCACCCTTTCTGATAAAAATTTTGACTTATATTTGAAGTTCTGGCCGGTATCAACATCCACAAAGCCACTTTTTATCAAGTGTGCATTTAAAAAGGTTTTATTCTGCAAATACAGGTAACAAAACAGATTGTTTTCATTGTCATAGTTTATGGCATCAAATCTCAAGAAGACCTTCTGGCCGCGAGTTTTTTCACGCAGGAATTCAACTGCCTCAGCAGCACGTGCCAGTTTCTGTTTCACGCCAATTAACTTGATTTTCAGTCCATTATTAAGCACCAGCAATTCGGGACTCAGGATTTCCTTTACGGAGTAATAGGTTTCCCTTGCATGATACGAATTGTCTATTTTGGATCCGAACCGCAGTTTGCGGGGATCTACTTTTTTATCAAACTTGATGGGATCTTTGAATATATATGGTAAAATCGATATTTCTCTGGCATAATCCATATGGCGATTAGCTTGCTTGACAATCCGAAAGCTCGCCGGATGCAGGAGATCGCCCTGTCTAATCTCCACTTTTTCCTTAATCGTCGGGATGAATTCATCGTTGATTTCAAAGCCGATGGAATTCCTACCAAGGTTTTTTGCGGCCAACGTGGTTGTGCCGCTGCCCAAAAAAGGATCAAGAACTGTATCTCCGACAAAACTGAACATTTTAATTAGTCGCCGAGGCAGCTCTTCAGGAAACATGGCCAAATGTTTGGCCTGGCGCTCGCCCGGGAAATTCCAATGGCCCGTGAAATATTGATTCCATTCCTCCTGCGTCAGCTTGGATTGCTCCTTTATCTCCTTAGAAACAGGCTCTGGATTGCCATACTTCTTGAAAAGGAGAATGAATTCATAGTCAATCTTAAGGATGCCGTTGCGGGGATAGGGAAACGAACCCATGACCGTGGCGCCGCCAGTTGTGTGGGTGGTTGTTACCTTTTGCCAGATGATGGCCCCCATGTAATCAAAGCCAGCGGTCTCGCAGAACTTGATGATTTCCGTTCTTATGGGAATGACCTTGTATCTGCCATAATAAACGGCTCGGGCAAACTGATCGCCGATATTGACGCAAAGGCGGCAGCCTTGGTGGAGTACTCGGCGGCATTCACTCCAGACCAGATTAAGGCTATTAATGTACTCCTCATAGCTGTCGTTGAAGCCTATCTGATTCCCATTGCCATAGTCCTTCAATTGCCAATAAGGCGGCGAAGTGATGATAAGATGCGCCGATTCGTCGAGCACTTCCTTCATGCAGCGCGAGTCGCCGATAATGATTTTGTGATGGGTTTTCATCTCTATCTCATTCATTTCTCCGGGGGCCTAACCCCCCGGCTCTTCCTGTTCGACCTTTGGGGATCTGTCTGAACCGCTGATTGACGCTGATTTCGCTGATTCCACTGATTATAGACTCCCCAATCAGCGTCATCAGTGTAATCAGTGGGTGGGTGGCCCGGCCGGCTTGACCAGCCGGGTTTAATCTAATCGAATATTTATATTATACAGGCCAGCGAGCTGGCCTGGCCACCCGCCACCCTACCTCTACCTCTGCCGCCCATTCGAGCGCCGGGTCAGGCGCCGGGTGGTAGCGGACACTTCCAGCAAGGAGCGCAGGGCTTCATTGACGGCGTCTGAGTCTCGAAATTCTTTGGCGATGTCCGGCTCCAGAATTACCACATTCGATCCTTCCTGCATCAGCCGGCGATAGTATTTGCCGCGTACAGCGGTGCGGTAGTCGAAGTTGTATTCTGGACGCATGGTGTCTTTTTCGGTCTGCTTCTTAGCTTTCATGCCTTCTCGCGATCCCATTCGAATCTCATGCGTGCCTTTCGGAAATGTGTGCTGAATTAATTTAATGCGGAATGGCCGCCAAAGTCAAGCGCTTTCTGGGGGGAAACGATTACCCTTGTCCTTCATGGTCGGGGTCGAGACGACCCCGACTACGGGGCAGCTACTTCTATAAATTCTCCGACCCCTGCCCAAAGAGCGCGGGCAGCATCTTGGCATTTCGTATCGCCTGGCCCATGTGGCAGTTGTTCATGAACGAAATGATGCGGCGCGCCTTCTTGGACATCTCCTGGACGTGCGGCAGCCACTCTTTTAATTCGGCTTCGGAGTAGAGGTAGTCGTAGCGCTGGCTGCCTTCGGATCCCCACCAAGCGGCGCTGTTGCGGCCGTGGAAGCGGAGGTAGCCTTCGCCGTTGGTGACGATTCCTGTCAGCCCGGGCAGGCGCGGCAGCGGCGGCAAATCCACATTCACAAAGCCCAGGTGGTGGCGCTCCAGCGATTCATAGACCACCGGCTTGAACCAGGAGGTATGCCGGAATTCGACGAAAAGCGGTTCGCGGCCGGCGAAAAGATCGGCGAGGCGCACGAGATAGCTTGTGGCGTCGGGATTTTTCTTGAACGAATAGGGAAACTGCGCCAGGAAGCCTCGCAGCAGGCCGCGTTCGCGCAGGGGCCCCACCGCATTATGTAACTCGCCCAGGGACGGTTTTGGATCCTGACGCTTGTGGGTGACATGCTGATGGACTTTGACGTAGAAACCGAAATCGGCGGGCACGCGGTCGGCCATTTCTGCGAAGACTTTGGGCTTGGGTATGCCGTAGTAGGTGGAGTTGATTTCGACGACGGAAAAGTGCCGGGCGTAGTATTCCAGCATGGCCTGCGGCTTGGTGCCGTCGGGGTAGAAGGAGCCGACCCAGTCCTTGAAGTAGTAGCCGGAGGTGCCGACGATTAGTTGCATTTTCGATGCATTGGCACCCGAATAAATTCGGGTGCTCCACAAACTGTTAAGTCGTTGAAACGACTGCCCCCCGAATCGCTGACGGCAGAGGCTTTAGCCTCTTCATCACCATACGAGCACCCGATTTTAATCGGGTGTGAGCAGGGCCGAACAGATTCCTGAGCAGAAACCCCGCTAGCCCTCCCCGATATTGACTCCATTCACCCTTTGATCATTCGCCGCGCGGCTTGGGCGGGCCGGTCATGGGTTTCGGGAAATTGACATTGCGGGTGTGCGAACGCAGATGAATGTCAAGAGTTGAAGTGCGGCGGATGATGCCTTCGCCGTACTTGGCTTTCAGGGCGTCAATGGCCGGATAGAGCTGGCTCTTGCGGTCGAAGAGATCCATCTGCCGGGTGCTGCGCGGAGCCAGGTTTGACACCGATACGCCCAGCAGACGCACGGGCGTGTCGTGGAGGTAATGCTCCTCGAAAAGGCTCCAGCCGACCGCGAAGATATCGTTTTCGTCGTCCGTTGCCGAGCTTATGCTGCGGCGGTGCGTGACGGTGTGAAAGTCGCCGTAGCGGATGGTCAGGGCGACGGTGCGGCCGGCCAGTTCGCCTTCGCGCAGGCGGCGGCCGACCATCTGCACGAGCGAGAGCAGGTAGGCTTTCAGCTCGTCCGCGTCTTTCGTGTCCTGGCTGAAAGTGCGCGAATGGCCGACGGATTTTTCGTCGGGGCGCTCGTCGTCGGTCAGGACTTCCCAATCCAATTCGGCTCGGACGATCTGCTGCAGGCGGGTGCCGTTGACGCCGAAGCGTTTGTAGAGAATCTTGGAATCGGCGCGCGTCAACTGTCCCAGATTGAAGACGCCGATGCCGTTCAGCGCGGCTTTCACGCGGGGCCCGATGCCGGGGACTTTTTCGACGGGCAGCGGGAAGACTTTCGTTTCCAAATTTTCGCGGGTGATGATGGTCAGGCCGTCGGGTTTCTGCAGTTCCGTGCCCATCTTGGCCAAGATGCGCGTGGGAGCGATGCCCAGCGAACAGGTCAGGTGCAGTTCATCCAAGACGCGTTTTTTTAATTGACGGCCCAAGTTCTCGGCGCCTTTCCAATACGTGAGAACGTGAGTGATGTCCAGGTAATATTCGTCAATCGAGGAAGGCTCGAGGCGGTCGCTGAAGGTCTCCATGATCTGCGCCACGCGGCGGGAGATTTCCAGATAGACTTCGCCGTGAGCGCGCATAAAGACGGCGTGAGGGCAGAGACGCTGAGCCTGAAGCAGCGGCGTGCCCGAGCGAATGCCGTAGGGGCGGGCTTCATAGGAGACGGAGGCCACCACCGAGCGATCCTGGCCGGGAATGCCGCCCACGCAGACGGGCTTGCCCTTCAGAGTCGGATCGCGGAGCTGCTCGACCTGGGCGAAGAAGGCGTCCATGTCGAGGTGGAGGATGGTAGAATCGGAAATGCTCATCGCCTTTTCGCCCCGCCCTCAAGGACGGGGCTACGAACTATGCAAGCCCGCTGAAGCGGGCTCAAAAGTAATTCGTCGGATTCGGATGGCGAAGCCACCTCCATGGGGAATCCGACCTACTTTATTGGATTCCCGCTTTCGCGGGAATGATAGGTGAATGGGTCAGCTCAATGCCCCCGAAGGGGCAAGCGACCCCTATGGGTTTATCTCATCTGCGGAAAGAGAATTACATCTCGGATTGAATGCTGATCCGTGAAGAACATGGTCAGCCGATCCACGCCGACGCCCAGACCGGCGGTGGGCGGCATGCCGGTTTCCAGGGCCGTTAGGAAGTCCTCGTCCAGCGGCTGCGCTTCCAAGTCACCTGCCGCGCGGAGCTTGGCCTGATCTTCGAAACGGGCGCGCTGATCGGCGGGATCGTTCAGCTCCGAGAAGCTGTTGCAGAATTCGCGGCCCGCCAGAAAACCCTCGAAGCGTTCCACCAGACCGGCATCCGTGCGATGGCTTTTGGCCAGCGGCGAAAGCTCTTTGGGATAGTCAAGGACAAAACAGGGTCCGAAGAGCTTCGGTTCGACGCGGGCTCCGAAGAGCTTGTCCATCAGCTTACCGCGACCGGTCTGACCGGCTTCGAGCTTCAGCCCGGACGCCTGGCATTCTCGGGCGATATCGGCGTCCGACATCTTGCGCACGTCACCGCCGGCGGCTTCGTTCAGCAGATCGAAGAATTGGTAGCGCGGCCAGGGGGGCGTTAGGTCGTATTCTTTTCCTTCATATATGATCTTCGTTGACCCCGCCAGATCTTTCGCCAGACGTACGACGAGATTCTCGACCAGATTCATGCAGAAGCTGTAATCTTCGTAGGCGGCGTAGAGTTCCATCTGCGTGAATTCGGGGTTATGAGTGCGATCCATGCCTTCGTTGCGGAAATCCTTGCCGATTTCATAGACGCGGTCGAAGCCGCCGATGATCAGGCGCTTGAGATAAAGCTCGTCGGCGATGCGCAGGTAGAGGTCGCGCTCCAAGACATTATGATGCGTCACGAAGGGTTCAGCGGCAGCGCCGCCATAGAGGGATTGGAGGATGGGCGTTTCAACCTCCAAAAAGCCCCATTCTTCTAGAAATGCGCGCATGACCGTAATTAACTTGGCGCGCGTTTCAAAGACTTTGCGCACTTCCGGGTTGACGGTCAGATCGAGGTAGCGCTGGCGGTAGCGGGCCTCCTTGTCGGCGAAGGCGTCGAAGACGTGCCCCTCTTTCTCCTTGACGATGGGCAGCGGGTGAATGCTCTTGGCCAGCAGCTCGAGTTCAGCCGCGCGCACCGTGATTTCGCCGGTGTGCGTCTTGAAGACCTGACCTTTGACGCCGATATGGTCGCCGATGTCCAGGTGCTTAAAGATCTCGAAAGCGCGGTCGCCGGCGACGTCTTTCTTCACGTAGATCTGGACGCGGCCAGAGCTATCCTGAAGATGCGCGAAAGCGGCCTTGCCCATTAGGCGCAGAGCCATGAGGCGGCCCGCCAGACTCACCGGCTCGGCCATCAAGTCCCGAAGGGATCCATTCGGACTGGCCGAGCCACCCTCCGAAACTTCAAGATCGGCGCAGCGATCCAGGATGTCCTGCGCGCGGTGAGTGCGGGCGAAGCTGTAGGGGTAGGGCTCGACGCCCAGTTTTCTCAAAGCCTCAAGCTTTTCGCGGCGGATGCGCATGAGCTCGGGCAGGCCGTGGTCGTGTGATTCCATAGGATATTCTGTTTAACCGCAAAGGACGCAAGGAATTATCTTCTGAACCGCTGATTGACGCTGATTTCACTGATTACGCTGATTATGTATTCGTGTGGCGATTGGGTTTATCTCAACCCGTGTTGTGTCATTCCCGCGAAAGCGGGAATCCAAATTGTTGTCTGAATCGCCGATTAAACGGATTAAACATATTCGAAATCCGCGAAATCCGTGTCATCCGTGGTTCAGACAAATTGCCATCGGGGCGACATAAAGTCGACCCCTACCCTCTGGATTCCGGATAAGGCTAAAGCCTTTCCGGAATGACAGCTCTTTTGCTAATCCCTAATCCCCAATCCCTAATCCCTAACGAAGCTTCGCTCCATTTTCCCCGTCTAAGAACACACGCGGGACGCGGGCGTTGATCTGGGTGGTGACTTCGTAGGGGATGGTATCCAGCCAACGGGCGACCTCTTCGGCGGAGATGCGCTCGCTGCCCTGCTGGCCGATTAGGACGACGGGGTCGCCGAATTCGACGCGCAGGTCGCCGCAATCCACCATCAGTTGATCCATGCAGACGCGCCCGACAACGGGCAGGCGCTGGCCGCGAATCAGCACCTGAGCTTTGTTCGAAAGCGCGCGCGGGTAGCCGTCACCGTAGCCGATGGGGACGGTGGCGATGGTGGTTTCTTTCGGCGCTTTCCAAGTGCAGCCGTAGCTGACGGGCGTGCCCTCGGGGACGCGCTTGACGAAGACGACCTCGGAAACGAGCGAGAGCACAGGCTCCAAAGGTATGGACAGGCTCACCGTGTCCGACGGCCGGCAGCCGTAGAGCGAGATGCCGAGGCGCACCATATCAAAGAGGCTGTCGGGATATTGCATCAAGGCGCCGCTGTTGGCGATGTGGCAGACGGGCAGTCGCTTTTTTAATTGTCGCAGTTGATGCAGAAAATGCGTGAAGCGAGCAAGCTGCGTCCGGGTGAAGGTTGCATCTTCTTCATCGGCGGCGGCGAAATGGGAATAGATGCCGACGACATCCAGCTCCTTCAGCGATAGGGCCTCTTCGATAAAGGGCAAAGCGTTGGTCCAGTTGACGCCGATGCGTCCCATGCCGGTGTCAATTTTCAGATGCACGCGGGCGCGCTTGATCCGCTGCGGTGGACGGCGGACTTCCTCAGCGACGCGGCGGGCCAGAGCAACGGAGGAGACGGTCAGCTCGAGATCATATTCGAGAAATAATGCGGCCTGATAACCGACGGCGCCACCGAGGACTAAGATGGGCGCGGCGATCCCGGCCTTGCGCAGCTCGATGCCCTCTTCCAGGAAGCCAACGCCGAAATAGGCGATGCCTTCGTCCACCAGGGCGCGGGCGGATTCGACCAAGCCATGGCCGTAGGCGTTGGCCTTGACGACGGCCATGACGGACTTGCCCTTCGCCAGAGCGGACAGCTCGCGATAATTGCGGCGCAGGGCCTGCAAGTCAATCAGCGCATGCGTGGGGCGGCGGCGCTGGGCTTCCCGTTCATCGAGGACGGGGTAGCGGCTGTAGATGTAGGTTTCCAAATTTTGGATTTTAGATTTTGGATTGATTTTGGGACATCAAATAGGCGCGGATGAAGGGATCGAGGCCGCCGTCCATGACGGATTGGACGTTGGAGGTTTCCACGCCGGTGCGCAGGTCTTTCACCATCTTATAAGGATGGAAGACGTAGGAGCGAATCTGGCTGCCCCAGGCGATGTCGCGCTTGCCGGCCTCGATGTGACTCATCCGCTCCTCTTCTTCCTGCTTTTTCAATTGATACAGCCGGGCGCGCAGCATCTTCATGGCGTTGTCGCGGTTGCGGAACTGGGATCGCTCGGCCTGACTCGACACCACGATATTGGTGGGAAGATGGGTGATGCGCACGGCGGAATCGGTTTTGTTGACGTGCTGGCCGCCGGCTCCGGAAGCGCGAAACGTGTCCACGCGCAGATCGGCGGGGTTGATCTCGATGGGGACGTCCTCCTCAACTTCAGGATAAACGAAGACCGAGGCGAACGAAGTGTGGCGGCGCTGATTGGCGTCGAAGGGCGACAGCCGCACGAGCCGGTGCACGCCGACCTCGGCCTTGAGATACCCATAGGCGTATTCGCCGGTTACCTCGATGGCCGCGGATTTGATCCCTGCCATTTCGCCCAGTTGCAGATCCATCTCCTTGGCGGAAAAACCATGCGCCTCGATCCAGCGTTTGTACATGCGCAGGAGCATTTCGGCCCAATCCATGGATTCGGTGCCGCCGGCGCCGGCGTGGATGACGAGCAGGGCATTGCGCCGATCATCCTCCCCGCCCAGCATGTTGCGGAATTCGAGATCTTCGAGGCCGGCTTGCACCTTTTTCAGCAGCTCATCCGCTTCATGGAAGGATTGCTGATCGTCGGCTTCGTGAGCCAATTCGATCAAAACGTCGGCATCTTCGAGGTTTTTGGACAGAGCCTTCCAGGCCTCGGTCCAGGATTTCAGGCGGGTGATTTCCTTCAGGACGCGCTTGGCCTCATCGGCGTCGTTCCAGAGATCGGGCGAGGCGGATTTCTTCTCCAGCTCGGCGATTTGAGTTTCCTTGCTCCCCAGGTCAAAGGTAACCTCGGAGATCGTGGAGGCGGGATGTCAGCTTGGCACTGGCGTCTTTTAATTCTTCGTACATGTCGGATTCTCTCCCCTGTCCGTATCTAACGCATTCTTATTTTGCCATTCTTGAGCCCGCTCGTTCGCCAGATCCCATTGGATATGCTGCGAATCTTTGCGCAAGTGCAACACCAATCCGTCCATGACTGTTTTCCGATAATCCTGCTGGATAAAAGGCTCAATCTCGGCGTCCGTTACTCCATAGAGTTGACCGATGACGTCCGGCTTCAATTGCGAGATGGAATGGTTATAATCCCATTTCATGTGGCCCGGATAGAAGGCGGTGAATTTATCTGCTCCAGCGGGCATCTTCGCCGCCAGCCGCGCGATGGCGCGATCATTCTTCCCCAGCATGTCTACTGCGGGCCTTTCGGAAAAATAGGGAATGGCTCCGGCCCAGACGACGGCCACGGTCGCTTGCGGGTCTGTGATTTCCTTCAGCAGCAATGCCTCCTCAACCATCTTCCGGTTATCGCTCACAGCCAGGGCCGGTCTGCGCAGCAGCCACTCCTGCAGAGTGGGATTCGGGCTGTAAATAAGATTGAATTTGATCAGGCTGATCAAAATAATCAGAGCGCCAAGCGACCGAATCCAGACAATGTTGACCGGGCGTGTGCGGTTGCCTCTGTTTGTCAGCCAGGTTTCTGCCTCGGCCAGACTGGCGCAGAATAGGATAAAGAAGAGGGGCATGACAATAGACACATAGCGGTTGCTGCCGCCCCAGTATTCCCAGGCGTCGCCGCCGACGTAGATGCTGTAAGCCATCTGCCCCAAGAATGCGGCCAAAAGCATAATAATAATTTTATCTCGACGGAAGAATAAAAGGGCGAATGGCAATAAGAAGAGCGCCACATTCATTCTGGAAATAAACTGCCAGGTCACCAAACCGCCCCGCGCCATGCGCAAAAGGAGGGGGTAGCCGGTCATTTTTAGATAATAGGTATTGGGCAACGCGTCGTGATAATACCATAAGCGGAAAGCGGTCTGTCCCAGAAGCAGGATTGCGATAATGGAGAGACCATAAATAAGATTTTTCTTACGATGGACGGGGTTCCAGAGGATCAAGCAAATCCATACGATGAGATAAATCACCACCATATCCGGCCGCACTAAAATGCCCATTCCCAACAAGACATAAGGCAGCGTCGAAAAGGCCTGGCCTTTCAGCCCTTTTAATGTCAACCAGACAGACCAGCTTACGATCAGGGCCAGCAGACCAACTTCCATGCCCTGCAGGCCCCAATTATTGAGCGGTAGATAGAGCGCGGTCAACAAGACGGCGGATAACGAATAAAAGGGCTTGTCGCCATAGATCTGGTCGCCGATAAGCTTCACGAATATGAGATTTGCCAACAGGAACAGCGCGCCGCTGATCTGAATAAGCAGACTGATTTTGGGCTTGGCGATGGGCAGCAGATGAATTAGGGACATGTACAGAACCCAAAAAAAATTGGTGTACCCTTCAACGCGCTCGCCGCCCGCGTTCCAAACCAGGCCGTGACCCTGAGCCAAATTCTCGGAGTAGCGCATGGAAACCATGGCGTCGTCAAAGAGCGAATAATACCTTTTGTCACCGATGACAAAACTGGTGTGAGCAATGAACAGGGCGGCGTAAAGGCAAAATAGCGCCGCCATCCCCATAAGGATCACGGAACTTCTGCTTGAAATCATTAGGGGAGCGCGATTTATCCCGAAGACCAGGCTATGCTGCTGCCGGGATCATGTCGAGAGTGGAGCTTGCCCACTCGATGGAATCCAGGTAGAGCTGTGGAATTTCGGTTTCATTGAAATTCAGCAGTTGGGCTAAACGGGAAAGCTCATCCCAGCTACCGCGTTCATAGGTTCGCACCAATTCGAAGATGGGATAGAAGGGACCCTGACCGGTCAGAAGCGCGGCCTTAATCTCATCGCTGAGCGGAAGCTCCTCGAAGATTTCCAATTTCGAGCGATCCAGGAAGGCATCAATCATGGAAAACAGGCCCAGCAAGAAGAGCTCCGACGACAACTTGGCCAAACCGGCTTTGGGCGCCAGCAGCTCGCAGAATCTGGCGCGCACCAGGGAGTGCATCATCAGCTCGCCGGGTTTGTCGCGGCTGACGGCGCTCATGGCGAGCAACGAGAGCCATTTGCGGAGCTCCACCACGCCCATCAGAGCCAAGGCCTGGCGAATGGAGTGGATCTCCACGCGGAAGCTGAAATGAGCGGAATTGATAAACTTCATCAGCCGATAGGACAGGGAAACGTCGCGCTTGATAATCTCCTCGACCGAGCTGATTTCGATATTTTCGAGCGCGACCTCCTTCATCAAGCGCAGGTAATTGATCTTATAGGTGGACATGATGCGCTCGGCGTGGAGGTTTGGCTGGCCGAAGAAATAGCCCTGAAAGTAGGCATAGCCCATATCCATGGCCTGGCGCAGAATCGTCTGCGTTTCAACCTTCTCGGCCAACAACCTGGCGCCGCGCTCCCGGAAATAGCGCGCATACGCTTTTTGCATTTTGGGCGGCGTGGAAAGAAAATCCACCTTGACGACGTCGGCCAAATCCATCAAAGGCTTCATTTTTTTTTCCAGGATGAAATCATCGAGAACGATGGTATAGCCCTTTTCTTTCAAGTGCTTGCAGGCGCGGACAATTTCGTCGGTAGGAAGGACATCTTCCAGAATCTCCACGGCGATGGATTCCACAGGGAGCAGCGTGGCGACTTCGTCCTTCAAGAGATTCTCCGTGAAGTTGATGAAGGCCTTCTTTCCTGCGGACAGCGTCTTCAGACCGATGCCGAAGATGCCGTCGGTGATGACGCGCGCAGACGCCTGATCGCCGTCCAGATGGTCGTAGTTGGTCTTGCCGGCCTGGCGATAGAGCAGCTCATATCCATAGACGTTCAGCGAACGGTCGAAGATGGGCTGCCGGGCGATGAAATAGTACATGGTTCCTCCAGGAATATTGGATTTCAATATTGTATGAATAGGGAATAACCGGATTCAGACCCGGCGATGCGAATGATTATTGATTATAACACGCTTTGATTTACTTAAATCTCGTCCTTTCGACTTACGCCAGGGCTATTCCACCGCAAACGTGACGCTGACGACGGCGGTGATGTCTTTTTCCAAGGATGACGTATCGTAGATGCCGTAATCGCTGACATCCGTGGAATTGCGGGCGGTGATCTGAAAGACGCCCATGCGCGCGCTGCGGACCGGGCCGATTTTGCTGCCGACGCTGGTGGCAATGCTCTGGGCACGGCGGAGAGCGTCGGCCGCGGCCTGAGCCAACATTTCGGTGCGCAAGTCGGCCAATCTGGTATAGAAGTATTCAAGCGGAGAGGATTCCAAGACAATGCCCTCTTCAATCAGTTCGGAAGCCTGTCCCGCCAAGCCAGTGATCCGATCCACTTGGCTGCTGCGGATTTCAAAACTCCGACGCAGGTTATAGGCAACGATGCGTCCGGTCGCGCTTGGGCCCCGCCTGCCAAAGTCACCCGTTTCCGGGATGGCCCGGGTCTCCAGTGGACGGAAAATGACCGTGCTGTCGGGGACTTGATTAGACATCAAATAACTGCGCACTCTATCGGTGAAGCGAGTGACTTCAAGATAGGCTTCCTGCAATGTGGGCTGCTGGCTGGCGACCGATCCGCGCCAGATGACGTAATCCGAACGGATGGGCTGCTTGGCGGATCCGGTGACGGTGATGGTGTCGGCGGCGCGCTTCACCTGACGGATGGCTCCGGCGGCGATCAGGGCCGAAAGGACCAGAGCGATCGAAAGCGCCAGCAGGCCTGCAAATTGATGGTTCGGTTTATCACTCATAGCGGCTTACTCTATTTTAAAGTGAGGCACCTCTGGAAATCCGTCCTAAGGAAGCTCGGCGCTGTAGACGGAACGGACCTCGGCTTCTCGATAATAATGCGATAGAATTTTCCGGTAATCGTTCTTGTCGAAGGCCATGACGGCGGCGCCGATCTGGCACAACCCCACCCCGTGCCCCCAGCCGGCGCCCTTGAAGTGAAACGCCAGGGGCATGCCCATATCTCCCATTTCGACGTCAATCACGAAGCAGGCGCTGCGCAAATAGGTCAGCGACAGGGCGCGGCGGATGTTCAGCTCTTTCTTGATGAAGATATTCTTGCGGCTGCCGAGGACTTCGATTTCCAGCAGGCGGCCGGAGACGCCGCGCTGCTGGGGGATAATGTCATAGAGAATGCCGATATCCTCGCCGGTGCGCTTTTTGATAATTTCTTCGAGCTCTTTGCGCGAATAGCTGACCTCCCAGCGGAAGTATTTCTTGCTGGAGGCGATGGCGGGGGGCAGGTCGGAGCGATTCAGGCCGCAGAAGACGTTGGGGCGCTCTTCGATCCACTTGCGCACGTCCTTCTCCCGCGTGAGATCGAGCCCCAGCTTCTTGATCTTTCCGCTCGTGTCATCGTAGATGCCCTGCAGATAGGGTTCATCGGGCGGATTCCAGACGTTGCGCTTGTGCTCGGTGTGGCCGCCGCAGACGGCGGAGTAGACGGCATCGCAGATGCGGTCGTCGTAGTAGAGGATTTCACCGCCGGTGGCGGCGACGGCCTCATTGGTGGCAGGCGCCTCGCTGCTGACGCCGGAATAGACCTGGCAGTGGACGTTGGCGCAGAAATCGTAAGCCTCGTTCAGGTGCTTGGTGCCGAGTTTGGCGAGGACCGCGCTGCGGGCGGCCACCGCCTGAGCTTTCAGCGCCTCGAGAGGATAGCCGGCGGGCATTTCGGCGGGGACGACGCCCTGCAGATAGCGATCCAGGGAAACTTCCGATATGGCCAGAAGCCGGGCGTCGTTGCCGACGCGGATTTCAATGATGCCCTTATAGGAACGGTCGGCCTGGGACTGCCACTGAAAGCCGGAGCCGATCTTGACGCCATAGAGCGTGACCGCGGTTTCATCATTGGCGGGGACAATGCGGAAGCCGTCCTCGATCTTGGAGGAGTAGTCGTATTCTGCGTCGTAGACTTCAATTTTGCCGCGTGGTTCCTTCACCTTTTCGCGGATGATGCGCGGGGAGTACTCATCGCCGAACTTCTGCAGGAGCTTCTTGCATTCGGCCTCAGTCTCGAAGGCTCCGGCGAGGACGCGGTACTTGGTGTTGTCATTGATCATATCACCGCCGATCAAGAGCTGGCCGCCCAGGCGCTGCAAGCGGACTTGTGGATAAAGGCGGCGCAGCCGTTCGATCACGGCCGTAGCTTCAGCTTCATCGCGGCAGGCGGTCACCAGGAGGCTGTAGATGAAGGTCGCGCCATGGGCGCCTTCGAGAAGCGCGCGCCATTTCAGGCGGGAGGAGACTCCGCTAAAGACGGGGTCGCCTTCCAAGTCCGTGATGCTGAACTTCCCCGAAACCCGGAAGTCAATTTTTTCATAGCCCTCCATGAAGCCGATGCGCAGGGTGGGCTGACGCGGAAATTGCCGGGCGATGCTTTTGGGAAGGGACGCTTCCAATTTTTCCAGTGAACTATCCGACATGTAACCCGATCGGGGACTAACCATACGAACCTCGTGTTTGTGAGAGGCGGCGCAACCTGCAGAAAATAGGACTAAGATGACAAAAAGCCGCCAGACGCTCCCCGGAGAAGATTGCTGCTGACGGGAGCGGCCGGCCCTCATGGCAAGGACGCCGGTGATACCTGTTGTTCTTCTGGATTCGCACCGCGTTCCACGATCAAGCCCCGGTGCAAGGCGCTGAGTAGGGATTGAAGCTCGCCTTCCGGAACGCAGAACGAAATGCGCATGGGACTGCAACAGAACCAGCGCGGGCGGCTGTCGAGCTCTTCCAATTTGGCGAGCAGTTGGCCAAAGTGCTTTCCGCCGGGTTCCAGACCGGAGCCGATGCAGGAGATGCGAGCAAAGGGGCGGCGATAGTGCTGGACTCGCCCTCTCCAAGAAGCCGACTTCAGCAGATCGCCGATGGCCGGCTGCACGTGATCCAGCAGCAACACCGGCCGGACAGCCTCGCTGTGCAAGCCGCGGATGATCAACCCTTCGGCGCGCAGATCGCCCAGCAGCTTGGCCAGATCGGCGGAGCGCAGTAGCCGCAGAGCGGTCAACTGGCGCAAGGCCACGATGCCGCGGACGCCTCCGCCGGAGAAATTGCCGGAGGTGATGATCGTTCCAATGGCGCCGGTGGCGGCCGAACCGACGGCCA
>Ga0315284_10002692_pt1 | contig 25377 bp, 31 predicted proteins | sample YL17G09_16_MG_FD_203696 | JGI IMG/M metagenome (GOLD analysis project Ga0315284, IMG submission 203696) | Sediment microbial communities from Yellowstone Lake, YNP, Wyoming, USA - YL17G09_16 | ecosystem: Environmental > Aquatic > Freshwater > Lake > Sediment | place: USA: Wyoming | collected...
GTCAAAGCTGGAAATGTTCCTGATGTTTGCCCATTTACTGTAACAAAAAACAACAAACCACATTTATCGTAAAAATAATTAGCTGTTGATGAAGTATTCAAAGAATACCCCTTTAAAATCATTGATGTTTTATTGTATCCCTCGGTTATCCCTGCATACAACAAAGTATTTCCATTTGCAAGTTCTGATGCGTTTGCTTTTAAAGGAACATAGTCTTGAAGTAGTTCAATTTCATTTATATCAAGTGGTATATAAACACTATCGTTTTTGAACCAAAATGTATAAATTGATTCATCTAAAATACCAAGATTTGCCTTATCAAATAGCTTTATTAATTTCCAATCGGAAGTTATTCCGTTGGTAGTTTGTCTAAACGCAACCTCTATTCCTTTTACGTTTTGCCCTCCGGTACTAAAGTTTATAGATATTCTGCTGTTTTCTTTAACATCATTTGATGTATAATTTATTGAATCTTGCTGCGGTAGTGGAACTATACTCCTTGAACTCCAAACAGATTTGTCTTGCGTGTCATAAACATATCTATAAGAAAACTGAAATAATGAATTACGAAGGTTGTTTTGAGTAGTTGTGCTATCGTATTCATAAACAACTTGTGGCGGCATAACAGGTGGTGCTTTGATAACCAAAATATCCTGCTTTCTCCATACCGAATATACCTGTTTTACATTAATACACTTTGGTTGCGTGTTACTATCGTTAAAAAACAACAAATCTCCTTCCGTATCTCTATAAACTATATTAACAGATAGTATTTTGTAAGATGGGTTAAACTCTAATATATCTACTCCCCCTGTATTCGTAAGGTTTATTAATAAACTTACTATTGAATTATTGTTATTATCATAGTAAAGTATGGTGTGATATTTGTTGCTATTCCATAAAAAGTAATATGCCCTGTTTCTTTTTCTATCTTCTTTAAATCCTATAATTTTATTTATTCCACTTGGTAGGGTATAAGGAATTAAAGTGTTCCCAATTACACCCGACACAACCATATCTTGCCCTTCTCCCGGTGAATCTTTTGTTATGTTCAATGCGTCAACATAATCTCCGTTGCTTATCACACGAAAATCTGCATCGTCAAGGTTCATCCTTCCATTAAACGGGTTTGTTAATATGGGCATTAATTACGCTTTAACAGTTAATCTTTGGGCTTCAAGGTTTGCATCGTATGCTTCTAACAAGTACAATGGTTTAAATCTTGCAAGTGCTGTTCTTCGTTGGTTGTAAAATTCTCTCTTTCTTTCTGCTTTATCTCCTAATGAGCCTTTTCTTGTGTTAGGCATAGAAGCAATATCTCTCCACGATAACCACGCCAACAAAGCTTCTCTAAACACCATAGGAATCATATATTGTTCATCTGGGTTAGGGCTTGAAATGTATTCAATCATTACATAGGGATAAGAGAAACTTTCATTTAGTAAAATTACTCCTGCCGAATCGTCAATATTAAATGAACCTACGTTTGGTGAGCCGCTTGGGAGTCCATAAATATTTTGAAATCCGTACCCATCCCAATAGTTGTAAAACATTGGTGTATTCTGCATATACCAATTTACAAGTGTATTGTCTTGTGTTTTTTCAAGTCTATCTGGAAGTGTATCTGAAAAAAAAGTCATTTTATTATTAAACTTTAATGGAACTATTTCTCCATTTGAATTTAATACTCCTATTTTAGTGTAATTGAGATAATCGGAAGGAAGTTTTACTGTGAAGTTGGTGGTATCAACAGGCAATTTTACTGATTTAATTCTATAAAAAAAATCAATACCTAGTTGCTCCATTCCACGATAGGCAATATTATATAGTTTAGCGTACTTATTTTGGCTTTGTTCACTTTCATCTATGTAGTCGTATATAACTGATTCAAGTGTTATATAATTTCTTGTTTCTTGCCCCATTAGTTAGAGTTTGATAGGTATGCTAATATATCTGATTCACGAATAATAAAGTGCTGCTCTCCATCAATAATTATTTCTTCCCCTACATCTTTGATATGACAGATAGTATCTCCTTGCTTTACTTCTTTGCATTTACTGCCGGATTCTATTACTACTGCCATATTGTTTCTTGTTCTTGCGCTTTCGGGTATATAAAGCCCTCCTTCTGTTTGTTCATCAGGGGCACAAGGTTTTACAAGTATTAAGTTTCTTAGTGTTTTCATTTTTCTTTTGCTTTTATCTTTTTTTCTTGTTGAAGCATTGCTTTTGTTGGTTTTTTTCCGCTACCCCTGTTTTCTCTAATGCTATCCCAAAGTCCATGCCTTGAATAGCTGCCATCTTTTCTTTTCATCATTGCATTTGTTTTTTCCATAGTTTTTAGTTTGGCGTATCCACTCCATCGTTTGCAGTTTGGATTGGTCTTTGTTTATTTGCAATAAGTAATTTCATATATTCAACAATAACAGGTATATAATCATCCGGTACGTTTAATTCAGAAGTTAAGTCGGAAGAAACGCCTCCGCTCACCATTCTTATTTTTGCTTTAAAGTTTGTAATTATTGTTCCTGATTTTATATAAATTGTTTTGCCATCGTACCAAAAAGCAAATTTACCTTGTATTGGTCTTATATTATTTTGATATACTGATTGTGCGGTATTAAGTGGTACTCCTGCTTTTGATTGTTGGTTAGAATAAATCTGCAAAGAAGCTACACCATCCGTTTTTCCTAATGCAAAAGGTATTTGTGGTAGTGTTATTGTGTACAAATCGGTATCAGCTTGCGTTATAGTCAAATTAGAAAAGGTAGTAAAGAAAGAACTATTTACAAAGGCTACACCCTCTAATTGTAGGTTATCGGTATAGTTTTTTTTCGCAGCAACACCAATGCCATCGTTTAACCACTCATTTACAAGATTAAATGTAATAGTTGAATCATCGCTTGGCTGCTCGTTGTATATCAGCCTTAATATTCTTTCTATGAAAACCTGTCTTGTCATTGTCCCTGTGTAATTATAGAGTTAGCGTAATTGAGTACATCTCCATCTTTCAAGTTTATTCCTGCAAGTTTTAGTATTCTTGCTATGATTTCAAGTTGGTCTAGGTTGCTCCATTTTGGTTGTTCCGATAATGCAGGGGAGTAAATTGGTCTACCATTCCCATCAGTAGTATATGCCCAATATATTCTTGTTGGTTTTTTGATATAGGATAGCCTTGCTGCGGTTATATTGGCAGGATAGAACCTAAACCCTACATCTTCAATAAGGTAGGCAGGATTGGTTGCTATTGGGTCTATTTTTGAATTGTAGATAGAATACAACCTATCTTGGCTTGTCCACGTTACTCTTTGATTGCCATAGATAGTCCACATGGCATCTGCTTGTAAATAATCTCCGGGATAAAAACAAAATCCATTTAAGTCAACAGATAAGTTTGTGCTGTATATAAATGGTTGTAGTCTTTGTCTTACGTTGCTGTTTTGTCCGTACCCTATTCTTGATTGAGCCCTTCCGTATTGATACTGCTGAAACTCACCAATGAGATAATCAGCCCAAGAATTTTGTGCTTGTTCTACAAGTAGGTTGAACTCGGATGGTGTTAGGTTGCCATTTTGTGCCTTGTTAATTGCGTATTGGCAAATCCTGTACATTTCATCAACATTCATACGAATATATTATACACAAATATACTTATTCCAAAAATTAAAAAAGCCTACAATTTTTAGTTTGTAGGCTTTTCTGCTTATTGAAGTTTTTTTAGCTGTTCAAGGAACTGCTTGCTATCATCTTGGGGATATAGTGCAAAGTCCACCAAGTATTCGTGTGCTTTTTGGTCTGGCGGTATTTTACAAATAAAACCTCCATCAGAAGCCCAATAAGCTGAACCCGGTCTGCTTGTCAAGTCAATTTTACTATCTGTGATAGCTTTTTTAACAACGAAAGCAACTTCTACTTCTTTACTTCCTACTGATTGCATAAACTTATTTGGCTGCGATTCTGCGTACAATTCGTAATCATTACGCAAACCTTCTGCTGATTTAGGAAAGCCCATTTCATCAATAAAGCTGATACCTAAATAGTTAGCGTGCCTACGCATATCTTCTTCGGTAGCGTTTGTTGCGATTTTGATTGCTTCAATACGATTCAGCCTTTTCTTTCTATCAATTTCTGCTTGACGAAGTGGATTCCATTCAAAGAATGTGTTTCTCTTGTACCCTTTTCGGTGTGGGTTGTCAAGGTTTGCGTTTGATTTGTTTAAAAAGTCAATCGCTGTTTGGTCGTAATCTGGTAGCCTTAAAACCCTACGCTGGAAAACAAGCGTTCTCCGGTTGGCTTTAATAAAATCTTCCGTAAGTGCCTTTTGGTCTTCCAAATAAATACTTGGAAATCCTCGTAAAAGCCTAATACGTTCCATTCTTTGCTTTGATTCATTCCAAACATCATCAATACCTTCCATGTGGAAGTCTCCATTTTTGTTTACATCTGATAGCTTGTAAACTTTAAAGGTACTTGTTTGGATTGTTGAAGATTGTGTCGCTGACTGCGATTCTTCGTGTTGGTGTGATAAATCCGATTCATCTTGAAATACAAGAGATTGGTCGGAAAGTGTTGAACTTTTTTTAGTCGCCATAAATGGTGATTTTATGAATAAGCAGAATCAATAGTAGTTCCGCTTATTCGGTTATTAATAAACAAATATACATAAAAAACCCCCAATATTATTGAGGGTTTTTTATTGATTTACTGCAAAAACATTAATCTTGAACTACAACGAATTGGTTCGCAGCGCATACTCGGCTCGAACGATAGGTCAACATCGCAATTTGATTAGTCATTGTTCCGTCCGTAGGATTTGGAGAACCACCACCATACTGCCATACACGAATACCATTACCTATTGTTCCTCCTTTTGGAGGTTCTTGGTACATGATAGTTATGTTTTTGTAGGTGTTACCGGAACGGCTATCTTTAGTTTCTCCCATTGGATAGATAAGTCCGAAGTTACGGAAGAAATCGGTTGAAGGAGTGTATCCTGTCATTACTTCGGAGTTAAACTGCGGATACTTCTTGATTTGAAGTAAATATCCATCAATGTAGATTTCTTGGAAACCATAAGATACGGCTGCTTCTTTTGATTTTTCACCATTACCCCAAACGAATGAACCGCCGGGATAAGCGGAGAAGATACCATCAGAGAAGTCTTGACGCTGGAAAATATCAGACAACCAAGCACACTGCTTTGCTGCTCCGTTTACGTCCATTACACGAGTAATTTCATGGAGTTTGGTAATATCCAAGTTGCCGGGAGTGTATCCTACGTTTACACCATCTGCGATTGCTTTAGGGATAATTCCTTGTGCGCCAACAGAAGTGGTAGAAAGTCCGGTATTTGTTAATGTATCACCTCTCATTAATTTGTTCTCGATGTTGTTTTTGTAGCGTACAAGTGTTTTATACATTCCTTTGTAGGTAAATGCGGTTACACCATTTGCAGCCATGTCAGCAGAAACAGGATATTCATAGTAAGTGTCTGCCATTTGAGCCAAGTCGGTATTACTCCAACCATCACGAATTTCTGTGATGTTGTTTTCGTAACGCTGGTCTAAATAAATCAATGGGTCAACTTGCGTGGATGCTTCACCAACTTCTGATACACCACCAAACAACAATACCTCACCTGATAAAAGTGAAGGAGAACCTGCTGATGCAAAAGCAACAGTTGATTTAAGCGGTCTTACTGTGAAGGTAAATGCACCTGCGGAAGCGGTGTTAATGGAAAGGATTTTACCCTCTACGTTAGAAGATGCTACACGAAGAATTTCACCTACACGAAGTGGAGATTGTGTTCCTGCGTTGTAGTGGTCGCCTGATGCAAGTGTTAAGGTTACTGTTGCACCAGCAGCACCTGTTACAGTGCCTGTGGTAGTAACTGCGGGCATCAATTTACCACGATTTTCAAACCAAAAGAAGTTTCTGTTTTTTACTTCTTCCATTCCGGCTTGGGCGGCTAACCACCATGTAAAGTCCTCATTACCATACTTTTCAGTATATTTTTTGTAATATTGAGGGGTAAGTAATTGAAGGTCAACCATAAGCTGCCTGTTCTGCGAAGTAAGGCTAATGCTTCCGGGCTTCAATATATTTGAAGTAGGGATACTCATTTTTATAAGTATTAATTGTTATGCTTTTCCGCAAAAGCAATATTAAGAACCGAAAGCCCAATCTGCTAGGCTATCCATCATAGAAGCATCGCTTTGGTTTATCGGTCTTTGCGGAGTTGTGCCTACGGATATTTGTCCAGATTGCTTTAATTGGTGAAGCATCCTTTGGCTTGCTGCTTCGTTACCAACCTTTTGAAGAATTTTGCTTTGATTTTCTAACAAGTAGATGTCGGACATAATTTGTTTTACTTGTGGCTTTCCATCCTCGGCAAACCATCTTTTAGACAAATAATCATCCGGGTTAAAATCAGAAAGCAATTCCTTTAACGAATTTTTTTCTTCATCCGTAATTGAAAAGGTGATAGGCATTTCTACTTCACCATCTTTTACCGATAATTTAAAACCATCAAATTGTTGGTATTCGTTATTCAAAGTTTGCTCATAGACTTCTCTTGCTTTTCTAAGATTTTCGGAATCCTTCTCAAAATCTATTCTAGCTTGTTGGTCTATGTCCGGTAATTTAATTTCTTGTTGCAATTTTTGCAATTCGGGTCTTGCTATTTTGGCATCAATAACAATCTTTTTGTTTATCTTATCCATTGCAATATCGTAACCCTTTTGCCTTGCATTAAAATCATCATCATCTTCAAACTCTCCTTTCTCCGGCTTGTCCGGGAACTTGTAGTTGTCAGATATGAGCAAATCTATTTCCTCTTTCGTTAAATCCGAATATTTTTTTTCGTAGTTTAATTTAACAATATCTAATGCGTTTTGGGTTATATCTCCATCAAGCAAAGATTTTATCTTTTTGTTCTCTTGAATTACCGAAAACGCTTCATCTTCTTTTCCTTCTTTAATAAGGTTAAACAGCCTTTCAGAAACTTCATTTTCAAATGATATTTCGGGCTTTGATTTTAACTTTTCAATTTCTTCTTTTGCTGAATCTACTGAATCGTACCCAAAGGTTTCTTTGATAAATGAATTGTAGTCAACTTGTGGTGTTTCTGTTTGCGGTGCAGGGGATGTTTCTTGTGGTGTTTCTATTGGCTCTGTTGGTTCGGTTGTGTCAACAGGTGGTGTAGAAACGATTGTATCATCAAATGGGTTAAAATCGTCTGCTAGTGTAATTGTTTCTGACATATATTTGTTTTGTTTTGATTAAACTAATTGTAAAAATCTACCTAAATTAACAAATTTTACAACGGCACTTGCGGCAACAGAAGTTACTGATGTACCTGTTGAAACATTTATTCCTTGTACTGCAATCCAATTTGCAGGAACTTGTGGAACAGGGAGTATTGTTGCAGAACCTTGTACATAGCCATTGTCATTTGTGGTGTTAAAGTTTATAGCTGCGGATGGCGACATTATTTGAACTGTTGCCGAATCCCATCCCGAAACATCTTCATAATATGTTTGTGCAGCCCCTGTTTGAAACACAGGTGTTACATCTACATATCTACTAACTTGTCCATTATTTCTTGAAAGTTCTATAATTACTTTTGTTGCCGTTGCCATATTTTTTGTTTTTTGTGGGTTATTATTGAGCCATTTATTGAGCCATTTCTTCTTGTGGCTGTTGTTGTTCTTGACCTTGTTCTTGTGGTTGTCCTTGTCCTTCTTGTTCCATTTGTTGTTGTTGTTGTTGTTCCATAATTGCTTGTTGCATTTGCTGGTTTTCCATTTCAACAGGCACTTGGAAGTTTTGCAAAACGCTTGAAACAACAGGCTTTAATTCTTCGGGTATAGGCATTTGAATTTTTGCTAACTCAAATAGCCCTTGAATTACCATTTCCTTTTGCTTTGATTCTGATTTTTTCTTTTCAATGGCTTCGTCTGCTTGTGCTTTTGCCATTATACTTTGCTGATTGGCTTCGTTGTTCATTTGAGCATTTTGTTGTGCTTTTTGCTGCTCGGTTTTTATGTATCTTTTTTGCCCTTGTCTAAAATACATTTCTGCAAGTTCTACACTTTCTTTTGCTATACGCATTATTTTGAAAGGGTCTAAATATACGGTAAGCAAAGGTGTAGCGGCTATGGCATTGTTCATCATAGCTTCTAATTTCTGCATTTCGTATTCGGTAGGCAGCATATCTACTCTTGCCAAAAAGTTTCTTTGTCTTACATCTTGCTCGGAGAACATATCTCTATACGCTTTTCCGCTATGAAGTACGGAAGCATTTAATAAGCAAGCTACCTTTCTTGCGGTGTCCTCCATTACATACAAATAGCTATCATAAACATAGTCGGTAGCGTTATTGGCTAACTGCATAGATGATTCTATGTTTTGTACTGCTACTCTTGGTCTAGACGCTTGTTGTAATAGATTAGGGTCGTCTCCCAATTCATCTTTTAATACTTGGTAGTGGAATTGGTAAAGCGAAATAAGTGCTTGTAATTGTGGTGCAAATCCATTGTTTGCAAGTTCTTTAATTGGAATAGGTATAGCTTGCCCTTCTGCATCTCTACCACGATAGTAAAGTTTACCTGTTTGTTCCCAAATCTTTTGTATATCTAATGGTTTGGAAAAATCTCCCAATCCTAAATCAAGTTCTTGCAAGGCATCAACATCAATAGCTGCACCGGATGGAACCATCTTTGCTACAAGCTGCTGAATTTTTAGCCTTGCTAAAATCATTTGCTCAATAGGTTCTTCAATCTTTTCAGCAATAGCCACGTTACGCATATCTTGCTGCTGATACATATAAAAAGAATATGAAAATTCTGCATCCCCTAATTCCTTTGGGTCTTGGGGGCGAATCATATTCTTTTTAATGTTCCATTTGATTATTTTCTTTATTGCCGGGCAATAAACTCCTTCATATATATTCCACTTTCCTTCGCTTACAAATTCTTGGTTTTCATCAATCTTTTGTGGTCTTTCAGATTTTCTTATGATTGTAGCGTTGTTCTTCTTTGTCTTTGTAACTAAATATCCTTGCGAATCGTAGGACTTTAATTCAAAGCACATTAAATCAATGTTGAACTCGTCATAGGGTCGTAGATAGGATACATTCCAATCCTGCATCCACTTTATCTTATCGGTAAGCTGATAGTCTTTTGAAAATTGGGCTATTTCAAAAATTTCTTCTTCGGTAAGTGTACTTCCGTTTTCCTTTCCGTACTTTGCCCTTAATTCGCTTATTTTAATAGAACGAATATGCCCTCTGTATGATGTATCTCTAAAATCGGGGTAGTCTGAATATGAATAAAAGCAGTTTTCGGGTCTTAACCACTCTACAAGTATTTCCCCTTTATCATTCATCCATGTATAAGTTCCTACAAGTCCTACGGAAGCTGCGTCGTGTAGCATCTTTTCTTTTAACACTCCATACCATCCGTTAGCATTAAATATGTTGTTACAACCTAAACTGAATTTTATTTCCTCTGGAAGATTATTGAACTCCATTGTCCATCTATCCAATTCATCTTTATCTTCTGCCACAAATTGTCCTTGTGGAATCATTGGTACACCCGATTCTTGTGATATTTGAGTAAGTACCTCTTTATTTTGGTAGTAATACTCCGCTTCTGCTGCTTTGTCTTTCTTTTCTTGTAAACTTGTTGGGTCAACTGCGGTAACCTTTACTTTCTCTTTTCTTGCCATCCAACCGCCTACAAGCCTTGATATTATTGTGTTTCCAATAATAATAGGCTTCCAATTAATGTTTACATAATTGTTTTTGCCATTCATTTCCAATCTATCTAAATAGACTGACATATCTATCTTTCCGGTGGCTATTTGTCTATTCTTTCTAAAACGATTATTGCGTATCCAAAAGTATGTTTGGTTTCCGTATATTGTAGAATATATTGATTCAGCAACCTTTTTCCCAAAATCCAAATCTGACTTCAATGCTACATTGGTTGTAGTTTGAAAATCTTTTAGTGGTTGACCTGATGATATTTCGTTGTTGTTTAACAATTTATGTTAAATTTTATTTCCAAATATAGTACAAAAAATAAAAAAATAATTTAATTAACCAAATTCGGCAAATAGCTTTTAACCATAGGTTCTTTTTTTGGCTTATCAACCACAGTTTCAAGCAGTAAAACAAGCATCATTAAAAAAGAAACAGTAGTATCAAATTTGTTCCGGTCATTAGGGTCGTACTTCTTTGCATCTACAAGCAAGTTTTCAAAGTCTATTTTGTCAATGTGGTTTTCAAAATACATTATGCCTACATCGTTTTGCTTTGTTAAACTAAATGGTGTAGTTGGGAATCCCCTATATCTTTCTGAATCTTTTTTGGTTGGGTCTATTACTGAATTAGGATATAACCCCAAATATAGTATTCTACCTCTATCCCTAAAATAACTTAGGTAGTCGTCAGAATTATGCTCGTACCACACCTTGTAGCCATAATATTCACTTGCAAGTAGAACTTGTTCGTGTAGCGTTTCTTTTATAGATGGTCTGCCAATTAAATGCCCTATTGCTTTCCCTGTTTGAGATGGATTTAACATATCCCATCTCCTTCCTATCCACGCACTTGCCCTTGAACCATATTTACCTCCTTGACTATTACTATATCCATCAATAGCAATTACCCCATCGCTTATTCTTCCGGGCTTCTTTTGTTTTTGCTCGTATGTATATTTGTTGTCTTGTCCTTGTGGTGGAAATTGGGTTATTTTCCAATGGAAATCTTCATCTTTAGATTCTCTCCATTTTACTTTTTGGTCTATATCTCGGTAAAATAAAACCTTTCTTTTTAATATAGGATTTTCGTTTAGTTCTTGTTCCCTTTTAGCTATGTTCAATACGTTAAATATGCAATCATCTGCATCCGTACTAAAGGCTTCCTCTATTGTTAGTGGTTCTTTTCTTATCCTTGCTGATAATGCTCTAGGGTTGTTTTTTGCTGCATCCCTTTCAGCCATTATAGCCTTTAGTGTTTTTTCTTCATCTGGGTATCCGTATAAATCAAAGTTTCTTGTCTTTTTTGCAGACATAAAGAAACGATACAAACCACTGCTTGTTTCTCCGTTTTCTTGTTTATTGTTTTGGTCGGATTCATCCCACAATAATTTAAAGGCATCTTGTATTCCGTTTTTATCGGTATCAAGTTTTTCTACTGTGGTTGTGTATAATGCCTTGCCAATAATTCTACCTTCATCATCTTTTAAACAGTATCGTACTACTTCGTGTCTGTCATATACATTTGCTTCAACTGTTTTTCCGCACTCGTCGCCAACGTATCTGTGTATCTTTTGTCCGTCGTAAGCTGTTTCATCGGCACTTTGCCAATCTATCGCACTACCCAATTCGTCTTTATCTACTGAATCTTCTGATTTTTTTCCTCTTACGTTTGTCTTTTGGAAACGCATTTCCGTTCTTGGATTAACTCCTAAAGACATATCGTATTCGGGTCGGAAAAATCTTGGCAATCTTCTAAATGGATTGACAATAGTCTTAGAAAAGAATTTCTTTGCATCTGAACCTGTCTTTGATTGTATGCCACCAAAAGTCATTTTGGTTCGTGTGATATAGTCAATAAGAAATATACCTGCAAAGAAAGACTTACCAAATCTTCGTTTAGTTACCTCAACCATTCCCATACTGATAGGGTCTTGTATGCAGTATTCTAAAAAGTAAGATTTTTCTAAATCTGGAATCCTAAATTTAGGGCTTCCAATATCTATGTTCCACCATTGAAGATAAAGATAATGTAGTCCGGTTATGTAGGTAGGCTTACCATTGTTCATAAACCAAAATCCATTTAATCTTCTATCCCATTCTTGTTTCTTAAATTCTTCAAGTTTTTCGTTGTAGAAATCGAGTTGGTCGTCTTTCCTTTTCTTTTCGTAGTTATCCCACTCCTTCATTACTTCATCATACCATATAGGGGGTTTTATTCTTTCCCAATATTGATGCTTAGGGTTATCTGACCTTTGATATATTCCCCTCCATTGTAGGGTGTTTGTAAAGGCATTAAAAACGTATCCCGGTTCGGGTATATTACATATTAACCCTTGTATATTAACCGATGTTCCGTTTTCGTATGGCTTAAACATATTTTATCTTTTTTGTCCTGCTAAATCCCCAACGGAATTGGCAACCGATTCGGCTGTAATTGGAATCCGTTCTTCAACCTTTTTTTGTACTTCTTTAGTATCTCCTTCCACTTCTTTTTGAGAAAACCCTTTTAGTATTTGTATGCTTTCTGATATTGTTTTTGCATCTGTCCAAACGCTTTTTATTCTTTCAAATGTTTTGTCTTTACTATCATTTATGTCTATTTCAGTTAGCTTGTGTTTGTTTAGTAAGTCTGCCATTTCATTTGCTTTTCTTTGCAAAGAATTGTATAGTTTTCCTACTCCATCTGATTCGTATGAAATTAACTTATCTGATAGGTATTTGTTTTCTTTCTTTAAAGAGTTTATTTGCTCTTTTAGTTCGTCAATTTCTTTTTTAGTTTCCATATTCATAGATTATTTTAGCTTCAGTTGGCGAAAGTCCTATTAATACCTGAAATTTGTTTACCTTGTTTGTTAAATCGTGGTCTATTGCTACCATTTCATCCCTTTCACCCGAACTTCTAACTCTGATTATTCTTTTTTCTTTTCCATCTTGGTCTTGAAATATCACCTCATAATCAGAAGATTTCAATACTGCCATTACGTTTCCAGAATATTCTCCATCCGTAATATACAACTTGTTTTTTATTAGGGTAGGTTGTATTCCTTGAATAGCCCCCTTGTATGGTTCAAATAATCTCAATGCAGTAGAAAAGTGCGGAAATGGTTTCCATTTATCTTCAAAGTACAAATAACATTCATCAATAGGTACTGAATAAGTTCCGCAAAGTGGTTTGTTCCTTACGCTAAACACCTTGTTTGTATCGTGGATAGTGTTATGGTGCATTATTACAGGTGTTCCCGGCTTTAATCCCATACCATCTACTAATACTCCGTTTACAGGGTTAGTGTACCTTCCGTTGAAGTTATCGTACCCTCTTTCAAGTCTTATTTTTGTTCCATCTTGAAAGGTGTGTGAGTTTTTGCTTTCCAAATCTACTTCTATAATAATTTTGTCTTTTGGTGCTATTAGTTTCATATTTTATTATTTATCTATGGCAAAATGCTCCGCAGCTTGTTTCTTTTTTTAGTAGTTTGTACATTTATTTTATATCCTCAAATGGTAAAGTTTGATGCTTTTGCTCATTCATTACTTGTCGTAAAGATTTTCCATTACCCATTATTGAATAAAAACACCTCCCGAAAATGATATAAACTTTTTCACTTTAATTATTTAATACTTTATCTACATAATATTCAACTGCTTGTTGATGGTAAAAGTCGTATGCGTTTTCTCCGGTAGGTATTACATTAGGTATAACAGGAGATAGTTCAAGTATTCTTGGTATTTTTAATCCTTCCGCAAGTTGATAACAAAATGACTGATTACCTAAAAAACCTTTTGCCGTAGCAAAAAGTGCAGCAAGTTCCCTAAAATTGTTTATTTCTATATGGTCTATCTCTAATCCCCATTGTTTACAAAAAAAATCTTTTTCCTCTTTTAAACCTACAAAAACAACTTTATCTTGATACCTTTTTAGAAAATTGTAGTCAATTATTGTGTTTCTGTATCTGAATGTAAAGTTAATTATTAGTTTATCGCTAAATTCAAATAGTGCAAGATAATGGGGTAGTTCTTCTTTTTTTATCCAACTTTCAGACAAATCACAACTCATTTGAGGATAAACATAAAATATCCACCTGTTTATTAAACCTAATGGCTGATTCGTAAACACCTGCATCCGTACTTTGTCTAAATCAATATCGTATTCTTGTCCGGTGTATATTTCAAACTTTTCAATATAATCTTGGCTTTCCAATAGTGGTTTTAGCATATTTAACATATACTCATTCATCATTACTTCATCCCCTATTTCATTTTTAAATGGATGAATAGCCCCCTCATATCCTATCCCTGCTACATCTAATCTTTGGTATATTATAGCCCTTTTATTTTTGTCCTCACATAGCTTTTTAATACCCGGTAACATAGATATTAAATCTCCTGCCGGAGAAGAAGTTTTGAATTTAATCATAATAGTTCTTTATTTGGTAGCCAATCATTTTTAACAATTAAAACAAATCAACAATGGCAAACATGCACTTTTTAGCTTCCATTTATGGAAAAGGTACGGCAAGTAACGCATCGGCTCGTGCGTTATTTTCTGCCCAAAACATTCCTGCTACGCAGGGGATTACAATGAGTTTCCCCTCTACCGGAACTGTTTTTTATCCAATCCCTGTGGGTAGCACCCCAACAAACGTATTTAATGGTGTAACTACCATTACTTGCATTGAGGTTCTTCCGCAAGGACTGAATCAGCCATCAACAAAGTATTATACTGACGCAACAGTAAGTACTCTTGATACTGCTGCTAAGTAATTTTTAGCCGAAGTTTAAAAGCCCCCACTTGTTGGGGGTTTTTTATTCCTAAAATATTGTATGATACCATTTTCCTTTTCCGCAATTTTTGCAAGCATCGCCTGTTAAACTTAAAGGTTCATAACCAATGCATGGTCTTGTGCCTGTTGTTACACCTGTCTTTATTTCATAAGAAGGCGGCTTCCCTGTTAACTCACTAATTATACGATGCCCATTACAAGTAGGACATGTATTGACACCACGTAAAGTTCCGGGAGAATTTATACCTTTGCCATCACATACAGGACATTTTTGCCACATATTTTTTAATTTAAAAGTTTATGGTCTTTCCTTAACCCATTCTTCCATAAATTTAGGATGGGTTACTGAAATTGGTTTCAAGTCTTTTTCTGGGTCAAACCACAAATCGGGATTAAACACATCACACTCGTCTAGTTTTTTATCGTAATCAATCATCCCAAATACTCCCTGCTGCATATTAATAATCTTAGATTTCATTACTTCTTTTTTCCTTACAAATCCATAATGTACTATTACTATGTTTTCGTTTAGTTCGGGTTGTGCATTGGTTGTGGTCATTAGGCTTTCTGCATCATCATAGGCACGATAATTAGCCTTTGCTAATCTTAATACTATGTTGCTGCAAGGAAGTCTTTCCTGCTGCACATTCAGTTCGTGGTTGGGTGTTTTCCATAAGTTTACCCTTCTTACTAGGCAACTATCTTTACCAGATTCTACAAACTTTCTTATTTCTGCATAGCTATCTTCGTGAACAACTTCATCTGCTTGTACCGATAAAACGTATGAAAATCCTAATCGGTCTGCGTGTTGAATGGCTATGTTTGTGATGTAGGAAAGGCGGTGCTTGTCGGCGTAAAAGTTCCAATCGGTTTCGTCTAGATTGATTACTATAAGCGGTGTTCCGTTGTGCTTTGTAGCCATTAATCTTTCTAGGGTATCATCTTCGCTTTCTACATAAGCAACTATTACAACATCACAAACAGCCAATAAAGACTTGATTGATTCCTCAAAACAATAATCGTATTTTGCTGCATTTTTTAGTATTGATATTCCTGCTAGTTTCATTTTTTCGCTTTTTTCTTTTTTTCACTTTTCTTCAACAAGGCTACATAAAAACCATTCCACCAACTATCATTATCGTGACTGCCTTTTGAAGCCATATACTGCTCAAACAAAATCATATACCCGGCATCTTCAATACCTTTTCTTGTTCCTTGCTGAACTTCATCCCAATCAAAATCATCGCAAAGAAAAATAAATTCATCTGCAAGATTATCTTTAAAATAAGTTAGTGCTTTTCTTTGATACTTTTCGGAGTGGTCGCCATCGTAAAGGTAAATATCAATTCCCTTTGGCAGTAAATTTAAATCTACTTGAAAAGAATCGCTAACAATAAGAGTAAAGTTTGATTCCGGTGATTTTAGCTTGTTAGCCCAATAGATAAATTGTGGTTGTGCTTTGTCGTTTTCGTTTTCCTTATCTGATTCAAAAGAATCAACTGCAACAATCTCTTTAAGGTTTGAATTATTTGATACGGAAGCTGTAAATGTTCCTCCCTTGTGAACACCAACTTCTAAATATTGTGTTCCTAATTTTCCAATGCTATTCAACATATGCCTAATCCTTAAACTTGTCAAAGCAGGAACATCGTATTGTTCGTTTGGCAAATCCGATTTTAATCGGTCTGCGTTTTCAATCGCTAATTTTAGTGCTGTAATTTTATCCATTTTTATAGTGTTGTGTTTTTAGCTATTGCTATATTTGTTATTAAATGCGTTACTTGCAATTCGGGTCTTAGATTAAGAGCCTTTTGTACATCGCTAAAAAGTGGATTCCAATCATCAAATATAAAGTTTGGTATTTTTAATTTAAGCCCCAAATCAATATCGTTTAATATGTAATCTAAGTCATGGCATCCATCAATAAATATTGTATCAAATGAAACTCCTTCAAGTATTGGGAAAACCCTTTTACTGTCAAAGTGGTGAAAATCAAACTTGTTAGGATATGATTTTTTAAGAAAATTAGCGGATGATAATGTTTCCCTTTTGTCGCTAATATCAACTGCTGCAATGTATTCAAGTTCTTTTGCTATGTTTAACCATAAAGCAGAACTATAACCCAAATTAAATCCAATTTCAAGTATTCGCTTTGGTTTAACTATGCTTACTACTTCTCTTAACCATTTTACAGAATGTACGCCTAAACTATAAGGGATGGGTACATTATCTTCATCAATACCAATACCATTGAAACCCTCTTGGGTACTTAACCCTTTTACCGTATCCCCAAAAAACCGATGTTCTTCTGCTGTATAATTATACATTTCATCGGTATCCCAATCTTCAATAGTTCTTACAAATTCTTTGGGTATCATTTAATCGTTTTTAATGCCAAATTTACTTAAAATAATTTCCGCATCCAAATAATATGCTCCAAATCTCGAACAAGGGGGATTTTCTTTATCAACATAACATTCCATACCCTCACAACCTATTGTTTCGTGCCAGCAATGCGGCTTATCGCATATTTTTGTTTGGGTTGGTCTGTCATAAAACCAATTTAACCATATTATTTTGCTCATATTGGGGTGAATCAGCCTTAAATCTACACTTCCCGAAAATATAACTGATGGGATACCAAATGCTTGTGCAATATGTGATATACCCGAATCTATGCCTATAAAAAGGTCTGCTCCTGATACAACACTCATTAAAAACGGAAGTGTTTTTGTTTGTATAAAATCTGCACCCTCTATTTTCTTACCGTTTATACCCACTTGAAGTACGGCATATCCCATCAATCTAAATTGAGTTGCTATTCCATCAAAAGAAAAATAGTTTATGTTGCGATAGGGTTGTGCTCTTGTGTCGTTATGTATAATAACGTACTTTTTAAATATTTTATGCTCTTTTGTATCATACTGAAAGTAAAGGTTAGGCTTCTTTATTACCCCATCTTTTACTCCTGCAAATTCGTAGTATGTTTTTAGGTGAAGTTCTTTTGGTTTGGATTCATAGGACATATCCAAATTATAATATTCATGCGTTATTCTATTGGCATCAAAGTTTTCGTAAAATTCAATAGGGTATTTGTGTTGCAGAAATAGGTGATAAAATTCGGGTGTAGTTTTTAGCACTACTCTGTATCCTTTATTGTAAAAGTGTTCAAGTACAGGCTCAACTCCAATAACATCACCCATAGCACCCATCCTTTGTATTACTACTGTTGGTTGATATGGTTTATGATGGTATCCATGAAAGCCAAATGTTTTTCTTCTTGGTTCTTGCACTTCAAATGAAAACCTTTCTGCAATATAATCAGCAGCCCAAACAAGTCCATATTTTTGTTCAAGGTATCTGCGATAAATTCTACAAATTGAAACATCTTCGGGTGTTAATACTGAAATTGTTTCGTCTATGCCTATTGCATCAAGCAGTTTTTTTGACCGCCACGAAAAACCTCCGTTTCCATTATTTAATTGGTCTTTTTCAAGCCACAATGCACCGCAGTAATCGTATAGGTACAAATCTTTTGGAAACAAATCTCCATTTAGCACATATCCATCGTGTTGAATAACCAATACAAAATCGGTGTTTATGTACTTGTATAGCTGCTTAATCATAAATCGGCTATAATCATCTACCGAATTTATGTTATCTACTTTTATTGTTGTTACCCCCTCTAATTCAATATAAGCATTTGTAAAAAATAAACATTCATCCGGTTCAACCTCCATCAATGTTTTTCTTAAAGCTATTACTGATTCGCCCACGTTGTAAGTATCAACGCATACTATTGTTACATTATCTAGTTTTTTCATATTCTTTAAAGTTTATTCCAACACCTAATGAAAATTTGTTTGCGTTATCAAAAGAAAAAAGTAGTTGTATTTTTTTTATGTTGTAAGCAATATTTAGTCCATACAAAAGATAAGTTCCACCATCCCAAACTACATACCACTTTTCTTCGTTTGTTTCTCCGTTATAAAAAATCTTTTTTGCTGCCGCACCTCCTTTTACTGAAATAACAAAATGATTTAGCAATCTTCCATAAGTAGCATAGATTGTGCCATTGTAGTTATAAACAATTTCTTTTGCAAGGGCTGGATTATAAAAACCTGTATAATCTTTTCCTACTGCCCCTTTGTTGAAAAAGGTTGTAATGCCAATTCCATACACACCGGAGTTTCTTTTTTTAGTAAACTGAACACCAAAAGACTTTCCGTAATAAACAGAAGCGGTGTATTGTGAATAGCAGGAAGAAGATATAAACAAAAAAAAACAAAGGCTATATTTCATAATTGTAATTTTGAGCAAACCAATTATCATTGATTGTAAGTTTAGGATAATTTTTTATTAATATCTCACATTCTCTTTTCCACCAATCAATATGTTTTGCGTAAACAAATTTGTAGTATTCTAAGTCATTAATTTCATTTACTACATAAGCAATAAAGGAAGAATTAACTGCTGAAAGTCTATCAAATGCTTTTGTTGCGGCTTTTGTAAACTCTCTTTTTTGACTTCTGTTTACCATTGATGGATATAAAATAGCATCGTTTGTCATTTCTTAATTTTTTTATACTAAGGATATACTGCTTACTCTAATGTGTATTTGTGCTTGAATGTTTTTATCTTCTCCGGTATATGTTTTTGCTTCGGGTTTTCCCTCTATATAAATTGTAGTTCCCTTTTTCATATAGTTTGCAATATTTGTTTTTTCAGTCCACCATGCACAATAAAGCCATGTTGTTTTTTGCTGCTCTACTCCTTCTGCATTTTTGTACTTTTCAGTATGTGCAGCACTAAAGTTAATTACTGACTTTCCATTTACTTGATTAACTGTTGCATCTTTTCCAAGATTTGCGATTGTTTCAATTTTTAACATTGTTTAGTTTTTTATTTATTAATGATTCGTATTCTTGAATTGCTTTAAATATTTGGTAAACGATTTGCGGTACTATTGCGTTACCGGCTGCTTTGATTGATTCGTTTCTCCACTTAGAAAAGGTAATGTTGTCCAATCGGGAGGAAATCCCATCATTTCCAATACAAATTGGGGATTGAGATGGGAACGTGTCCCAAAAATTTCGTTCATATGGCTGCCCAAATCGACTCCTTTCCAATTCTTTGTTTTCCAATGTATATTTTTGTCGCTGGCGGTCGGCGTTGGAAGTAAGCCGTTCCTCGCCATTTGTGGTAGAGATATTCCGTATCTTATCCCTGTCTTGAAACTGATACTCTTGCCGTTCGTTAACTCCCGCCCCTCGTTCGTTCCGTCCATAGTTTTTGGCGTAGGCAACAAACCAAACTCTATCCCTTCGGTGCGGAGCGTTGACGGATACAGCTGGAAGTACATACGGCCATACTTCGTACCCCGCAGCTTCCAAGTCAGCTTGCACCTCGTGGAATACCAACCCTCTTGACCAATTAACAAGGCCGAGAACGTTTTCGCCCACAACCCAACGTGGCTGAATTTCTCTAATTGCTCTAAGCATTTCCGGCCAGAGATGTCGTTCATCTTCTTTTCCTTTTCGTTTTCCGGCACTTGAATAGGGTTGACAAGGGAACCCACCTGTGAGAATGTCAATTGTTCCTCGGTGAATAGTAAAGTCTGTTTTAGTGATGTCATTACAAGAAATTGATTTTGGAAAGTGATATTTTAATACTTTTTGTCCAAACTCGTTCCATTCACAATGGAATACGTTTTCCCATCCCATCCATTCGGCTGCTAAGTCAAAGCCGCCTATTCCGCTAAATAATGAACCATGTGTCATAAAATAATTTAATTAAAAATAAGTAAAATCATTTGATTCTTCAACTATTTCTTCTTGTTGTCCAAAATTAATATTTTTATTTCTTAGCAATACTGCAATAGGGTCTATTCCATTAAATAAAAATCTTCTTGTTTTGAAAAACATTTCAAATAGTATAAAGCCCTTTTTCCCTACTATCTTTTGTCTGCGTATCTTTTTAGAGTGAAATTCACAAGAAGGGTTTTGTGGGTCTGTTTGTGCTAATCCTCGGTGGTATATTAATATGTTATCCATTTTATTGTTCCACATAGCACCATCATTCAAATCAAATACATCGGGGCATGGATAGTTTCCGCTATTAGCTTTTACCATTAATTTAGGGTGGGCTATTATCCAAAAGAAAACATTATTAGTTTGTGCAAATCTGCTGAATAAAGATAACACCCATTCTAAGTACTTATCGGTTCTTTGAAAGTTTTTGTATTCGTTAGTAAGTTGGTTGAATGGGTCTATGTCGCAACCATCAATATTTTCCTTTATTATCAATTCAAGAAAAACCTCCATTACATATTGTGGTGTAGGGCTTACATCTTTTGGATATACATAGAATATGTGTTTACATACAAGGTCATATACTCCTTCGTAAATTTCTCTTGAAGGTCTGTTTGGATTACTTGGGCTACAATCGCAACCTAATATAATCTCTACAAAATCGTGGTAGTATTCTTCGGGTGGATTATCTTCCGGTGCAAAAGAAGCAAACTTTTCTCCATGCAGTAACATTCGCATAGCTTGATACCACTTCTTAAAAGTTGACTTGCCATAATTCCCGATTCCAGATAGCAAAGTTATTTCACCTCTTTTTGGCTTAAACCTTTCATCTAATTCGGGTATGCCTACTCCATCAATCTTTGCATATCCTTCATCGTATATTTTTAATGCTTGCTCTTTTACATCAATGCCATAAACAACATCTTTCAGCTTTAATCCTTCATCAAATATTGTTTGGTCAACAGGTATTTCTTTTCTTGTTACTTTATCCACTAACACTTCTCTATCAAAAGAAGCTGAACCATAACTTGAATTGTTTGATTTATATGCTGACTTAATTGCCCTTTGTGCTTCGTTTCTTGTAAAATCAGAATTGCTTACAAACTCTGATTCAATCATACTTGTTGCGGAATGTAAGTCTATTCCGAACCTACAACAAGCAGAAGCTAATTTGAAAATAAAATTATTTCTCTCCCCTGTAACAAATGCTTCGTTCTTATTTGTTAGCCAAGTAAGTATTCTTTTGAAGATAACATCTTGCTCTGCGGTTTTTACATAAGTTGGTATTTTTTCAATCTTTTTTGTTTTGGTAAAAACACTCGCTTCCTTGTTTGTGTAAATTTCACTATCGAAAGATTCATAGCATACCCTAGATGGGTTTATTCCGCTTTTATCTATGTCTATAAATTCTTCTTGTAGTGCCTGGAAATGTTCTCGGTGTTTTTTTGGACTGGATATTTTAACAAGTGCTTTTAACCCATTACCCGAAGGAGAAACCCAACAAGCATATACAAAGGGATGGGAAATTATCTCTGTTTGCTTATCCCTTAACTCACCTACATTATCAAAGTCAAGTACAATATATCCCGAATGTTCTATAAGTTGTTCATCTGTTCTATCCTTTCCAAACTTTCCGGAAAAGCAAATGGAGGGTAAATTAAGTTTAATTTTGTTCGCTTTTTCCTTGTCTAAAGTACCCCTAATTTCCTCTACTATTTTTCTACTTTTACCCGATTTAATTCTTTCTAAAGCATCGTCAACGGAAACATAAAATGGTTCTTTTGAGAAAATGTTTTTGAAAATCGTAACCATAACTTAATATTAATAATTTATTTACTATTTATTTTAAGGCTTAAATTTCGCTTCTTTTTTGGTGGGTGGTACGTTTATACAATTTTACCATTTGAATTGAAATTTACCCCTACTTATGGGGGTATTTCGGGCTATTCTTCGGCATATTGCGTTGGAACAAAATTGTTTCTTGCGATTTCTAACTCCTTTTCAATGTTTATCGGAACGTAACCGGAGGGGGTAAAGTTCGCCCTTGCTTCCTCCAACCCTTTTTCCAAAAATTGCTTTTGGGGTGCTGCCATCGGTTTCAAAAATGGGATTGTGTTTTTAATTTTTGCTTTCCAATTTTTTATCGGTTTGTTGTGTCCATCCTTCCATCCGTTTTCCTGCCAAGTTTCAATTTTTGATTTCACCGGGTATTCAAATTTTGAAAAATCGTGTCCAAGTTTTTCAATTTCAGTTTTGGCAAAATTTAGAATTTCTGAAATTTCGGGCATTTGTATTTTTTTAACTTTACTATTTGTAAGAATACTTTCTTTTTCTATTACATTTTCATTTTCATTTTCATCTTCCATATGCTTATCCATATGAGTATCCATATGCTTAGCATATGCTTCGGTGTTTTTTTTCTTACTTTTTTCAACCAAACCGTTACTGCGTCTGCTTTCTGTGTATTTACTTCTTCTTTCTTTTTCTTTCTCTAATCTTGAATTTAAATAATATTTACCATCAAATTCAAATTTTTCTAAAACATTTGTGCAAACATTGTCAAAGCATACGCCAAGCATATGCTTAGCTTGTGCTTCTGTAAATTTACCCCTAGCAAACTGCAACATTAGTAGTTCTATGTACGCACCTTTTTCTAATAAAGTGAAGTGCATAGTTCCTAGCTGCCAATCACCCGGATAAAACAAAAAAGCAGGGTCTTTTGCCATATTTAACTTTATTTATTTGTAAAACTTTTAAGTTTTGTTCCTAAAACCTCATTAATTTTAATTAAATTCGTTTCGGAAAAGGAAGATATTCTATGAACAAGGCAGTTGTAAAGAGTGGCATAAGATATACCTGTTTTTTTAGATAACCACGACAATCTTCTTTCTTCTTCATTTAATCTTTTAAAAATCTTTTCAGCCATTTCATCCCTTTTCTTTTTAATGAGTAGCTTGTTTTGTAATTTATCCATGTTTTGATATTTGACACGAAGTAAGTATTTTCTTTTTAAATAAAAAAATAAAAAAAAGTTTTGCAAATAAAATAATTTAATTTAACTTTGGATTCTTATGTCAAATTCAACTATTGTAAAAAAGAAAAAAAGATGCGTTACCTGTTTTGGTTACGATTATATTTTTTCTAAAGGTAGGTGTAAGCATTGTGCAACAATAGAAGATACTCAAAAAAGAATTGATAAAGTACAAGACACAGATGAATCAGAAAGTATGCAAAATTTAATTGCTGATTTGGACTATGTGTTTTCGCAGTACATAAGAGTTAAACACGCAGATAAAGATGGAATTGTAACTTGCTTCACCTCTAGTAAAAAATATAATTGGCAACAAATACAATGCGGTCATTTTATATCAAGAAAAAATTTATCTACTAGGTGGTTAGAAACTAATTGCAGACCACAATCAGAACACGACAACTGCTTATTAAGTGGTAATTTAGAAGTGTTTGAAAAGAACCTAGAAGAAGAAAAAAAAGGTAGTACAGAGTATTTAAGAGAATTATCAAGAGAAATAAATAAACCTACAATAAGTGAGCTTAAAGAATTGATTATTGAATATAGGTCAAAACTAAATCAAGCAAAAAAGAAGTTTTTGCAGGGATAATCACCGAAAAGTAGGAATAAAAAACAAAGTCATGATGTTACAACTAAATCCAACAATTTCAGTAAAAACACCAAAGGGCGATGCAGAAGCGTTGATTATTATTGATTATGGTGTTAATGTAAACTCTGTATGGTTATGTAGAATGAAAGGCGGTAAGGTTTTACATTTTTATAGTGATGATATTTTGATATACGATAATCCAATGAATGGAAATGGATGGGATATTGAAGACTAAGATTATCTGAAAAAGATGTTTATTAACCCTCAAACAATAAAAATGGCAAAAAGAGAACACACGCTTGGAAGCAAGCTAGGTAAGCTGGAACTGAATGAAAACATTTCAGTTGACAACAGCTACATGACTACAATGGTAACTATTTCCAGATTGAAAAAAGATTTTAACCACAGCAACAAAAAATTTAAAGTAAAAGAAACCCAAGAAGGAGTAATTGTTACAAGAGTAAAATAATTTTATGAAAGAATATTTAGAAAGTGTTAAGTTAAGTAAAGACCCATTCAATCAACCACAACTACCCGAATGGATTAAAACAAAAAAGTCAGAAGTAACTGGAGAAGAATACCAATACAATGATATTGAACTTATTGAGGACATATTGAGTTATTTCGGAGAATGGAGATACGAAATAAATAAAACACAATTTGTTCAAGATAAGTTCGGTATCAGCGTAACAGTAGAAGTTCGTTTAACCATTTCATTGTCTAAAACATCGGATTGGGTGCCAGATTTACTATTATTTTTTGGAATAGCATCCGAATTTGCCCCAAACACCAAGTACCTTACTCTTGCTACACCAAAAGCAGCTTCAATGGCTTTTAAAAACGCAGCAAAAAAGATAGGTAGATTATTGGGAAAGGATTTAAACAGGGGAATAGAAAACAATGAATTGCCATCAGTTTTTGTTGAGAAAGAACCAAAGCAAACAACGCAGCAAAGAGTTATTTTGCAAATTGCAAACTGCAAAACTACTGATGAACTTGAATCGTACAAGCTGTTAAGTAATTCAGACGAAGTAATTAAAAAAGCATACACCGAAAAATATACTGAATTTATTAAAGAAAATTTTTAATCTATGTTTGAAAACGCAAAAATACGCTGCTCTGCATTGGGTAATTTAATGACTGAACCAAAAGCTGCTGCCGACAAGGCTAGTGGGGCATTATCAGCTACCGCAAAAACATCGCTTTTAGAAGTTTATGTTAAACATATTTATGGTAGAGAAAAAGACATTCAAACCAGGCCTATGAAAAAAGGCACATTGGTAGAAGATGATTCAATTACTACCCTATCAATGTACGATGGAGTGCTTTATCAAAAAAACGAAAAGAAATACGAAAACGAATTTATAATAGGCACACCGGATATAGTAGATGGAAAGGTTAT
>Ga0315284_10002693_pt1 | contig 25370 bp, 12 predicted proteins | sample YL17G09_16_MG_FD_203696 | JGI IMG/M metagenome (GOLD analysis project Ga0315284, IMG submission 203696) | Sediment microbial communities from Yellowstone Lake, YNP, Wyoming, USA - YL17G09_16 | ecosystem: Environmental > Aquatic > Freshwater > Lake > Sediment | place: USA: Wyoming | collected...
TACTTCTCCATTTAAATATTTTTGAACGTTGAAAGTAATAATATCCACATCGCTTTGTATAGCGTCAAAAATTACTTTTAAATAATTCCGTGAAACCATGTCGTCATCGTCGATAAAACAAATGTAATTTCCCGTGCCTTCTCTTTTTAATAAATTTCTTTTAGCGCCAACGGTTATTTCTCGGTTGTCTTTATGGGAAATTATTTCGACCTCGCCAACAAGATTATATATGGCTATTTGAGTTTCTAACTCTTCTTTTAATTTTTCGTAAGAGAGTTCTCTGCCATGAACCGTACAGATTAGTATTGATAATTTCATTCAAAAATATTTAATATTTCTTTTGAATATTCACCATTATTATCAACACTTTTTATTTGGTCTGAATTAAAAACTATGTACTGATTATAATACATGTAGCAAATGATAATTATAGAATCAAATCCGTTTTCCTGTACGTCCTGACAAAATTGTTTTGTAATATCCAAAGGAAAATAAACTTTTCCGTTTTGGTCTTTGATAGAGCCATCTTTCCCTTTTCCATCATCATAAATGTAAAACGGATTTTTCATTTTTAAGTAAACGTAATAGTCTAAACCTAAACCCATATATTCAGCGTGACACTTATGGTAGTCAGCTACAAAATAAAATCCAAAACAATCATTATAATCATTTTTTTCACCGAGTCCGTGTTCAAATATTTCAAACTTATCTTTTGTCCTGCTTTTATGGTAAAACACTTGAGGCTTCCCATTTTCGTCAAATCCTTTTGAGCCTTCAAACCAAATACGAAATTTTTCAGTTAATTCAGGATAAAATTGACGCATGAAGAGTAGGATATTTTTCTTTATTGTTACTTATAAGAGTGATTAAATTAGATAAAGAGTTTTCGTCTGAATATAATCCCTTGTTACTTTCTGTTTCTAAAATAAAAGGAATAATCTCATTTATAAAAGGGTAATCATTGAAAATATAACTTAATCTGAGATATGATTTATTGAAATTTAAAACTCCTATTCCTGAGCATGGGCGCATAATTTCCAAAACATCCGTATCGTAAACGCATAAATAATTGTAATCGTTTTTTGAATTGTCTTTTACAATTAAATTGGAAATATATGTAGCGTCAGGAATATTATTTTTTGTGAGATAATCATAACAAATTCCTTTGCTATTCTGTTCCCAAAAATCAATTCCGTTTCCACATCTTCCGCTATCATGAAACGCAACTGCGTAGGATATTTTGTCGATGTCAACCGATAAACCTCTTGCGGAAAGCATATTGCATAGCGCCCTGCAAATAATTAATGAGCGGGAAATATGCAAGCATCCATGCATACAATATGCATCAAATGTTTTTTGGTGGTTAATGTAAATAGGAGCTACGTCTTTTTTGAAGATTTCGTTAAAATTAATCAGTGACATTTTTTAATTTTTTACGCCTAAATTCATAACAGTCGGCTTTATAGCGTTATTATTTAATGATGCGAAAATAGAAATTTTATTAGTCGGCTTTCCGTCTTCGACTAACCATGCTAATGAGCCACAGCAAGGGGTAGAGCCTGTCCAATTTTTTAATTGTGTTTTGCAGACATTACATTCTACCCAAAAATCATTTTTTTCTTCCATTTTTATCTACAACTAAATTTCTCAGTTTCAACAACCCTTGCTCCATTTGAAATTTTCACATAAGACTGTTCTCCATTTAAAACAATTTCGTAACTCAAAGATTTCTCTGTATTTTTTAAAATATCTTTTAATGAATCTAATGGAATATATCCCCAATGGTAGTACATAGGAAACCCAACCGTAATTGTTTGGTGAATTGTTTTAGCGTATTCATCAATAAAATTTGCATTTGAAATAGGCGCTCCCATTGTAGTGTGATTGTGACCTCCATCATGTTGTTGAGCCATTTGAGCCATCATATCGTTTACCGTTTTACTGTTATCTCCGAATGCAGGAGGTAAATTAATACCACCAATATTATTATTTCCAATTGTAGGAACGTAATCTGCGCTTGGAGTTCTCGGAATAAATTGATGTTGGTTATGAGTATTGTAATTAGGAGTTGGATTCTGACCTGCCTGAGCACCGTATGGATGTGGAGTTACAACGGTATGTGCAGGTTGGTTTGGATTATTCATTGCTGAAGGAACGGAAGGCGCAGAATTAATTATATTTTGTGAATTGTTTTTGTCTATCACAATTTTTCCGTCAGGCATTTGAGGTGTTGGTTGCACTTGTGGTTGAGGCGCTTGTGGTTGTCCCTGAGATACATTTGTTACAGCTATTCCACCTGCTTGTTTTAATTTTTCCTGTTCAAAATATTCTCTTTTCGGAGCAAGCCACACTTTTATAGCGTCGGAAGCTATTTTATCTTTTTCCATGATAACAGGAATTTTGCTAATATCTTTAAGATTATCGGGGGCTGAAATAAAAGCTCTGAAATCAGTCAAATAATCATTTATTTTATCTACAATATCTTGAGGAAGCCTTGTAACATCAATTTTATATATTACATTACATGTTCTGTCTGTTTCTGTTTGAGTTTGTGTTTGAGGAAATTCTAAAACTTGCTTTACAGGCTCGTAATCGTAAATATCGAAAGGTCGCTCAACGGCAGGCTCAGGAATTTTTTCAACAGGCTTTTCAACAACAGGCGGATTGTTAACAACTTTATTATCAACTGGAGTAGTTTTTTCGGCTACGGTAGTGTTATTGCCGTTGTTTTTATCTGTCGGAGTTGTTTTTTCTTTTGAAGTCGTTTTTGTTTTAGAGGTTGATTTTTCCTCTGATTTCTTTGGTTTTTCGGGTTGTTTTGCCATTATTTTAATTTTTTGGTTTGATTAGGTTTACATATAATTTGTAAATATAAAAAAATATTCAAATAAATTTACAACTATGCCGATTATTTATTGTATATCACATTGTTAATAGTTAACTTCGCAAGTAATCAAACTGTCGAAATCAAGATGGTTTGATTTAATATTATATCTAATGGCTAAAAATATAAGAAAAACGGGCGGTAAATTTATTTCAGGGGAATATCATTCAAACGGAGGGATTCCCATGAAGGTCGTTGAGTCTGGGCAACATGTTGAAATAGAAAAAGACGAATTATTAATTCCTGCCGAGGTTGATAAAGACAAGAAAGTGAAAAAAAGAACAGGAACTAATGTAGAAATAATAGATAAAATAAACAAAGATTTAGGAGCTAAAGGCATGAATGAAGACGTGAGCGAAGTTCATGCAAACGATAAAATTATTTGCAGGAAATCCGCTTACGATAATAAAAAAAGAACTTATATAGGCACTGATGCAAAAATTGTTTCGGCTATTAATGTAAGTGGAGGTTGCAAGGAAATTGAAAAAGGCGCAAAAGCAATAGAAGAAGACGGAAAAGTTATTCAATACAAAAAAGGAGGAAAGCTTAAAAAAAATAAGAATCCTAAAAAACTTAAACTGAAAAAACCAATAGATTTTAAAAAATTAAAAAAATTAACCAAAGAAGAAAAAGAAGCGATACGCCAAAAAAGATGGGTTAAAAAAAGAGAGCATATTCAGGAACTCGCAAATAATATTCAGCGATTAAGATTGAATGTTACAAAAGATTTAAAAGATGAAAGCGATGAAAAAAATCATTTAACAGCTTTATTGATTGCCGTAATTTTACAAACAGGTGAACGTATAGGGAACAATGACAGTGCGGACAACGGGCATTTTGGCGTTTCAGGGTTTAGAAAAAAACACGTTAATGTTTCAGGAAAAAAAGTTACGTTGAAGTACGTTGGTAAATCAGGGGTAAAGCACGATGTTTCTTTTGTTGATGGAACTATTGCAAAATATTTAAAAAAAGCAATCGTAAATAGTAATGGTTATTTTGTGTTTACAACTTCGGATGGCAATAGAATTAGACCCGAAAGAGTGAACCGATATTTATCGGAGTTTGGCGTGTCTGCAAAAGATTTACGTGGGTACTTAGCGAACTCTATCATACTTAAAAAATTAAACAACGTTGATATTGAAGAGGAAGAAAAGAAAAGAAGAAAACAATTAAATGAAATAATTACAATTGCGGCAGCGAGGATAGGGCACGGAAGAGCAACTTTACGTGGACATTATATGATTCCTGAATTGGAATACGAATTTGTACATAACAAAAAAATAATTGACATGAAAAACATGGGTTATTTTTCTAATGGTGGAGAAATGAAATCAAAAAGCAAAACTCTAAAAAAAGTTATGAGGGCAATAAAATTAGAAAGTGGCGGAGCAGTTTCAAAATAATAAATTATAAATCAATCAAACCAAAAAAAATCAAATCAAAATGAACAGAAAAAGCTTTTTTAAAACGTTAGGCGCAGGAATATTGACGGCAGTATTCTTGCCTAACAAATTATTTTCAAAAAACGAGCCTAAAAAAATTGAAGAAAACGAAGTAAAAAAAGAACCCTTTCAATTTATTATTATAAATATAAAAGGTAAACATGAAATAACTCCAATTCGTAGAGGTAGTTGGTTTGAATATTTTAAAGGTGACAATCATGTAATTGAAGAGGCAACATCTCTAATACGAATGCAGAATTTATCAGGTGGAGGGCATTGTTTTGGCACACTTCATCATAATGACTTAAAAATTGAAACAAGGTCTTATTTTTCAGCAAGCAGATTCAACTCAAATATACTTGACATACCAATTCCTTTATTTGTAAAAAATATAAATGAATTTAAGTTTGATTTTAAAGAAAATGACGCTATATTATTTACATTATTTCCTCAACAAAAAATAGTTCAAAGAAACTTAGCCACTCCATTATCTAAATATAATGCCCCATCATTCCCTAAATATTTCGATAAACATGAATAAGAGTATAGCACAACATTACGATGTTGAAACGGAGGAAAGCTCCCACGCAAAAGGAAAACAACTCGAAGAAGAATTTTCAGTTTTAATGAAAAAGAAATTAGGATGGGATAATACAAGAGTCGGAGTACATTTGGCAGGTAGAGATAATAGAAAAGGCGCATCGGTTGACATTGTAGGGCACAGGCTGGACGCAAAAGGAAAGATGTTCAGAAAGGCTTTTAAGGTATATACAATAACTTTTGTTTTACTTATGGTAATAGGAGTGTTTTATGGATTAGCTGAAACTTTTAATGACGGTGTTTTTTCGAGCCTTTTCATAACAGGAATACTTTTTGAAATAGCAGGAGCGGTGACGATATATTTTAGTAATGCCTATAACAAAGAAAATGTTTTGGTAGAGTGTAAAAACATAAAAGCAAAAGTAAATGTGAATATGATTTATAAAACCCTGAGAGAAATAGATGATTACAACGAAAGTCAAGATAAAGAGTATAAATTTAAATACCATTATTTTGTTTCGGCAAATGGATATATTGAAAATGCACTTAAATATGCCAATGAGCACGGAATAATTTGTTTTGAAAAACAAAACGGAAAATTTATTGAATCACAATATTGGCAATAAAATAACAAACATGGGAGAATTTACAGGTGAAATAAAGGGAGTTGCAGGAAGTAGTCATGCAAAGGGCGCTATATATGCAATGTTAGCAGGAATGGTTTTAGGAAACGCCTTGCCAAGTCCGAGTGATGCATGGTACTTCCACCTGCAAACAAAGCTTAGGGATAAATGGAAGCGTGGTGAAATTTCTGCTGAAAAGTATTGGAAATTAAATGCTTTTTATTATTATGCAATACCGATGCTGTATTGGTTACTTGTTGGTAGCATTATTGTATCAATCAAAGGGGATGCACAAAAGAAAATTAAATTGACTGCCGTTTTAATAGGAGGTGGGGTTGTTGTGGGGGTAATATTAAAACAAATGCAAAAAGATAAAACGCAATTATCTAAGGAAGAGGAGGAATGCTTACTGTTAATGAAAAACCATCCTGAAGTAGTCGAGATTTTAAAAAGACCTGAGTATAAAAATATTTCATCACATATATTAAATACTACTGATGGAGCAAATGGCGAATCGGAAGTAAAATATCCAAAACTTTCAATGGATTTTAAATAAAAAAATATTATGAAAAAAATCAAAAATAAATTTATTAAAAAACCGTTTGGAATTTTTGAAAATGGCGGAACTATCAATGGCTCACGTAGATTTACCGAATCCGATTTTAATAAATTAAAAAAAGATTTTAAAGTTCATAGACAAGAGCATATTTGGGCTATTAACGAAGATGATGGCGTTAAATTTATTGCCAAATGGGATGCAGACAGAGATTTATTGTTTGTTATGGGTAAAGTTGACTCATCACACCCAATAGTAAAATGGTTGCAGGAAAACGATTATGTAAATAAAACAGAGGTTGTTAAGTTAGCTAATGGCGGAGAGGCAAATGAAGATTTTAAAAGAATAATGAAAAAAGAAGGAGATGAGCATGTTGTTTTTTTAAACCCCTCAATAATATCCGATTTAGAATATTTTAAGCCTTATAAAGATGATAAAGAATTGAGAAAAAAAGTTGACGTATACATGATGGCAAATTTCAAGGATGTTAAGATAGTAAATGAACATACTAAGCATACTATTGTAATAACTTCAGTAGCTATAAATAAATTAACGCATAATTCAGGAGAATCTAAACTTAGACTATTACTTCATTTACCTGAAATAATAGCCAACGCAACCCCTTTACGTATAGAGGGAATAACTAAATTTAATCATCCAATTAAACGTGTTGCGAAATTTGTTTATCTGTTTGAATCTTATGTAAGAATTGGAAATGAAACTTATGAATTTGGATTCTCTACATTTGTAGTTGATGAAAATGAATCGTATGTTTACTCAGGATTTTTAAACATAAAAAAACCTGTTTAGATACGGGCGTACAGAGTACTTGGATGTATCTAAACAGGTAAAAAATGCATCTAATTGATAATTAAATGATTTTAATTCTATTACAAATATAATATTAAAACTAACGATATGCAAGTAAAGAAAGTTAAAAAAACACTAACTAATTATAAATCAGAGTTTTATAGAGTTGGAGAGGCTGCTATAAACGAATATTTAGAGTTAAAAGCCCAAGGATATGAATTTCCCGTTTACAGTTTTAAAAATGGAAATAAGTTAGCTAATGGCGGTCACGTTGTTGAAGAAGAAAAAATATCTGAGAAAGAGCTTAACCAATTTATTGATTATGTAAATGGTTTTTATGGTAAAGAAGGAGTCTACGAAAAAGATTTCGCAAACAAAGGATTTACAAAAGCAGAATTAACAAGCGCAGTAAGCAATTATATTATTGACGTAAACTCAAGAAAAGACCCTGACTATACTTGGGGCGGTGGCGATAGTTTAGATAGAGAAAGGGTTAGAGGTTACTTAGAGTCAAATGATTTTAAATATGGTGGCGATATTGGAGCGGATGATAGAATAACAGCTAAAAATTGGTGGAATCAAACATTATCAATAAATGAACAGAAAAAATTTCTTATATATAACGCCCCTAAACATTCATTAGAATTTATTAAGAGTTATCCTACATCCGCTCACTCACATCTGATGGAAAATATTTATAATGAAGGAGATGATACTATCCTAAATATTTGGAAAAAAGAAGGCTCACCTAAATATTCTGAATGGTTAGAAAAGAAGTATGGTTATGGCGACCTTACAGATAAAAATTTATCAATGAAAATATATTATAAAATGAATCCCGAATATGAAGGCTTTAAGGAAAATTTTGCTGATGGTGGAGTTATAAACCATATTGGAGGCTATAATTATTCCGAAAAAGAAAACCAAACTGCTAAAAAAGTAGATTTAATTACGTTGCCTAAATCAGTGGAAGGAACAAACTGCTCTAATTGTATGTATGTAAAAATACTTGATGCAAATAAAGGATTAGGGTTTTGTACACACAAAGAAATTCAGTTGCCTGTTACAGCAAGGATGTGTTGTAGTTTGTGGAACGCTGAAGGGTCTCTACGTTCATGGGAACATAGAATGGTTCAAGGATTGGCAGAAGAAAAATTATTTGATGTGCGGGGGGAAGTGTATAGCACAAACCAAATTCTAATTAAAAATGGAAAAGCGTATTATGCAGGAATGCCTATAATAAAAATAGAATCAGAATCACCAAACGCTTTAGGGTGGGTAAAATTAAAAGTTATGGGCGTTGGAAATTTTGAATTAGGAATTATTGTATTGTCTGCGGATGATTTTTCGATATTAGAAAATACTATAAAATATAAATTAGAAGAGGGCGGAGTAGTTGAATCTCAGTTAGACGAACTTTACAAACATATAGGAAATAAAAAAACAAAAGAAATTACCATCGAATCAAACGAAGAGAGGATTAAATATGAATACGAAAAACGTACCGAATACAACAAAGAAGGATATTATAACGTTACCAAAAAAGTTTATAATAATGATACTCAAAAATGGGAATTTGTTTATTCCAATGGTAGCCCTCACGCATGGGATGTGAAACATGATTTTAAATGGGAAATGAACAACGTGCTCGGCATTCCAAATGAGCAATATGCAGAAGGCGGAGGAGTTGGAAATAAATTAACTATAAAATATAAAGGATTTATTCCTTATGTTGCCGATAGTTACAGCCATAAATTTAATCAAAAAGCTACTTTACTAAGAGATTATTCAGACGATACTGTTGTAAATGAAAATGGCAGAACCACATTTAAAGAGCCGAAACTTTATTCTTATGGATACCTCAAAACAGGAACGTCATTAGGAACAAAAAGAGGTTGGGTATTGAACCTTCCACAAAAGGGCGTGAGTATGGAAATGGAATATCACCCTCAGAAATTTGAAGAAGTAAATGATTTGTATTGGGTTTTTGAAGGTAGAGTTTTTTCATTTCCTGAAGACGCAACCATTCATGTAAAACCATTAACAGAGAAAAATCAAGATTTTAGAGATGAACATAATTTAGGTAATTATTTATACGGACACGGGAAAAAGGACTATGTTACTTTTGATGGAGATAACGCAGCTATTGATATGAAGTATGATTCATCAATACAAAAATCAAATAAATATTATGCTGTTTATTTTGGAGATGATAAAGATGGATTGTACGAAAAAGGATTAATGACGCATTCTTTACCAAATGCTTATTTATACGCAAGACAATTTGACGTTAATGAAGCATTGTTATTAATTATAGAAAACGGAAAGGTTATTGAAACTGATATGATTTATCCTTATTCAGACTCTACTGATTTACAAGAAATAGCAAAAGATTGGCTTGAAAGTTATTATGGAAACAAAATGGCTGAAGGTGGAGGAGTTAATGAAGCAACTGAGCTTTTAGAAAAATATTTTTATTTAGAAGGATTAGATTTAAAATACGATAATCTTCTTAAACATACGGAAGAAGGGGGCGAATCGTACAAAGAATTATGGGCAAAAAAAAATAAAGCAAGTTCAGAGCAAAAAGAATTAGATGAAAAATTAAAAGAGCAAGGCGTAGATATAAATGGAGCAAGGACACAATATTATATGAATAATGATTTTTATGAAGGTAAATTTGATATAAAAAATTACTTGAAATATTTTCAGAATAATAAGTTTTCTGAAGGCGGAAGAGTTGATATGGATTCATTACAAATGGATTTAAAATCTATTAAAGCTAAATACCCAAACGCTAAAGTTTCATATACTTTTGCTAAAGATTCAAGTGGCAAAGGGTATGTTATTACAGCGAAAGAGGGCAAGAAAGTGGTTTATTCTTCATATAAAATGCGTGATGGTGGCGGAGTTGATAATGATTTTGATTGGATGTCATTATTTGCAGAAGAAACAGAAGAGCAAAAATCACAAAGATTAAGCGAACAAGAAAAATCTTTGGAACAACAAAGAGAAGAAGAATATCAAAAATCAAAATTTTCTAAAAAATGGGCATCTACATTTAAAGAAGCGGTAAATAAAACTGTTAAAGAATATTTGTCTGCAAAAGATACTTATGATGATTGGGGGTCAAGAGAATATAAAGCAAATAAAGGCTCTGTATGGGTTGGAGAAGAGCTTGGCGGAACTTCTATGAATTTAGGACGTATAAACGAAAACAGAAGGCAAAAAACTTTAAGGGGCTCAAAAATGGTAATGGATGAATCTATTGAAGCTTTAAAAGAATTAGGCTTAACCGAAACAGAAATACAAGAAGTTTTAGGTCAAAATAAAATGGCTGAAGGAGGCGAAGTGGGCGGAAATTATAGTTTTGAAAATCAATTAGGTTCTTTTACCACAATAAAAGTTATGCCTATTGACGAAAATTTGAGAGTATCCCATGATTTCTTTAGCGTTCAGGTAACTGTCCGTGCAAAAAAAGGAGAGGATGTAATAATTCAGAAAAAACCATTAGTAACATATCCTATTTCTAAATACAATGATTTTATTAAAGATTTAGAAGGCAGAGGAAATATTAAAAAGATGTCTGAAGGTGGAGGGATTAAGAAATCAATCATTGCACATAACAATACAAACTCCGCATACGATAGAGACGCTCAAAAATTAATTATTCAATACCTAAAAAATTTAAATGACTCAGGAAGAAATGTATTTATAAAATCGTTAGAAAAATTAGGTCAAAATTATAATGATTATGATGTGTTTTTTTATGTTAATCAAAGTTATCATCCAAAACATTCAGATAAATTTTATAGCAATAAATTAGTATATAGAAAAACGATTGAAGAAGCATATAAAGACGCTTTAAATTCAGATGATGAAAGCCCTGATTTTATTAGAGTTTGGAAAAAAGATGGAGTAACGAATTATATTGCCGTACCACAAGCATCATTATTTGGAGATTACATTGGAGATATGTATAACGAAAACGGAAATTTAAAACAGGAAGTGAAAGATTTGTCTATAAATATTTTAAAAAATGGTTTAACTCCAACAAATAAATTTGAAGAAGGTGGTGGAATTGAAACAAACGAAGCGTTAGTAAATGAATTAAAAAATAATATTGAACAAAAAACAGGAGTGAAAGTTTCGGTTAAGTTTAATAAAACAGGCTCTATGCGTGGTTACGTTAGTTTTTCACCACGAAGTAAAGGAGGCGCTTGGGTCGATTTCCCTTTTGATATTTTACAACAATTACGTTTAGAAAACGCAGGACAAGAGCCACATCCAAATTTTTATAGCAAATCAGGCATTGATATTTACATAGGAAATGAAGTGTTTAATAAACCTGAAAGAAAATGTAAAACATGTGACGCTTCTATCCCTGTTACTCACCATTATTGTGAGAGCTGTAAAACAAAATATGCTACTGAAAAATTTGAAGAAGGAAAAAATCAATTTTTAGGGTATACAACAAATTTAGGACGAGCTCCAAGACTCGGAAATATAAAAGGAAAAGTATCAGGAAGCGGAGGATGGGGGTATGCGCCTAATTATGTTGACACATGGATGCCACTTACAAAAGAAAATTTAGATAGGAGTATTCAACGTGATAAAATAGAATTAAAAAACGGCACAATATTAACACGGGAAGAAGCTTATAAACAAGCGGAACAAATTGAAAATAAATTTGAAGAGGGCGGAGAAATTAAATATTACCGAGTTGAAAAAGAAGGTCGCCCTGTGTTAAAAGCTAAATTTGGAAAATCAGACGATTCTGTATTGAGAGATATGCAGGAAATGTTAGATAACTTAGCCGACAAAAATTACGTTTTAAAACCAATAACTGAACAAGAATACAAGGAATTTGATTATTCAAAGGTTGACGCTAACGATATTTCAGAATTTAATAAAGGACGGGAATATTTTGCAAATGGCGGAGTAGCAACCGAGCCTGAGTCTTTAGTTGTTGAATGCGAAAAACTTTATGAAGAGCACCACGAAACTTGGGAAAAAATAGACATCATTGAAAAAGAAGTTTCTCAAAAAAATTGTAATGATTTTATTGAACAAATTTTATTTATTTGGGAAAGCGATATGAAGCCCCACTTTATGGATGAAGAAGAAAACTTTTTTCCACACATATCAAACGAAAAAAATAAACATGTAATAGATGAATTAATGTTAGAGCACGTAGAGGTTGTGGCATTGATTGGTAGAATAAAAGAACATGGTAATGTTGATGACGTGTTGAAATTTTGTGAGTTAATTAAAAATCACATACAAAAAGAAGAGGTTTTGATGACTGAGGTTTGCCCTGATAAATTTAAAAATGGCGGAACGGCTTATAGTATACCTGAAGACCTTATAGAAGAGGGTACTAAAATAGAAATGGAGCATAAAAAAACAATTGAAAAAGTAAAACAAAATCCTCATTTAAAAATTGAAGATGTCGCAAGGCTAATAGCCATCGACCATTTGAAAGAGTCTCCAAATTATTACAAGGAGCTCATAGAAATGGAAAAAAAGTTAAGCGAGGGCGGAAAAATATACAATCGTTATTAAAAAACGATTGCATTTTTAGGCAAAAATAATCTTACAAACATTCGTTTGTTGAAAACTATGTGATTAATTGGGTAATCAAACGTGATTAATCAAGATTTTCATTAGTTTAACCGAAATAAATCATTAAATTTGAAAAAAATAATTTCCAATGGAAAATACAAATTTAATTGAGCAACTGAGAGTTTATCCTATTGATTTTGACGCAAATGACATAAAATTAGCAAATAGCTTTTGGGAACGGGTAAATGTATCCTATCTTGAAAAACTTTTTGATTTAGGATTTACCGTTGAACAGGTTCATGGAATCGTATATGGAATAAAAGCTATACATGCATTAAAAGCAGATACCGAGTTCGATTATAATGGTATTTATCGTCAGAGGGAGGACTACCCAAATAAAACTTTGCAAGAAATTATTTCCAATGCCGAAATTGGTGTTTACGAAGCGGGATTGAAATATCCACAGGTGGGGTATCCTATTATTACTTCTGTTTTTGAAAAGTACGGAATCTCATTAACGCCTACAATTGTAAAATCGACACGAAAAAATGTTACTAACGATAATTATAAAGAAACTAAATTAATATTATTTACCTCCAATAAATTAATAATTGGATTTGAGCAAAGCGAATATACTCAACAGGGTAATATAGAGGCTTTAAACGATGGATATTGGGGTATAATTTCGAGCGATAAAGATTTATTAACATCACTTTTAATTGATTTATTTGACCATGAAGATAGCTATGTGAAAGATTTAGACCTCTATTATAATGGGCTTTCATCTGTTGGTTATGAATATTTAAAAGATAAAAATATTGTCACTTTAGAAAATGGTGAATTTAAAATAAACGCAATGGAAAAAGAATCAGCAGGAAAAATAATAGTAGAAGATATTTCTGTGCCGTCTGAAATAGAACATAATACAAAAGAATTTTTAGATTTGGTTTCAAAATTGAATCCGTTATTGGAAGAAAAAGCGATTGACGCTTCTTGGAAAAGAAAAGTTCAATTAATTGCAGGGGAAATGCAGTCAAGAGTTGAAAAAGTACCGAGCTTATTTCCTTTATACGTAAACGAAATGCTTTCTGTGCCTAAAGGACAGAGGGCAGGCATTAATCCCTATGACAAACAATCGTGGGAAAATGACAGCGTAAGAAATTGGTTAGAAGCAAATGGTAAAAACGTATTGGATTTTATGCCTGTAAGGGAATATGACCTTCCGAAATATAAACCGTTTGAAACCACTCATGAAGATAACACGTTCATGTCAATACACGATACGTTTGTTTCAAAAGATGATATGTTTAGAATAGCTTTATACGGAACAAATTTTAGTAAGGACGGAATTATTTCTACGGACGCAAACAGATTATTATTTACTCCATTCAGGGGTAATCAATATGAAGGTGAGCCAAAAATATTTTGCCATACAAAAAAATGCTTTGAAATAGAAAATGAACTTAAATCCCCTGATATTAAATATCCTGATTATAAAAGAATAATCCCAAATTCGTTCAGCCAAAAATATTTATTAAATACTTTCGCTATATATAATTTCTTAAAAAATGTGTCTGAGCTTGGATTGTTAAGTTACGTTGGTTCAGTTGGTTTCCCTTTTATTGATAAGTATAAAGAAAAAACTACAATAGAATTTAACGTGAATCTACTTTTAGAATCAATAGCCTCATTAGTAAAATTGGGTCATACAGAACTTGAGATGGGAATAAACCTTTCTAATCAGGGAGTAATTATTTACCCTGCCAAAAAAGCGGTAGAGGCTTTAAAATTACAAGAAGATTTCGTTTTAGTAATGCCTATAAAATCTCCTCATGATGATTACCATGTATCAAACTACGACTTAGAAACCAACTGCGTTAAGTTTGGTGAAAGCACTATTAATTATTGTTTTGATTTGGTAGCAACCAAAGAAAAGAAAAGACTTGAAGATGCTAAAAAACTTGAATCTGAATTGGCTGAAACAAAAAATAAATTAGCTGAAACAACATCTGTTTTAACGGGTGTTTTAGAAGCTGACAAAGCAAAAACAGAAGCCGAAGCGCAAAGAATTATTGAGGCTGAAAAAGAAGCTGAACGTAAAGCGGAAGCTGATAAATTAGCGGAAGAATTAAGAGTTGAAAATGAAAGATTAAGGCTTGAAGAAGAGGAACGTGTTGCCGAAGAAAAAAGAATCGCTGATGAATTAGAACAGGCTCGTGTCGCATCCCTTACATCTCAGGATTATCAAAATACAATCGACGAAGTTTCTACAATGTTAGAATTAGTAGATGAGGCAGAAAAACAAAATTGGGAAGCTTATATTGATTCTTTAAAGGCAATGCTTGAAATTAAACTTGAAGAAGAAAATATTGCCAAAGATTTAGAAAGACAAAAACAAGAGTTAATTTTAAAAGGTCAAACTATTTCATATTCACCTGACGAAAACACAAGCGTTGAAGAGCTGAACGGGACTAAAGTTGTTATGATAAAAAAAGGAAAGTATAAAGGGAACTATGTTATAACAAAATCGGGTTCAGTGCTTGATGAAAAAGGCGAAGTATTGGATGATAGTACTAAAGCATTTGTTTTATCAAAAATAGTAAGTAAAAATGGGTATCATATTTTTGTTACGCCTAAAGGAGCAGGATTTAAGCCCCATATTTGGACAGAGGGCGGAAAATTTGCTACAAAAGAAAAAGCAGAATTTCAGGCTAACCAAATGAGGAAAATGAAAGACCTTTATTCAAAAGTAGAGGTTATAGATGCTGAACAAGAAGAAACAGATTCAGAAGGAGGGGGTATTTCAAAAATAAATTTTAAGCTAAGTCCTGAAACTCTAAACCTACATTTAGGAAAATATGGGTATGATGATAAGGCTAACCGTCGTGTAAAAAATTGGAATCTTGATGACTTTGCAAGCTATGTAAAAGACCATACAACTTGGGAAGGAGATTTAACAAGTAATCCTCCACAGCTTTTACAAGAAATTTTCGTTGGTGGAAAGTTACCATTTAAAGAAAACGAAGTTATTCCAACAGGTGCAAATAACAATTTTTATTATAACAAATACCCTACTCGTGGCGGAGTTATGTATGATATTTGGGAGCAAATTGTAAAAGAAAATAATATAACTCCAAGTGACGATAATGAAATAATTAAAGAACCAACGCCTATTTGGACAAAACAAGACCAAAAAGATTTTGATGATTATGAAAAACTTTACAACTCATTGCCTGATGAAACACGTTGGGATAAAGGTTCACCTTTAACTAATGAAATGTGGCAACGTAATTTTGAGCTTAAAGGAAAATTAAATTTAATTGCCGATAAAGAAGGTAAGGAAATGAAATATAAACAAGGTGGCGGAGTTGGCGAACCCACTGAATTAAAAGGATATTCAGTAAGCATTTATAAATCCGATTACAAATCATCACAAAATGTTGTTTCAAATAACTACGATAGAATAGTTTTAGTTACCGATGGAAAAAAAGGTGATTCAAGTACCGTAATGTCAGATAAGCCATACATAAAACTTATTAAAAGAAATATTTATGGTAAAGAAGTTTTATCAGCCAATCCTATAAATTTTGGAGTAGATAATAAATGGGTGATGTTTGGCGGTAGTTTTGTTTGGAGCTCAGATTCTCGTTTTAGAGAAGATATTTCTGAACGCCCAGTTCCGTTACACGATAGAGTTGAAAATTACGCTGAGGGTGGTTGGGTTGATGAAGCGAAAACATATAAAATAAATAATACAACAGCCATAGAAGGTGAAGTAAATAAGTATTTACATAATCTAAAATTGAAAGATGGATACTCTAATTCTATGGGTACTTTTACTGCAAAACTTACACAAGAACAATTTAATAAACTTGTATTTTTAATAATAGGATATGATAAAAATGACAATGTTTATATTTTAAATAGTGTAAACGATGTTGTTTTTGATTCTAAAGAAGCAAGAAGAAAAAGAAAAGAAATGTTTAAAGCCTTAGATGAACATAAATCAGAAGGGGGATATGCTAAAGGTGGTGGGGTTGGTGAAATAAAAATAGGCGATAGAGTTACATTACCCGAAATAAAAATGCCTAATAGTAAGGTGCAATTTGAAAAAGTTGAAAATGGAGAGGTTATATCTATCGAAAACGGAATTTACGGTGTATTAAATCCTAAAACAAATCGTATTCATCAAGTTCGTTTAGACCAAATAAAATTCGCTAAAGGTGGTGGAGTTGGTGATAGTGGTGCAATTTATTCTTTATCGGAAAATATGAGCGATACTGAATACGATGAAAAGTATAGTAAATTAAGTAAAAAACAGAAAGACAAAGTAGATATTTTAATAAGGTTGGGCGATACACCTAAATTGGCTTTAGCGACAATATTATTAAGTAAAGAGATTGATGAAAATTCTGATACTTGGAATCTGCATAGATACTCTAAAGGCGGTGGTGTTGGTGAATTAGATTTATCAACAGATAAAAGAGATAATCGTTATATGAGTGGTAGCGGAGTTTTTAATAGGATTCCTAAGATTCATTTAGTTAACTCAGACACAACAACTTTTAGTCATGGAAAAGAAACGTGGTATGACGTTTCAATTAATGGAGCTATTTGGTTTGGAGCGAAAGTAACATTCAATCACAGAGACAATAGTTATTATTTATCTCTTTACGAATATTCTGATAAAATACATTCTAAGATGGATAAACATTTATTCCACAACGCATCAGATTTAAAAGATGCCATAGCGAAAGCAATAGATGAAGAAACTTGGTCAGCATTCGGAATGAAAAATAGTAAAATATCCATACGTATCCCAAAATCAGAATACGCTGAATATGCTGAAGGCGGAGAGGTTATTACTTGTGGTGGAAAATTTAAAGTTAAAACGTCAAAAGAAGATTACGAAAGAACAGGGAGACAGTTTTGGCAGGGAATGAAATCGACAACAAATGAATATTATGATTTGACTTTTGATACAAAACAAGAAGCTGAAAATTTCCTGAAAAGTAAATACGCTGAAGGCGGTGGAGTTGACGGTGAAGCAAAAAATGTTTTATCAGAATTGAAACCTCGATTTGAGAAACAAATAAAAGATTTTGGAATTACAGAAGTGTTTTTTGCTGATGACGAATGGCACATAACATCGAACTATGATTTAGACCCAAGTTTAGTTGAAGCGATTGAATTAGAGGCTTCAAAATTTATTAACGGAGGTGTTGATAAAAATAAAGTTATAGGTTAATTAAAAAATAATAAGCGAAAATCATGAAAAAAGAAGCTGAAGATAAAATTACCACCATTGTAATATCCGAAAAAGCGCCATTGAGTAGTACACTTACTTTTCTTACAGGAAAAAGTTATAACCACACTGATTTTGAAGGTATGGCAGGAAAAGGAGAATTGTTAACCGAAGTATCAACAGGTCGTAAGTTCACAGTGTTAAACGGTAAAGAAGCAAAAGAATTAGGTGTGGATGGGCTTCAAATACCAAGTGAACATGCAATAAAAGATTTTTATGATGCAGTAGAAGAAGACGGTGAGGCTACAACTACGCATAGGTATCTTAATAAAGGCTTATTCACAGCGCAAACAATAAGTAGTATATTACAAGGTTACGCAACAGGTCAAACTCCAAAAGAAAAACACGAATTATTTATGAAACTTCATGGAGCAAAGAATAATTATAAACATAGATATAATGAAGGTGGAGAAACAAAAGAACATTATACCGTTAATGATATAGTTCATCACGGAAATTGGATTGAAACAAAAGATAAATTATATAAATCATACGAAGGTAGCGGAGGATATTCTTATTGGGAAAACACAGAATTAACTCCTGACGATAAAAAAGTTTATCCACATAGAGGTTATGGTTATATGTTTGTCAGTAATTCAATTAAAGACCAAGATTCAAATTACGTTAAGTTATTAAATGAATTATTAAGCGAAACTGACTATCGTGGTTATGCTAAAGGTGGAGGCGTTGGTGATTATCATAACGTTCCATATTGGACATATAAAGGCTTTAACGCTTCAAATAAAAATTTTTCAACCCTTGAAGAAGCGCAAGACGAATTAAAAAAGCTACGACAAGAATCTTATTATAAAAATGTTCCTGAAACATTAATAATCGTTAATGTTCCTGCTGATAATAGGATGCAAATACCAAAACAATATCAGGTTATTCAGTTTGATAAAGATTACAAATTTGACAAACAAGGCATGATTTTATCATACGCTGAAGGAGGAGATATTAATGATGATTTAGGCGTAAAATTTATCCCATATAAAGAAACCGAAATAATGTTTTCGCCAAAAAATAAATATCAAGAAAAAGATTTATATTTTAGCAACGACGAAGAGTTTTACTCTTTAGAAGATGCTCAAAAGTATATTGATGATGGTTCTAAGCCATCTCAAAAAACAATTAATGCTTACAGGCATGGCGCTTTCGCTGATGGCGGTGGAGTTGGTGATAAGTATTTATTTACTTTTAAACAAAACACAAATCTTCATAACGTAGAAAAGCATCTAAAAGAAAATGGAATAGATGCTGAATACAGTAATAACGGGGTTACTGTTATTGGATTCGATAATTCTTCAAAAGCTGTAACTATTTTAAATAAATCAGAGTTTAAATACTCTAACATTCAAAAACACGAAACAGGTGGTGGAGTTGGAATGAAAAATTTAGATAAAATAAAACTTAATATTGGTGATGTTATCTATAATCATATTTCAGGTTTAACCGAAGACCAATTAAAAAGTCAACTTTCAGGATTACAAATTGAAATTAAATTGGAATTAGATAAAAACGGAAAGAGCCAAAGATTTTATAAATTAAAAGATGAAGAATTTTTTATTTTATACAGATTAGGTAAGGGTAATGAATTTCAATATGCCACAGGTGGTGTGGTTAAATCAAAAACATTAAAAAAATATTCATTCGCTAAAGGAGGAGGAGTTGTTGATGAAAAATTTGTTTCTAAAATTAGGTCGGAAGTAAATGATTTTTTAAATCCGCTTGGTTATTCAGCAAGAGTTGAAGAATTGGCGGGAGGAGTTATTCATATTGAGCCAAGCACTCGTCTTGTAGGTGAGCATAGAAAGGATTTCTTTGATGGTATGCAGATTAGTAGATGGGTTGACGGTACATACGAAGTTTCCGAATATCAGGCAGGGAAAAACGAAAACGAATTGCATATATTTAAAGAAACAAAATCACTTATTGTTGCTCTTAAAGATTTAATAAAAGGTAATAAAAGAAAACCAATAAAAAAATATTCTAAAGGCGGAGGAGTTGAAAATAGAAATAATAATTTCCAAGAAATAGATGGAAATAAATATTTTTCTTATGATTTTGATAATAAAGGGAATAAATGGACTGTTTCAATGGTTTGGGGAAAATATAACCATGTTAATGTAACCAAAAAGACAAATAATCCATTTGGTAGTAAATTAGGAACAGAATTTAAAACTCTTGGAGAAGCAGTTGATAATTATAAAGACGTGAATATTAAAAGCAACATATTGTTTGCAGGTAGCGAAGCAAAAAAACGTGGCTATGAGCCTAAATATGCCAACGGTGGTGGAGTAGATAAAATTAAAGTAACTAAAATATCAGAAATACCTCACATTAAAAAAAAGGTTGACGATGGACAGGTAACATATAGAGGTTTAGGTATGGGAAAATTATCTAATGACTTCTATAAAATTACAGGGGAAAATGGACAAAGAATAAAAGTAGATGGCAAAGAGTATTTTATTACAGATACAGATTTCAGAAAATTAGATTGGGATTTTGAAAATGAAAAATGGTTAAATAAAATAAGATTTAGCGCACCATTTAGAAAATTTGCCACAGGTGGTGGAGTTGGTGAAAAAAGATATTTAGTATTTTTATCTACCGAAGCAACAGGTGAAAATTACGATGAGCCAAATTATGAAACTAATAGTTACGCATCAGCTATAAATTGGGCAAAGAAAAAAAGTACTGAATCACATCCATCTAAACCAAAAGGATTTGAATATTCAGATTATAACTACGTAGCAAATGTTTTTGATACAGTATCTTCAAAAATAGTTGCTGACTTTGCAGATGGAGAATTAAATTACGTTGATGAGATAGAAAAAACCTACCATAAAAAATATTATATGAATCCAAAACACCCATTTTCCGATAAAGAAGTAGGATTATATTTTACCAAAGAAACAGGAGCTACCGACAATTTAATAAAAATTGTTGAGGTTCATTATCCAAATGCGAATATGGAAGTTGTAAAATCATTTATGGGTAATTTATCTGAAGACGGAAGTTACGAAAAACATTTAGAAGAATACCGTGCTTGGAATAACGGAGCAGGTAAAGATGAAAAAGCCCCAACAAAAATGGCATTAAGAGAATCTATAAAACTTTTCCATTTGAAACCAGTAGAGGAAGTTGAAATAAAAGGATTGAATTATGGAAGAGGTGGTAATATTACTACTCTAACAAAAAACAAAAAAGAATCGGAAGCAAAAATGGAAGCTATTGTTAAAGAATTAGGCGGTCATAGTAAACCGTATATTTCAGGAATGCCATTAACGTGGATTTACAAAGCAGACAATGACGAAAGAAAGCGTGTGCCCGAAAAATATCATGCAGAGCTTGATAAATTAAGTGAAGATATTCATAGATGGGAAGCGTATATGAGTGGTGAGAAATACGCTAAAGGTGGCGGGGTTAATGAAAAAAATATTACAGTTTATCAATTCTTTGGGGGTTTTTTACAAAACGGAAGTATATATCCCCCATACCCAAGATTAGACGATAATTGGCATAAAGATTTAAGTGTTGTTGAAAAAATTTATAAAAACGCATCAGAAAAAGATTTTGACTTAACAGAAGTAAAAGACATGGACGGTATATTGTTTTTTGAAATTAATAAAGCACAAGTCCCTGAAATAGTTTTTAACCGTACAAAAGACAGCTCGGATATTTTAGAAGCGGTAAATTATGATATAGACCACATAAAAGAACGTGCAATATATATTGACGGTACTCCTGTGTCAAAAGACGAATTAGATGAAGAATTAGGTGCGTATAGAAATGGTGGCGGAGTAGATGATGACGCTTACTACAAGGTAATAAATCACTTTGTCTATTTCACTTTTAATTATCCGAATAATTTTATGGACGCTTTCGGTCATAAGGATAATCACATCAGAAAACATATCGAAGAAAAATTTGATTCGTACTATAAAAAATATGGTTCTTATGGCGTGATGATTAAGTTTTGGATTGAATTAGATGGAGATAACAGAAATAAACTTGCCGATTGGATTAAAGAAAATTATAAAGGAAAACCGTTGGATTATAGTGGAAATACAAGCGGAATAATAAATCACTTCGTTTATTTCACATTAAATTATCCGAATAATTTTATGGATGCTTTTGGAGATAAAGATGATTATATCAGAAAACATATCGAAACTAAATTTAATACCGCATACGAAAAATACGGTGCTTATGGAGCTATGACTAAATTTTGGACTGACTTAGATGCTGAAAATAAAGAAAAATTTGCTAATTGGATAAAAGAAAATTATACAGGTCAATCATTAACTTATAAGACAGGTGGTGGAGTTGGAAATTTATTTGAAAAAGGAAATTTAGTTTTCGCAAAAGATGAAGGGAGCAGAGGTTTAGTTGGATTGATTGTTTCTGAGAGTCCAAAAAAGTATTCTGATTTTTATGAAGTTGAAGTTCTGTTTAGGGGCTACAATGGAGATGTATTAGATTATGATACAAATTTTTTAGAGCCTTTAGAAGAAGGTCATTTAGATTTTGCTGAAAATAACGGGGATATATCGGCTTACAAAAATATAGCAAAAAAATTAGGTATTACATTAAATCCTATTTACGAACAAATGATTGAAGAATCTGAAAATGAAAATTATAAAACAGGTGGTAAAGTTGAAAAAGGAACTCCTGAATGGCATCAATTACAAATAGCTAAAAGAACTATTAATATGAACCCTGCAATGGCATCCGTTATGGGAGGCATGAGTATTGATGAAGCGAAAGCTATACTTGATAAACATAATATAAAATATGCTGATGGCGGTGGAGTTGATAAATATAATGTAACTACAAGTCGATTAGCCTTTGATGTGCTTAATGAAGTTATGCGTAAAAATATATTATCAGATTCAGAAATAAACGCTCTTAGTAAAAAGGCTCGTCACGGAACGTCCGAAGAAGTAGCCGAAGCAAGAGTAGAGTTAATTAAATTAATGAGTAAACTTCATCCGTCCACTAAGGATAAACTTGAAAAAAAGTTTACCTTCTCTGAGGGCGGTGGAGTTGAAGAAAAACAAATCTTTACGTATACCGACAAAAATATTGAAGGAAGACACGCAACAAAACTTATCCGTGCGACAGGAGAAAATGGTCTTGGAAAATATGTTGAAAGATTATCTGATAAGGAGGTTAAAATAACTGTTCCTTCTGATGAAAAAGAATCTGAAGAATTATTGGATATAGTTGAATTTTGCGTAGGAAGAAACAATCTTGTGCCATTTTATTCAGATGGTGGCGGAGTTGATTTTCCTACATCAAATCAAACTGAATCCAATGCAAAGAGTTGGTTAAATCAATTAATTAAGGATAGAGGTAGAAAAGAAGCTGAAAGAATAGTTAGGTACAACTTAACGGGTAAAAATGAATATTACAGATATGATAATATTTATGATACATGGCTTGCAAGCGCAATAAATAACGAAAAATTTAAAAGTGGTGGAAGTATTGGAAACATGCATATTTACGTTCAGGAAATTTCAGGCAAAACAGGGCTAAGAGAAAATGCAATTATAAATTATATTTTAGAAAATAATTTGTCCGAAGAAGACGTTTTAAAAATTGTATCAGGCTTAGGTAGAAAACAACTTTTACCAATGGATGTTATGACCGCAATATCAGGTAACAAGGACAATGCATATAGCAAAAAAATAATTAATTTTACTAAATCTAATACCGCATTTAAAATGGAACAAGGTGGAGCATTAAGCCCTTCAGAATTAGAAGGCTTTGAAAAAATATTTAAAAAATATGCCGATAAAGATTATTTCGGAACTAACGATTTAATCGAAATGAAAGAAAAAGAGCGTATAAAATTTGCTGAAAAAGGAAACGAAACTGCTATTAAAACAACAAAGCAGGACATCATTGATATGTTCCACGCATTAGACCACCGTAATGCTTTAGATAGTTTCAATAAATTAAAATTGTGGATTGACACAGGTAATAAAGAAGAAATAAAGAAACGTTTAAGAGCAAGTCAAAAATTTACTATTGAATTAGTTGAATTATTATCTCACAGAAGCTTAAAAGATAAAACAAATCAAAAGCAGTTAGATGAATTTGTAGACTCGTTGCCTGTTAAAAAAATGGCAAATGGCGGAGGAGTACAGGAAGTAATTGCCACTATTAGATACAATGATTATTGGAAAAAATATCAAGTAACGGTTGAAGGCACTATATATGGTGAATTTGATAATATCGAAGAAGCAAAAGAATTTATTCATCACGGTGGATGGAAATTACTGATAAAAACAGACAAAAAAATAAAACTTAATTCAGGAGCAGATATAATTTTAAATTGGATTTCTGACGAAGGTTACAGTTATAATTTATTAAGTGACGGAGAATCTCACGCTCATTTATTTGCATTAAAAGGTACGGCAACCGCAAATGACATTGCATCTAAAATTGTAAATGAAAAATTTGATACAGGTGGAGAAGTAAAAGAAAAAAAGGATTTTCATAAATGCGGGAAAGGGACTAAAATTCAGACTTTAATATTTGATAACGCAATGTTCGATAGGACAAACGCAAAAAAATGGGCGAAGGATAACAACTTTGTTCATAATAAGTCGGATGTGACCGAGAATAAAATTCGTTTAAGACAAGTTAGCCCGACATTATTTAAAAGAAAATCATTCAGAACAATTGAATTAACCGACGGAGTTCAGGCTGTAATAGGTTGTCCAAAAAAATAACCTGACACTATGAAAAATAATGCAAACGTATCTAATAATGGAGTTTCATTTGGAGACTTCCATTTAGATACGATTGCTAATTTTCAAAAAATAAATGAATCCGAATTACCAAATAGAACACCTGATTTTATTTCTGAGTCAGGAAGCAAATATTGGCACGAAGGAGACACCGTAATCCGTCAGTCAGACCATTGGGGCGCTGAAAACATGGATAGCTGTAATTGGATGTTAGGCTATTCATCTCACAAAGGATTATCACAAGGAAAATGCAAGTTAGCTCATTTTAAAAGGAAAAATACTGTTAAAATGTCCGATTTTGAGGATTCAGAAAAAAGCCGTAACTTTACAAATAATACCACAAAAAATGAAATCAGGAATATCATTTCAGGACTTAGCGAAGTTACAAGCGGAACAGCTATCCAAACAGCGTCCAATTACCTCAGAAATTGCTTTAGAGCAAAAACGGAGGATAGAGTCGAGAAGAAACTCAAACTTCAAGAAGCGGACTGCCTAAAGCCTTATATCACGGAAAATAACTTTTGGGTTTCCGTAAAATTTATAAAAAGCCGTACCCATATTGGTGCTGGAGCTGAACAAGAGGCGTACTTACTTGACCAAAAAAACGTTATTAAGATAAATGATGCCATCTTCTATGGCTCTTGGCAAGAATATTTCAATAGTCTATTATTACACAATTACTTTTTCCCTATGTCGTCCTATGAATTAATAGGTTTCACAGAAGAAGACGATAGGCTATTCGCAGTTGTCAAACAGCCTTTTGTTGAAGAAACAGAAAAAACGGATTTAAAAGAAGTAAAAAAATTTCTATCAGATAATGGATTTGAAAATACAAGGGATAACGATTATTATAATCCTGAATTAGAAATTGTCTTAGAAGACCT
>Ga0315284_10002694_pt1 | contig 25363 bp, 41 predicted proteins | sample YL17G09_16_MG_FD_203696 | JGI IMG/M metagenome (GOLD analysis project Ga0315284, IMG submission 203696) | Sediment microbial communities from Yellowstone Lake, YNP, Wyoming, USA - YL17G09_16 | ecosystem: Environmental > Aquatic > Freshwater > Lake > Sediment | place: USA: Wyoming | collected...
ATGGCGTCACGCTACGAGCCATCCGAGGTGCACGTTCAATCCCAGACGTGGCCCGCTCAATCGGCTGTAGCGTCGCCAGCCTGTCAGTGTGGGAGACGGAGGGTGGTTGTCCGTCGACAGAGTCGATTGAGGCACTGCGTCGATTCTACGGTGCCACACTTGATGACGCGATCACTGTTGAGTCATGGGTCGCATCAGAGACGCGACACCTTGACGAACGATTCCAAGAACGCATGGACGATGAGGACGCACAATGATCATCTACCTCGACACCGAAACCGTACCGTCGTCACGTCTTGACGTCGCAGAGCACTACGCCGCCAAGCATTTTGATCCCGACGACATCGCCAAGGCCGCCAAGAAAGCAGCAGCCGACCTCGACAAGACCAGCCTGTCTGGCTTGTTTGGCGAGCTTGCTGTGATCAGTTGGGCCAACGACGACGATGAGCCCTGCACGTTGACTCGCAACTTCTACCGCGCCGATGGTGAGCGCGAGATGCTGGAAGCGTTCGCAGAGTGTGACGTGGAGGGTGATCACATCGTCGCCCACAATGCCGAGTTTGATCGGAACATGATTCGTCAACGCGCCATCGTGCTCGGGGTCAAACTGCCCCGCGTTTACTCAGCGATTGACGTCAAACCTTGGGACAGCCGTTGGCGTTGCACGATGGCGATTTGGACCGACAGCCGCATGGGTCGAGTGAGTCTCGACGATCTCTGCTTGGCGTTTGGCTTGCCAGGCAAAGGGGGCGTGGACGGCAGCATGGTGGCGGGCATGGTCAGAGCGGGCCGCATTGATGAGGTCGCCGCCTACTGTGCCGACGACGTGCGACGGGTGCGAGCGATCTACCAGAGGATGACGCGATGACCGAATCCGAACACGTCATTCAATGCCAGGCGATCCAATGGATTAGGCAGAACACGCCATACGTTGTCTACGCGATTCCCAACGGCGGTAGCCGTGGACGTCGACAAGGTGCGGCCCTGAAAGCAGAGGGTGTGCTTGCGGGCATTCCCGATCTGCATATCCCTGCGCTGTCGCTGTTTATCGAGATGAAAACGCCCGTCGGCAAGGTGTCGCCAGTGCAGAGAGAGATGCATGAGCGACTGCGCAAGGACAGCCAGACCGTCGAGGTGTGCAGGAGTGTCGAGGACGTGATCCGCGTCGTCATGATCGAGATGGCTCCGAGTGTCCCGACGCGCCAGCCACTCAAGAAGGTGCAGCCATGAAACGGTATTGGTGTCCGACGTGTGGCGAGATGGAGTCGTTCGTCTTCCTTGGGATCGCCAACGCAATCAAACACCGCGACGGTTGCATTTTGCGAGAAATCCCCGTCGTCGAGCCCCTCGCCGTGCCAGAGGTGACGACGTGGGGTGAGTCGGGGGGAGTGGATGCGGTGTGTCTGAGTGTGTATTTCGACGACACGATCTACCTCCGTGGTCGGTTGTTTGCGCCTGGTGACCGCAACATCGTTGCGGCCATCAACTACGTCGCAGGGGTGAAGAGATGATCGACCTTAGACTTGGCCGCTGGCAGGACACGCTGGCCGATGTGACGACGTGTGACGCGGTGATTTGCGACCCGCCGTATTCGGCGAGGACGCATGAGGGGCATGATGGTTCGACGGACGTCAGGGCCAAGACAGGGTGGACCCGTGCCGACGGGTATTTTGAGAAGCCATCGAATCCAGGCAGCACCAGACGTAGCATCAACTATACCACCCTCACCCCCGACGACGTCCGATCATTCGTCGATTCGTGGGCACCCCGCTGCCGAGGCTGGTTCGTCGCCTTCACGTCGCACGACCTCGTGCCCGACTACACCGCCGCCCTCGAGGCGCACGATCGGTACGTGTTTGCGCCGCTGCCGTTCTTCTCGCCAGGATCGCGCGTGCGCCTCTCTGGCGATGGCCCCAGCTCATGGACGTGTTGGATCGTTGTCGCCCGGCCACGGGCAGCACCGTACGCCAAATGGGGCACGCTGCCGGGTGGCTACGCTGGCACCAGCCCGCCGTGTGAGGTGGTGGGCGGAAAACCGGAATGGCTCATGCGCGCCATCGTCCGCGACTACTCCCGCCCCGGTGATCTGATCGTCGATCCGTTCTGCGGCTCCGGCACAACGGCCCTTGCCGCCGCATCAGAAGGCCGTCGCTGCATCACGAGCGAGGAGCTCCCGGCCCACCATGAGATCGCTCGCAAACGGATTGCGCGGGGCTACACGCCGGATCTGTTTTGATAAAACCGCATCCCAAAGCCCCAGAAAATAAATCTAGACACAGTGCTTGACATTATTTGTGCGCTGCGTAGAATGGACTCACGGCGCCAAACACGGAGCCGCAACAGGGAGACAGACAATGACCAGCATCATCATCAGCATCAACAGCGACCTCGACTCCGTCACCTACGCCACCGACACTGACGCCGAAGTGCAGATTGCTCGCCAAGCGTTGCGCGACGCTGGCCTGGCCTACGAGGACGAGTGGGTTGGCTTCGGCGACGACGCCGTCAAAAACGGCAACAAACTGTTTGCCTGAGCCACCCCCCCCCCACAACCAACACCGCAACGCCCCGACAGCCGGGGCTTTCGGCATAGGGAGACACACATGACCATCACGGAATGCCGCTGCCTATATTGCGAGGCAGAATACGAGCAGCGAGACGAGTACGAGGACGCGCCAGAGATCGAGTGGGATACGCCGATCTCAGATGACGAGCTCGCAGAACGCCTCGCTTGGTTTTGGATGCCGAAAGAGGAAGCATGAGCCCACGATTCCGCCGCGCCATCATCCGCCAAGCCGCCCGCGAGGGTCTGCCCGTGTGGGCCTGGCTGCTCGCCACCTATTACCGAGAGACGACCAATGCGTGAGCCTGACGACGACCGAGACGAGCCGACCGACGATGAGATTGCAGATCACATCGCCACCCACACGGATTGCGAGGCAGAGATCGTCGACATGATACGGTGGCTGTCGACGGACAAGGAGATCCTGCAATGGGCACACAACCTCCGTCAGTCGATCTACGAAGCCATTATTGAGGCCCGCAACGACGTCAGCGACGGTGACGAATGAGCCCCATGACCATCACTCCTGAAGAAATCATCCGTCGACAAATCGTCCGCGCCTTGTCCGATCTTGCGGACGCGGCAGCAGCCCTGCGAGTGGCCCGCGACGCTGCCTACGATGCCTCCAGAGTCGCGACGATGCCAGGGGCCAAGCGAGAGGCGGTCCTGTATGCCATCGGCGAACTGGGGGTGCTTGTAGTTGCGATTGATCGGGTGGCGGCAGCGCAACGGAGGGTAGATAATGAGTGACGCAGAACTGATCCGCGAACGAGACCGCGCCATCAAACGCGCCGACACGCTGGAAGCCGAAGTGTGGGCGCTGGGTGTGCAGGTTGTCGCGCAGAAAGCACGCCTGCATTTGGCTGGCGAGGTGATCAAGGCCATGCGGTTGTTTGATCACCGCAAGACCGACGCCGCGTTGGCGGCATGGGACAACGTGCCTGGGATGGAGCCATGAGCCTACTCACAATCGCCCTTGTCGGCGCCGTCGCCATCGGTGCCTTGCTGTTGGTCGTCCGCATCGTCGAGGCCATCGACGACGCCAGACGCAATCGACGGCGGCAGCGCGCTTTGAACTCTTTTACCACCCGCGAGAACACATGATTAAAATACCAGACATTCAATGCCCCCGATGTAACGCCGTCGGAAAAGTGACGCCCGACCCTGCAATGTCAAAGTTTATCGGAAAGGCCTATTTCAAGGTCCGATGGACGCGAAATGGCAAGCCGCACTCGCTGGACACCAACGTCAAGCAGGCCGACCTTGACGACGCCTCGTTTGGATGTGGGCTGGACTGACATATGCTCACCCGCCGAACATTCACGCCACCCGACGACAAGCCGCCGATCCTCACCAAGCGAACGCCCGTCGACGAATACGACAGGTGCCGCGAGTGCGGCACCGCCGAAGGCCAGCCCTGCTACGACAGCAACGACAAGCCACTGGCGAGCGTGTGCGTTGGTCGCACGTTGTCGAGTAGTGGCGCATTGAATCGAGAGGCACGCAACCGCTACAAAAAGAAAAAGGCCCGCACCAGGGAATCTGATGCGGACCTTTTTGTGTCGCCGACTCAAGCCAAACCAGTAGCGCAAAAGACGCACCCTTGCAAGGGGTGCAGCGTCGAGGTTCCGGTGCTGCGTGTGTGGTGCCACCGTCGCATCTGTCGAGCAGCAGCCGCGAAAGAGTACCGCGAAATCAGGTCAACAATTGGCGTCAAGATCTACACGATGGTTTGCAACAATTGTCATCGCGCATACGAGACGACAAGCGCCAGCGCGTCGTGGTCGACAGACCCTCACTGTCTGCATCCACAATGCCGCGCCGCCTATCGGCAAAGGCGAAACGCTCGACGAAAGAAAGCACCCAATGCCCATTGATTGGCCAACAGTTTTTGCGACTTATTCCGACGACGTCGACGCCGTCATTGCCAAACGGCTTGGCGTCGCAACGTCGACAGTCTGGAAGGCACGGACCAACCGCAAAGGCAAGTCTCGCAGAGACTCACAGATATTCGTGCGGTGTCCTGTCGACGTGAGAAGCGCCATCATCGAAGCAGCCGCTGTCGATGGTGTGACGATGTCGCAGTGGGTGCTCAGAGCGTGTGAGCGTGCGATTGAAGACCTGTAGCGATTGCGGATGGCCCCTAGCCAAATGGGCGAAGGGCCGCTGTCGATCATGCGCACGCTTGCGAGACCTCGCACGCCATCACGCACCACCTCGACAGGTGGCGTGTTGGCATTGCCAGACGCCAGTGAGCGCAAGCAGTCGCAAGGCTGGCGTCGTCGCATGGTGTGGAGCCGTCGCTTGTCGGAGACCCTGTAGGGCAGAGTCACAGCGACGTAGTCAATCCCGAAAAACAGTGACAGCCCTTGCGCCAACGTAGGGCCGTCGACGCCGTCCCCACATGACCGTCGCCGCTAGCGTTGTGCGGTCGATCCTCTCAACCTTTGCCGTCGCGGGGTCCGCGAGATACAGCCACGCATCGTCGGCAGCGTAGGCGCAGACCCAATGGTCCCCGATGCTGTCGCCGCCCTTGACCCCGGCGTCGTAGTCCACTGACAGCAAGGCGACACCGCCACGCGACAGAGTGTCCAGAATCAACGGAGACAGCCGATCAACAGGCGCCTTGACGCCGGGGCCATCGGCGTCGACATCGACAGTCAGGCCCGTCTGTGCTCGTACGAGCTCAGGCACCACACACCCACTAGCACCGGGTGCCCACACGCCAGGTCGAGCCAGGCCAGCGGTCTGCACCGTCGTCGGTGTAGCGCCAGCCCTGACGCCAAGGTAGCGCAAGGCCATCGCTACCGACGTGATGACACATCCGACGGCGCCGCATTTCTGATTGCCACGCCCGACGCTCATAGGCCCGTGCGGATAGGCACCCTGCCAGATGACGGGCTGATCGTTGTGGCCGCTACGCATGTGTCACCACCTTGATCGTCGACGACGAGAACAAGCGGCCCAAGCGCAACGCCTCGACAATGTCGTGAGCCATCACGACGCGGTACGCGCCGTCGTCGTAGACCACGCGGTAGGCCGTCATCGCTTGGGTGCGTTCGCCAGACGCTTGACGTCGTCACGCAACTCGGAAAGCTGTTCCTTGATGGTGACGATGTCCGCCGACATCGTCGCTATCGCAGCAGGCACACTGTCGACGCGGCGTAGGTCTCGCTCGACGACGGAGACGCGTTGATCCATGCGAATGGTGTCATCACGCAATGTGAAAAACGACGACGACACCCACGCGACGCTAGCCGTCAGCAATGCGCCGATGACGCCAATCGACCACATGGGGACCGTGACGCCGGTTGGCCGATCCGTTGTTGACGTCGTCATGGCTTCTTCGCCACGCGCTCAATCGAATCAGCCGCTTGGTCAAGTGCCACGCCGATGACGTCGTTGCCCTTGTCTTTATCGGACAACAACTGCCTCGACACGCGCCGAAGAATGCCGACGATGAAGTCCTTGGCGAAGAGCGCCAGCAAGACAACCAGCATCGATTGCAGCGACTGTGGCGAGGCGAGAGACAGCATGAGGTCTGGCATGGTGCCTACAGTAGCGAGCCGATCACCAATCGACAACCTACCGCCAAGGGTTGGGCACCGAAAACAGTAGGGCTTTTTTCGTTGGCCGTTGTCGTACTAGCGTGATCAAAAGCACGGAGCCCGACGACGTCGCATCGTCGAGAGAGATAGCGCCGGTCCCTGTCGCGCCAAGCTGTAGGTTGGCGTCGCCAGTCACGGACACTGCGTCTAGCGCAACGGCGCCGGTTGCGGTGATGGCCGATGCCTGGACGTCGCCCACACCAGCGACGCTGACACCGCCCAACGCAATCGTGCCCGTCGCTTGACCTGTCGACGAGCCGACGCCAGCAACAGAGACATTGCCAAGCGTAACGGCGCTGCTTGCCTTGATTGTCGACGTTGCAACGCCTGCGACCGCAACAGCGCCCAACGTGACAGCGCCCGACGCAACGATGACAGGTGAGCCCGCGCCAGCGACGGACACCGAGGCCAGGGAGATTGAGCCGGACGCGTGAACTGTCGACGTGCCCAGCCCGGCGACTGTGACGGCGCCCAATGCAACGGCGCCGGTAGCGATGTGCGTTTGTCTGCCGACGCCAGCAACGGTGACGGTGTCGAGGGTGACAGCGCCGGTAACTGTGACGCCAGCAGCGCCAACCGTAGCGGAGCCACTGACAGCAGCGTCGCCAAGCGTGATGTCGCTGGCTTCTTCAAGCGGAAACGGCGGATTTGGATCGTGCGCCGTGAGCGTAGGAGCCCATTGCGTTTGCGCCCACGATTGCGTGACTAGGCCGTTGCCGGATGTCTGATGCATGACCCGGCCTCCTACTCAGTTTCATCCCGCAGCGGTTGCGAATATCCCGCTGATACTGGAGCCGGTCGCAGATGAACAATTGACGTCCAGAAACGACAAGCAGGCATCGTCAAAAATGCGCGCCAGATTAAATGCGGTGTTGATTCCGTCGACGATGGTCAGCATGTTTGTGACAACGCAGGGCATAAACGCGAGAGGGTGCCCAATGAAAAACGCAACGGTTCCTGTCACCGAGGCAGAGCATTGCATTTGCGTCAGCGTCTGGATGCCAGTGTCACCAGTGGCGAGAGGTGCGAACCATTGATTGAGCGGGTGATCGAGACGATTGATTATTCCGCCTGAGTTGCCGATCAACGACGGCAGGGTGGATGCGTTGCCCGCGTGGTCTGTGTAGTTGCAGACGGTCCAGTTGTGGGCCGTCGCGCCCAATGCAACTTGAATCTCGATGCCAAGAAAGTTTCCGTCGACGGAATCCGGTTGGTTGCTGACGGTATTTTGGTAGCGCGTTGGCGCTCCCGTTACGGCCTCCGTTGTAATCGACGCCATTGTTTTGTTGACTTCAAAAATTCGGTCGTAAAGGAGGATGGACCGAGGAGCAATCGACGACATGATGTCAGCGCGGACGAAGTGCTGCGTGTCTGGAGACGTCGGATTGACGAAAAAAAACGCTCCCGCGCTCGCATCCGTCAACGCGGCACCACCGGGGGCAGCAGCAGCAGCGCCACCGGCAGACGGATAGTTCCCCTGTCGCCAAAATGAATTGGTGCCGCCGACGACGGAGGCGCTTCCGATTTTTGAAAACGTAAAGTCTCGACGCTTGCCGAAGTTTGTCACTTCATTGATGAGATCAGACAACGACGAAAACCCATGCATGCGGTGACGGTTGGCGATCATTGCGACAGCGTGGTCAACGCGTTGCACGCATCGTTCTGCGAGGCCGACAAACCCGCCGCCGTCGATGGTGCCGACAAAATCGCCGCCGCGCCCTACCCACACACCGCCAGCACCAGGCACACCGCCAACAAGGATTGGACGTGTGCCGTGCCAAGTCCGCATTGACGTCGAGATGTTTTCAATCTGTTCTTTGCCAAGCCAGCGTTCAAGTTTTCCAGCGTGGGTCGAACGATTTTCAATGACGTTGGCCATGATGTTTTCCTCAGGTGCAGACTTGTCCGGCGTATTGACCGACGTCGTCAGGGGGTGCGGTGTCGTCGGATGTCGGCGTTGAATCATGACCAGCACGCCAGAACCCGACGACGACACCGCAATGCTCGCAACGCCAAAAGACATGCGTCGCCACGTCTTCGCCCGCAGGTGGCAAGGCGAGTACCCACGACGCATGACTGAGATTCGTTGATGGATCGACCGACATCAGACGTTGCCGTCAGTGATTGTCAGCGAGGTCACCTGCACCGGTTGTGTCGCGACAATCGACAGCGTGGTGAGGTTGAGATCACTGCCCGATGTGCCGCAGTCGCCGTCACAAACAAACGCGCCGGTCGAATCGGTGAGGTAAAAAAATGCAGCCGTGCCCGTGGCGTTGGCGCTTGTGTCGGAAAACGGAACCGTGAACGTGAGGACGCCCGTCGTCGACGACCCGCAAGGGTCCGCACAGGTGAGCTCAGCTAACAACACGCCAGCAGGGACGCCGCCCTTTGTCGGCTTGCTTCCGCTATAAATGCGCAGCAGGCCAGCGCCAGCGCCAGCGTCGACGGCGATGCGGATGGAATCCACGCGAGTGTTGCGGACTGTGTCTGCGATGCGGACGGCCATTAGGTCACCTCGAGATAAAAAACAGTAGCGGACTCATGGCGACTCAACAACCTCGTCTGGACATGACGACCAGCCGATGGTGTCAGGCTCCGCAAACACCGCCAACGACGCCATCGACGATTGAGCCGTAGCGGCGTCGTTGGGAGTCGCCATCATGCGCAGCAGCCAGCCGACAGGGACGCCGTCGGCGCACTGGCGAACGCCTTGTTCGATGGCGTTGTTGACGAGGCAAGGCGCATCATCTTCGCAGTACCAATCACCCCAAGCAGTCCAGAACGCCAGGGCATCGCTGTCGCCGACACAGACCACCAGCGACGCGGTCCGCATGGTGTCGTCGAGTGGCGCGGCATCAGGTGACGCGTAGTAGCCGACAGCAACAGCAGCGGCGGCGAGAAGAGCAGCGAGGTAGCGAGTCATGGTGTCACCGGGAGAGTGCCGCCAAGCGCCCACTCGTCAGTCTGTTTGTTTATGCCGCGCTGTGTGGCGTCGAGTGCAGTGCCGCTGTAAATGAGGACGCGGAAGAGGTCGCCAGTCAGCGGAAATCCGCCTGCGTTGTACGCGCACAGCGTCAACGGTGAGGCTGTCGTCGTCGAGTAGAGCAGCGCACGGGTTCCCGTAGCTGTGGCCAGAGAGTCAACGAATATAGACGCATCAGTGCCAGCGCCGCCATCGTCGAGCAGTACCGACGACGCCAGATGAAACAGCCCCGACGTGTAGCCAGAACGAGAAAAACTCAAGTTTGTGGCTGGGGTCTCGTTGATGATTTGCAAAAAGTAACTTCCGCCGACGTCGATGGACGAATAGCCATGCACGCCGTTAGACGCGCCAGTCGCAGCGTATGTGCCGTTTCCTGAGACCGTCTTGCCGACTGTCTCGACGGTAAATGCTGCACCCTGATACAAAAACGTCCAATCAACAGCAGCAGCGCCAGCGACGCGATCCCCACCATCACACCGCACAACAGGTTGCCCGCCGACAATCGCAGTGCGGTATGTCGGTTGCGCGGAGCCCGTCGCTTGCGTCACATTCAAAGCCGAAGACCCAAGGTTGACCCATGTTCCGACGGCGTCGAGGTTGAGTTTGCCAGCGTTGTAGGCGCCGTCGTAGGACTGCGCCAAAAAGCAGCTATGCGCGCCAGCGACGTAAAATCCAACGTCAACCGTCGCCGACCCGCCGCCCGCCTGCGACACGGTGATCGTCTCCACGCCCTCGCCTGCCGCGTTTGGCGAAACGGCCACAGGACAAGACCACGACGTGGTGCCTGTGCAAGCGCCAGACGCACCGTCAGGCGACGCCGCCCACGTTACCGCGCCAGCGCCTGTCGCTGTGCCTGTCAGCGTTCTGGCGCCGGTACAGGTGACGGTGCGTGCAAAGGGTTGTGCTTCAATCGACAACGGCACACGGACACCGGGATCGAAGAACCCCGATTCGCCGCCCATGATGCCTGTCTGATCTCCGAGGTGTTGCGCAAAAGAGGCGGGCGCCACAAGGACGCCCGCCAACAACAGAGCAACGGCTCTCACTTTGTCACCAGAAAGCGACACTCAAGCACCACGCTACCAGCCGAGATGCACCGTTCAGGGTTTTGCACATTGGCGCCAATTCGGTCGCCGTTGGCCAGGACGAATCCATTTGCAAACGTCAACGCCGACCCCGCGCCGGTCGTTGACCCGACTGCAACAGCACCGCGACTGATGCACTCATAACTCACCAGTTGATGAGACCCGGCGGGTTTGATCTCCACTCCGCCCGCCGTGGTGTCGCATGTGATGCGCTCATGACGAGGGAATGCAGGACCAACCGCCGTAGCGCCGTCACGGATAGCGGCAACGACAGGCAGCGGAGAAAACGCAAGGAGCCCACCACTCACAACGAGTGCGAGAGCAACGACGAGAATGGTGGGACGCATGATTCAGACCTCGCCGATCTTGACCAATTCCAGAGCAGCCGAACGGATCAGGATCGCGTTGCCGTTGGTTTGCACTCCAAGGCGCATCTCGACGGTGTCGCCTACGGCGCTCAGGTCAACGATGGCGATAGCCACGCCGGTCGAACCACGGACGGCAGCGGCGCCCTCAGTGCGCAACGCCTTTGATCCTTTGACGGCAGCGGCAACGCCAGCTTCTTTGGCGTAGACCTGAACGAAATGAAACGTGCTCAGCACACCAAGCGCATCGCCAAGGCTGGCACAGACAGCATACCGACCGATGCCAGCGGGAGTCGCGACGGTAGCGACTCCAGCGGCGAAGGTGATGCCGCCGTTGGTGTTGTTCTTCTTTTCGGTGAACAACGCATCGGTGACGACTTGCGGCGTAGCGGAAGCCGCGACGGTGATCGTGAAGCCGGTTGCATTGTCGACGTCGACAAGAACAGTGTTGTGTGTGCCGCCAGTATTGAAAGCTGCAAGAGACATGAAAAACTCCTAGCGCCGTTGGCGCTGTTGTTGGTTGATGCGCTCGGCTGATTCTCTCGCGATCTTGCGAGCCTGTTCCGAGGTGAGAGAGGGGGAGGATTGCTTGATCTTTTCCGCGACCTTGTCGACGGTGTTGGTCTTGATCTCAGACACGCGCACCGCCCTTCGCAGAGACAGCGCGGACCATTTGCGTGATGGTGTTGGCAACGTCAGCCGACTGATTCTTTTCCATCTGTGCCTCAGCCTGTCGACGAGACTCGACAGATTTGGCAATGAAGACAGCCCGCGATTCGTTCCACTTTTTGATCATGTGCTCGGGATGTTCTCGCTTGATGACGTCTTCCTCAAACGACGCGAACTCATCTCCACCCGGCAACACCTCGCCAGGAGCAAACTTCCAATCGCCGACAAACTCGACAAGAAACACCGGCATCTGTTTGCCGTCGACGTCGATGCGCTTGGAGAGCACACGCGACAACGCTTGACGTTGCGAGGTTGCTTCGCCTTCGCGGGTGACTCCACCGTCGGGAAACTCGACGATGTGCGGGTCTTTGATTGAGCGGAGCTTGATGATTCGTTTCACGTCGGCGCCTCATGGGAGGGAAAGGAAAAGAGCGGGGCCACATGACCCCGCTCTTCAAGAGAATCGATCAGGTCTTCTCGTAGATGATCTTCACGCCGTGTTCGTCGGTATGCTCGGCAAGCGCGTAGCACCAACGACCAACGGCAAGCAGGCTGTCGTCGGCGAGGTCGTACTGGAAGCCCAGGCTAGGCTCATAGCGTTCCGTCATTTCGGCGAAGCCACGCACACTACCGGGAGCGCCAGTCTCGCCACGGCCAGCGACGATCAACGCGGACACACGGTCAACGCCAGCGTTGGCTGTGGCCATCGCGTTTTTGTTGGCGGCGTAGATCGGGATGCCGCAGAAGCCGCCACGGAAACCGTTTCGGCTTACGTCGGGGCGCTGATTGAAGAACGACAGATCGGCGGCGCCGTTGCCTGTGAAGACCGACGACAGAGCAGCACCGGAGCCCGACGACGCGAGGGTGCGCAAGTCGCCGACGCCAATTTCTTCAAGGACGAAAACAAGATCTTCGCTGGAGGGGTTGTTGTCGAGCAGCTTGACGATTGAGTCGAGCAAGGTCGCAAACGACAACGGCTGATTGGTGGTGCCAGCCGACTCCGACAGGCCGGAGAACAACGCCAAGGCGTCGGTCTCAGCCCGCAGGTAGTGCGACTCAAGGATCTCGGTCATCGCGTCACGGACGAGGGGCAGAGCGCCAGCGCCGTTGCCCTGGATGGCGTCGATCACCTGTGAGCGAGCAACGCCAGGCAGAGCCAATTCAATCGCATCGGCAGTCAACTGAATGCCCTGAACCTTGGTCGAAGGCGTGATCGAGATGTTGGCTACGACGCCAAGGGTTGCAGGGTTGGAGAACGCGGTGGCTTCCGTGTCATCGACAGCAGCGGCAATCGCGCTCTTCTTGCGGATCTTGCGGACCTTGGACGAACGACCGGAGATGTCAGCCATGTTCAAGAAAGGCAGCAAGACGAACTTGCCGCGCAACGGGTCAAGTGCGATCTGCGACATGACCTCGGTCAAGAGCCAGTTGGCGACGGTGGTGGACGTAGAGACACCCATATGATTCGATCCTTGTGCGGCGCTCAGCCGCTCAGTGGTTATTGCGCCTTGGCTCGGGCAAATCGCCCGATGCCAAGGGAAGCACTCGACGATGAGCGCCCAGACATTTTGGATGCGAGCCACGACGACCAGCCTTGTGGATCGCGTGCCTTCGCCTCAGCAGCTTTCTTGCCGGTCACATCGGCAAGCGCCTCATCAAAGTCGACGACGGACACAGCAGGTGGAGCACCCATCGACGGGGGCTGGCCAACGGTCTTGAGCGGTGCTGTCGAGGTCGAGCGAAACGCCGCAAGGATCTCGCGCTTGGCGTCGATGTCGCCTTGCTTGCCATAGATGGCACGCACCGCCTCGGGGAGTGCGGCAGCCTCAGCGTCAAGGCGCTTGGACTCGGCTTCCTCATGTGCTCGCCAACGATTGGCGAGCGGCTTGTACGCTTCGATCTCCGTCAACCGAAGAGCCATCTCAGCCTTGAGCGCCGCAAGTTCTCTAGCCTCAGGCGAAGGCGCAACGACAACAACAGGCGCAACAGCAACAGGCTCAGGCGAGGGTGCGGCGTCCATGGTTGGCGCGCCGTCGATGGCGGATAAGGTGGTCATGTCAAGGACTTTATCATTACATAACCGCTTATGCAAGTGACGCTAAAACGGCGTTCTAGTGCGACCTGACAGCAAACTGTGACAGTGTAGCAACGTCGATTGACACGCCAGTAGCGACGCCGCTTTTGGCTGTCAGCTTGACCTCAAACGTCAGGGTGTTGATACCAGGGCGCAACGTGAAGAATGGCGAACCCGACGCCACCGTCAGAGCGGTACTGCTGACTGTCAACGTCGACGACGTCGACGACGCCTCATCGGATGACAGGCATGTGATGGTAGCAGTAGCAGACCCAACGCCAGCGCCGCCAAGACGAAACCCAAGCACTTGGAGAAGGCCACGGCTGTAGGGCGTCATCTGGCGTTCCTGAAATGGCTTGACCTCGACAGTGATGGTGCGTCGTTGCGATTGCCCGACTTCGCCCAAAGAAATCCATGGCGTCGTCCGTCCGTAGACAAGCGTCGACGTCTGGTTGGCTTCGCTTTCGTATGTCCACAGCGGATGCAGACAAGCGGTCCCCCATGGCGCACCGCTACGGTCAACGCCGCGCTTGCCTTGTGGATTGAGACCTGTCGCGCCTTCGTCGTCGGCCACAGGATTCTCACCTGTGGCTAACTCCCAAAGCATCCTGCCTCTGCCCAGGATCGATTCTGCGAGGCTATCGGCAACGGCAGGCGACAGACTTGTGGCCTCGACAGCCAGCAGCGCCTTGCTTGAGATAAAGCGTTTCAGCGTCATGGTGCCTCAAAATATGCCATCGCGCCCAAGACGATGAGGTCTCCGTCGATGGCAGCGGGTGTGATGTGATGGAGGTTTACTATCACATTTTGGTGTGAACCCGGCGTAAACGGAATCGCGGTGATGGTACTTGACCAATAGTTGGTTGCGCCCATGCGAGTGAATGAGAACGTGCCAGACGTACCCGCCGCCGTCACACGAACACGCCAGTCGTTGAGTGTCGTTGCACCGCCACCGGGCGCTTGCACCAGAAGCGTGAGCTTCAGCAGCGACGATGCCGTGCTAAAGTTGGGCATGATGCAGCGCATAAGCGCAACGCTTGCAGGAGTCGCAATGTCAGGACGCGTGACAGGGAACCTTGACCACTGGAGCATCCCTGTCGACGCCGCTAGCGTCGTTGGCGCGACGATGAGCTTGAGCCCGCCAGCATACGAAGACCCAAGCGCAACGCACGCAATGGGCAGGTCTATCAACGGCTCGGAGGTGAACGACGCACGGTTGCCGAGCCGGTTCGTCGTCATCGTCATGGATGCGTTGCCAGCCACAGGAGCGCCCGTCATCCACTCCGTCAGGGCGTTGATGTTCCGGTTGGCCCGCGAGATGACATAGGCGTCAAGCGGGCCGCTTCCTTCAACCTGCGTCGAATCGAACTCCACCCATGTGCCGGGAACAAACGTCGTTGGCAGCGGGTGATTATTGCCGACGCTCGACGACGGTACCGCGCCGGTCCGCGAGGCTTGGCGCCTTGCAGGGTACAGGCGCCAAGCGCCCAACTTGCTGGAGTCGTTGCCGCCAACGCCAGACGCAAGCACACGTGTGAACCGCGAGACGGTCAGGAACTGAAGGCCAGCGGACAACGTCAGATTCCACGAATACGTCGGTAGCGCCGTAGTGTTGAACTGTTGTTCATCGTTCACTGTGCGAGGTGGAGCGGAGCCGTCGTTGATTGGCCGACCGGGGGCAATACCGCCAGCGGTCCGACGCCCGTCAATCGGTCCCTGAAACGCCGCCCACGACGAGTCAAACAACGTAGCGGTGACACCGACTTCGCCTTCGTTGAAAGGCTTTGGGTCTGATATTTCCACCTCCAAGACCCACGATTGATCCTCGCCAGTCGCAACAAAAATGGGAACCGCGATGACGTCGACGTAGTCCGCCACAGCAGGCGACGGATCGGTGATGTCAATCCGTGCATCAATGTGCTGATTGGCGATTGCAAGACCGAGAGGACAACCGCGACCGCTACCAGTGTGGTTGATCGTAACGGCGTTGCCATTCTCGCCCGTCAATCGGTCCTTGACCTCGGCCATCTCGCCAAGTGCTTGGTACAATGCTCGCCAATAGATGCTGGCGTCGGCCACCACCTCGGACGGTGGAGTACCTGCGAAAGTTGAAGCAAGTATGCGAGCCATCAGCGCCACCTTGGTTCTGTGTCAATGACGCCAGCGGTACCAGCCACGATGCCCTCATCGTTGGCGAGCGATGCCATCTCGATCACGTTGACTGTTGAGACAGGCGCCGTTGGCGTGGAGCCTGTACTAGTCGGTGCAGCGACGATGTAGTCAACGCCAGCTTGCAGCGCGAACGCCGTAGCGGAGTCGATGGTTACCGTCGTTGCACTGACAGCCGTTACGGTTCTGACGTTGTAGGTTGCGCCCGATATGTCGAAGACACGCACGGACATGCCCACGCTAAAATACTCGCCAGGCGAGGCGTATCCGTTGACCTCGGGGCCAGTCGTCGCCAGCGTCAAGACCGTTCCGACAAACGAGCCAATGACAGCAGCGGGGCAGACAAACAGTTGCTTGTCCAAGACCTGAAGGCCCAGCGTCATCCGTCCGGCGTCGTAGTCTGGACGTCGTGAGACCACGCGACAGTTGCTACCTGCAAGCGTGCCGCCTCGCATGTCTGGCAGATAGGCGTAGTCATTGATCAAAGTGCCAAGCGTGACGATGTCGCCAAGGTTGACCGACAACAACGACAGCGAAACATCAACCGACAAGCGACGGATGGCGTTGCCGCCGCCAGCGCCGCGCAAAAGTTTGGTGAGGTTAGACAACCGGAGCCCGATGGGCATGTCTGCTGGATGTTCAAAGGGGTCGGCATGAATGCGCCGCGCTTCAAGGCAGCCGATCGACTTGAACTCAAGGTTCAGCCGGTTGCTCATTCTCGGGTAACGCTTGGCCATGATGCCATCAACAAGATTCATCTCGGCCGTGTAGTCGCCAGAGATGGGGGAGTATCCCAGCTTGATAGTGGCGTAGGGGTAGACCGTGCCTTCGTCGGCCATCACCACGATCCGCGAGTCAGGCAGCAAGCTGTTGCCGTCAATCAACGTCGACGACGTGCGTGACTTGCTTAGGTTGATCAGGCGCAGCACACCATCTGACGTCGTCACGACGGCGCAATTTGCCAAGATACAGAACTCCCTCAAGTAGTCGGACAGCTTGCTTTCCTTGTCGACAATCAGCGTCGACAGCGGAGACACAACCTGATCAAACGAACTCAAGTCCACATCGGTAACGTCGATCCCAGCGCCGATGCTCCATCCCGATTCCAACCGACCATCAGGCGTCGTTGATGGCAAACGACCCGGCAATTTGTCGTTGACGGTCGCGCCCTGTCCTTCGCGTGACAACATGAGATACTTGAGCATCGTCGCGCCGCCCTCTTCAGAGACGAACGCAATCTGTCTTGCCGACGTGACGATGCGAAAGGAGAACCGTTGAGACCCAAAGAGCGTGTCGGCGTAGACCTTCAGCGTGCCAGTGATGGCGTCGTGTGATTCCACCTCATAGATGCCGACGCTACCGCCGTTGGACTCAAGCGCAACGTAAGCGGGGAACGCAACGGCGTTACGGATTGCGGTCTTGTTCTCACATTCAAAAGCATCGACACGACGATTGGAGACAATCGCCGACGACAGCCACTTCGCCGGGGTTGTTTGCAGTCCGAATCCAACCGGGCGTTCAAAGAACTCTTGAGCGATGCCCGCCAAACGGAGCGACCACTTGCGGTCTCCGTTGTGCATTGGCGATTCGTCAACGACGAACACGCCTAGCAATTGCTGCGACGTAGGTGTGTAGCCGTATAGGAAAACGCGTCGACCTTGCCACGACGGAGGGGAGACGTAGACGGAGTCCCCATCTGTCAAATCGCCAGTGATAGCAGATGCCTTGGAATCGAACGCGCCACGGACACACGTTCCGAGCGTTGTGCCCACCACCGTGCCGATGGTTACCGTTTCGGCCCCGATGTAGATTACCTGTCCAGGCGACAACGACGCGGCGTTGTAGACTGACAGGTTGGCTCCTATCGCCGTCGTCGCGCTTTTGATCCATGTTGCCCTTCGCTTCACGACAGAGAACAACGATTGAATCGACAGGCTGTTGTCGTCGACAAGTTCAACGTCGAGCGTCGCCGCTACTTCACGACGTTGATCCATATCAAGCACTGCGTCGCCTTGTTTCAGCGACGTGATGCACGCAATCTGCGTCCGGCCTGTCACTGTACTGAACGACGACGAAACCACGCGCTCCATAAACGCGACAGGGATGCCCTCGACAATCAGACCCAACGTCAGGTCTTTGTGTGCGCCAGATTGCGCGAGGTCATCATACAGCGTCATCAGACCACCTCAGCGTGCATGATGAGGTCCAGAGAGTAGAGAGGCACGCCAGCCCCGATGGCTTGTGGCTCGTAGGTCGTCAGTGCGTCCTCACTGAAATGCACCACGTCAACAAGCGTCGACGACGTGCGAGCCGCAAGCACGGTGCCCGACGAGATGGGCACATCATGCATCTCCAGGGAAGCGCCAGCGCCGAAGCGTTCAATAAAACCCTCAAGCGTGTCAGCAGCGAACGCCAGCGCATCAATGACGAACGTGCGCGACAGGTGGACGAACCCAAGCGACACACGCCAAGACTGCATACGGTCGCTCCTAGACACGCCAGAGACGCGACCGTTCGCCGCACGGGTCACACTGGCGACCCGCTCGGAGAACGGCTCCAGAATCGCGTAGGCGTCGTTTGACGCCCATGCCGCAGCACATGACCGCGTCGACACCTTGGGTGTCGCATCGTTGGCGGTACTGGCGACGATGCCGATCAGCGCCATGTCGAACGTCGTCGAGCCATCGACGACAACGCCGAAGGTGTCCGTGCCAGTGGCACGCGTGATAGTGAGCAGCGTGTGCGACGTCGACGTGTCGAGGTTGGCGGCAACCGTAACCGTGTAGGTGTTGCCTGCCCCATATGCAGCAGACAGCGCCGTCGCCAGCACAGCGCAGAAGTCTGACGCGGTGCCGTCACCTCGGAGATAGTAGGCAGGCGTCAACGTGGTGTTGATTGGCAGGTCCACGTTGACGGTTGCCAACGCCGCCTCTTTGAATCGCAAGCGCCGATTGGCGAGAGTCACAACGATGGCGCCAAGGAAAACCGGATAGCTCATCGTCCACCACGTCGTCGGCCAGTGTTGACCGCTTTGGAGATTTCTCGCGCCGTGTCTTCAGGAAGAGGACCGCCGACACCATATGCCACATTGACGACGAGCGGGCCACCACCACCGTTGCCACCGCCACGGCCAGGGCTTGCGCCACGATCACGAGATGCGGACTTGTCTGTCGATGGTGCTTTTGCCGCGCTCGACACCATCGACGCTGCAACCTCAGCGCCACCGACGGCGATGGCTTGTCCAGCGGCAATCAAAGCAAGACCGCCAGCAAGCGGGACGGCGCCCGCCGGGTTGCCGGTGAAAAGTTGCGCCAGTCCCGTTGCAGCCGACTCGGCACCCTTCAGCGTGATGAGGTCGCCAGCCTGTTGTGCCAGACCTTGAAGCAATATTGCGCCAGCGTCCTCCTGTCCCTTGGCAGCAGCCGCAGCAGATTGAGCGATGACCGATGACGTCTTCATCAGTTGGCCGGTGACGAATGCGGCCTGAGAGTCAGCGACGCTTTGTTTCTTGCTCGCCTCATCTTCCGCGATCTTCACGCGCTCTTCTGCTTGACGTCGCTCTTCCTCGGTCGCTTCCTTGTCCATGCGTGCTTGCTCTTCACGCGCATTGGCTTCGTTCTTCAGTCGATGCGCTATGGCTTCATCTCGCATCTTGGTCACAAACATTATGTTCTGTTCTGCGACTGTGCTTTCTTCCATTGCCTCATGCTTGACGACGGTAGGGCCGATCTTCTTTGCAGGCAGGTTAGCCGTCGCTGCCTTGCCTTGTTCAAGGTTCTGTTTCTGCTGTAGAAGAGTGACCGTCTTCTCAAGGATCTTTCGCTGTTGCTCGTACCGTTCTCTCTCGTCAAAATACTCTTGACTGCTACTGATTTTCATCGCGTTGCGGGCTTTGATAACTTCGTCGACTTGCGCATTGACGGCGTCAATCTCCATCTGCACACGCGCCGCCGCTTGCTTGACCGTCTCAGGCCCAGCGGCATCGCGACGTAGTGCAGCTACATCGCGCTCGGCTTTCTGCATCTGCCCCGCAGCAGCTTCAACGGGGCCATATGTTTTTGCGATGAGTTCGTCTTGTTCGCGGTTGAGTGTTGCGAGGTGAGAACTAAATGCGTCGACGGCAGCAAGGCCAGCGACAAGTGCAAGCGCAAAAGGACCGCCAGCGCCGAACGCCGCAGCCATCTGGCCAGCGCCCGCAACCATCTTGCCGACTTGTCCTCCCATGCCCTCCATCGACGACGACACCAGCGAGATGGCGGCAGCTTGCTTGCTTAGGTTTTCGGCACTCTTGCCGATGCGTTGGCGCAGCGTCTCGGTAGACGTCGCCGTCGTCGTCGCTACCTTGCCTTGCTCCTTCAGCGCCGCCGTGGCTTTGTTGGTCTCCGTCGCCAACTTCTGCTCATTGCCAACAAGAGACACCGCCGCTTTGTCGACCTTTGCCAACTCGCTGTTGGCTTGCGTCGCATCGGCGGTGATCGTGTATTTGACTTGTTGGTCGCTCATCGGTGCCTCTTCTCAATCTCAGCCGTGCGCGCAGCACGTCCACTGGCGATAATCTCAAAGGCGTCGATGGTGTGTGGCGACAACGACGACAACGCGGCCACGCCGGGGTTGCCTTCGCATGAGCGCCACAGCGACAAGGTGCCGACGACGTCGCTGTTGTTCAGCAGGTGACGTCGTGGACAAGTGTCGCTCGCATATTCTGTCCCGACAAACGACGTCATGCGCCCGCCTCCGTGACATCCGAGTAGGTCGCGCCGTGGAGCGGGACATCGACGACAGTCAAACTCCGTCAGGTCAACGGCTGTAGCCGCCCACAGCGCAACGCTTTTCCCGGAGGCAACTCCAAGAAGTAGCGCACAGCGTCGTGGAATGGCACCAGCAGACCGGCCAGTCGCAAGCCGGGCAGAGACTCGGCCAGCGTCGAGCGCATACCTTGCAAGCCCGTCACGCTCGCCAGGCACACGGTGATCATTTCCTCGTAGAGCAGACACAGCCGCTCGTCGGCGTCTCGCTTGCCTTCGTCGTCGGCAGCGTCTCGCCAAGCACGCCAGGCAGAAGCACGCCGCGCTACCCACCCGCGCCGTTGCGCGTCAGAGCACATGCGAAGGGTGACCGACACGCCGTCGAGGTCTTCGCTGTCGACGTACTCGCCGGGGTCGGCCAGCGTGTAGCCGGAGACAAGGCCCGCGATGGCACGGGCCGATGTCCCAACAGCCGACGTGTCACGCGCTACGATGGCCGCAGACAGCGTTGTGTCGGCAGATGCGACCGCTCGCCAGTCCGTCGAGTCATCAAGCGGCACGTTCGACTTGGTGCGTGCGGCAATCTCGGCAACGACAGCCGCACGGGAGGCGTCGTGTGCTTCCCGAAGGATTGCCTGCAACGACACCGGCTCGCCAACGTCGCCAGGGTAGAGAAGCAGCGCGGCCATCAGCCCACCGCCAACACGGCAGGGAGTGCGCCGGTACCGACAGCGGTGAACTTCATCCGTGACAGACCGTTGACGACGGCTGTCGACGCGACGAAATCAGCCGTCGGCAGCAAGGCGTACATGATGGCGCCAACGTCTGAGCCGACAAGCAAGGCGACTTCACGCACCGTCGAGACGGCGCCCGCGTTGACGTCGGACCCAAGGAGCGGGACCATCGCGGCGTCCGTGAGCTCACCCGTCAGGGCAGGCGACGTCGCACCGATCAGGACTTCGCCTTCGATGGTAAACGACTTGCCATCGCCAGCACCGCACACACCGCCCAAGCGACCGTTGCCGCCGATGGTGTCGACGTCGCGGATCTGCGTTGCGTTGCTGTAGTTGATGGAGATGTTGCTGGCGAAGTATTCCACGCCGTCGATGAGCAAGCGCACACGGTCGGCGACGATGGGTGAGCCAGCCGTCGGCTCGGCATGGGCCGGGTCCGCCTCGGCAACGTCAGCCCATGAGGTCGGAGAAAACACCGAAGACATGCCGACGATCTGCCCACTGGCGAGCGACAGCGCCATGCTCATTGGAGCACAACCGAAATAGTCACGACGCCATGACTCGCCCTCGCCAGTCAGGAACGCGTGGACGTGATGCGTCACGCTATCGGCCACCGTGTAGACGGCCATCCGAAAGACCGTTGCTGCCGTCGTCGGGGTGCCGGTGTAGGGGTGTTGCAGTGTGACCGTCGTCGTCGCCCCGCCGCCGCCAGATTCGACACGACCCATCTGAATGCCCGTCGTTGACGCGAACGCAATCACAGCGCCGTTCTGCACGTTTGCCGCCGCCGTGAACGCGACGATTCCCGATGCCGGAGTGTGACCCGCCGCCGCGATGGTGGGAGCAACGCCAACAGTTGCAGGCGCAACTGCGCCGAACATCGACTGCAACAGCAGCCCTTGTTCCATCTTCGCTTCCCATGCCGCGACAGCCGCGCCGCTGTTGCTGTCGACGCCGCGAAACTCCGTCGCCAGCGTGATGTCCGCAACGTCCTGAGCACCGCGTGCATGGGTGTACCGGCGTCCGCCCTGTGACCGCAGATTGCGAGCAAGTGCCACGCGATTGCGTGGGTACAAGCCCGCAACGTCGTCAGTGCAGCGCAACGGAAACAACGTGCCGGGGGTGCCCGTGAACGTCGATGAGTCAGAGTGCAGAGCGTGGCGGACTGTCAGCAGGCGGGATACGTCGGTCATTGGCGATACCTCACAGAGAGAGAGATGCGGAGGCGTCGAGCGCCAGTGATTTGCTCGACGACGAACGGGGCTAGCGTGTTGTCCAGAGTAGCGATGCGTTCAATCGTCGACGTCGGTCGAGCCCAGTTGGCTCCGTCGAGCAGCGCATAAATGATGCGCGTGGCGTCGTCGACGACAGCTAGGTCAATCTCCGAGGTGTAGGCGACGTCATCGGGGTACTCGACGACAAGGTCGCACATGACACGCCAACGAGAGGCAAGCGGTTGCGTCACGTCTTCAGGCGCGCCCGACGTGGTGCGAATCCAAAAGCGCCGCGATGACCCGACGGCGGCAAGGTCGGAACCCGTGGGGTCTTCCTTGAACGACGGCGCCAGCCCACGCGTGCGCACAACAGGCGCCACGCCCTTGATGATCGAGACCACTTGGGCACGCGCCAGCGCCCAAGTCATCGCGTCACCATGATCTTCTGCTTGGGCTCGTTGCCGGGTGACGGAGGGTCCGGCGTCGCTTCAAGCTGTGACCGGATGGCGAGGTCAACGCGGTCTTTCGTCGTGGCCTTCGTTTGCTCGTAGGCCGCTTCAAGACGTTCGACGTAGGCCACATCGGCAGCGGGCCACTGGCGAGCGAGATGCAGCACGACAGCCGCAGCGTGGACAGGAATGAGCACGTCATCGGTGATGACGTCTTCATCGAGGATGCCAGTTGCTGCCAGCCACGGCTGCACCATCGCAAGCCACGCCGCGCCAATCGACTCTTCCAGCGTGGTGTCTGTCGACGACGCCAGCCGACGCACGACAGGGTAAAGGTGTTGCAACGTCGTCGTCGTCAACGCGATTGACGTGATGCGCCGGACAACGCGAAACGCCTCGTCCCATTCCGTCAAGATGCCGTCGACGGTAGCCCTGAAGAGCACATAACCGGGGCCAGGCTCGGATGTCTGCGCCGCCGTCAACGCGACGGAGACCTCGAGACCTCGAACCGCGCTTCCGTTAGCGACGTCCGCAAGCAACGGTTCTGCAAGCCACATCTCCGTCGACGTGCCGGTTCTTGTCGCCTCGACAGTCAGCACGCGCCCATGCGTTGCATCGGTGATCAGATACCGTCGACCGGCGACAATGGCGACGGCGCCCGCCAACGTGATCGATTCGTCACCCTCTTGATGTGCGCCCTGTGTCGTCGTCGACAGCGCATCAATGGATGCCGCAACGTAGGCCGTCTCAGGGTCGCGAGAGACCTGCCCCACACGTCGAGCCGTCGCCGACGTAGGCACGCCAGACAGGCGCATCACGTCGTCTCTCAGGACACGCGGATAGGACACTACCGATTGTGTTGTGCCCAGCAGGATGCGTTGCATAGCGGCTTATGTAACACGCCGCTAACGGCCACGCAACGGGATGGCGATTCCGGCATCTAGTAGTTGACGCATCAGGCTAGCCATGTCTTTGGGGGACAGCGCCAGCCACGGACGGGCAGGCATTTGCCCGCGCCCGTAGTGATGGATTGCGCCAAGCACACTATGCGTTGGGCTTCGCTTGCCCGTTCGTTTTGCGACACCGTCGACGAATCGGGTAGCGGCGGACGTACCAGCACCGGGCGCAATCACGATGGTGAACCCCTGTTCCGTGACGACGACGGAGACAGCAGCGACGCTACCCAACAGGCCGTTGGTGACAGTGAGATTGACGCCGGGATTGCGGCCCGCGCTTGTCTTCGCCAGCAAGTAGTCTCGACTGTAGGGCGGCTTGAAGGGCCGGTCCTTGACGTCGAGGCCTTCGCCCGTGCGCTCCCGAATCAGGCCAGGCGCCAGCGTCGCAACGAGCTTGGCGATGCGCTCCAATGGCACGCGTGGAGGACCACCAGAGCGGGTGACAACGATGCTCATTCCAGGATCTCGATCCCGCGTCGTCGCGCTTCCGCCATCGTCATCGGAGACCAGACGTGCCGACAGTTGTAGCCGCCCGCGAACGCATCGACAGGCAGACCTTGTCCGTTGTCGGCTTGCGCTATGCCGGATTCCGTAAGCGCCTTGCCAACGTGGACACGACAGAATGGCCGATTGCGCGAGTCTTCGGGACCGCTGTAGAGGTAGACCAAATCAACGAGCCCATCGGCAGCTTCGGTCGCCGCACGGATGACAGCCGTCCTACCGGCAGCCATGACACTGGCATCAACGGCGGCTTGAGCCTTGGTGACAGTGGCGCCGATTTTCTCGGCCACGCCTTCGATGAGGTCAGACAGACTTGCGCTTGTCGTCGTGCCTAACGCGATGGCCTTGCGGATTGTCGACGACGCATCGCCAAACACATCGGCAATGTCGGCTGTCTGCGATTTGACGATGGCGTCGATCTCCGTCACGACAGACACAGGCAGGTCAACACCGCCCAATGCCGCTAGGGCGGATTCAATCGCCCTGTCACGCAACACGCCAGTGATGGCCTTCAGCCCCTTGGCTTTCATCGTCGCGTCAATCTGAGAGGCAACCTGTGCAGCCACACGGCCCTGTTGTTTGACGAGCGTGTCTTCGCCGGGGGCGGTGTCGAGTTTCGCCAACGCCTTGCGGATCTCACGGTCGAGTTGCTTGCGGATGATCTCAAGGTCAGCCACCGCGTCGTCGGCGATGGCTCCCGTCGGGTCTTTCTTTGGCGCCATCAGACAACCACGTCAGGCACCGGAGGTTTGAATCCGTCGAGCCCTGCCAGCATCTCGTCGAGCGTGTCCGTCGAGATAGCGGGGAACGCGGCAACCATGAGCGCCCGTGCCGTCGACGCTGGGAGTGCGCCCGACGACACCAGTTGGATGATCGAAAGCAACGACTCAACCTGCGCACCATTCAACGCCGTCCCTTGGACGTCGCCAGTAGCAGCCGCAGCCGTGATGCCTGCATCAACGACGGCAGCAGGCGTAGTCTCAGTGACAGGGACGTCGACAACGTCAACTTCTTCTTCAACATCAACAGTCGTCTCGCGGACCATCGACGCATCAGACGACAGCAACGAGCGCAGTGGTGAAGGTGCATCAACGACGGAGACGTCAGACAGGTACTCTTCAGCCTCGGCCCGGTTGCTCGACAATCCCAGCATCACACGCGCATCAGCGTCGTCGATAAGGCCCGCCAACTTGAGGTCAAGCACACGTTGTGCTTTGGCGTTGTCGTCTTCGTAGGTCTTGCTCATGC
>Ga0315284_10002695_pt1 | contig 25355 bp, 23 predicted proteins | sample YL17G09_16_MG_FD_203696 | JGI IMG/M metagenome (GOLD analysis project Ga0315284, IMG submission 203696) | Sediment microbial communities from Yellowstone Lake, YNP, Wyoming, USA - YL17G09_16 | ecosystem: Environmental > Aquatic > Freshwater > Lake > Sediment | place: USA: Wyoming | collected...
AACCTCGTACTACCGCTTCAGCAATCTCCCCAGGACGGCGGAGCAGCTGCGGGCGCTGCCCGGCTTCGAGTTCGAGAACTGGGCGGTGCTGCAGCTGGGCGAGGTGCTCACGCACCAGGGCCACCCTGTCTTCGCCCAGGCCAACCGCAGCAAGGTGGGCGACCTGGGCCTGGACGGCAAGATCTACCTGGTGAGCAACACCAGCCTGCCGCGCAAGGTGGACCACCCGCTGATGGAGAAGGCCGGGGCGGGCGAACGGCAGCCGTACCTGCCGGTGCAGGTGAAGAACAAGGACAAGGCGGGGCGCCCGGACATCGACAGCTTCGCCCACGCGCTGTCGCGCGACGAGCGGGCGTCGGGGTTCTTCATCGCCTGGGACTTCACCAGCGACGCGTTCAAGGAAGTCGAGCGGCTGCACACCGCGACTGTAGCGCGGCACATCGTCCCGGTGCGCGTGCAAGCGCTGATCGCCGAGACCTTCGACCTGGAGCTGCTGGAGCTGATGGGGCGGTAGGGCGGCGCCTACGGCGCCCCGCGATCTCGCAACGGAGCCAGTGAACTAGAGAGTGACTCGCTCCACTGAGCCTGGGTCTCATGTTCATTTGTCCTTTTCTGCTGCATTCCCCTTGTCACGCCGCGAGGGTTGGGTATAATTGGCCGTCACCCCTTAGGGTCAATCCAGACGAGGAGGTCGCCGGTGTCTAATATTCGCTGCGCTTATTCCGGGCAAGCTGTGCGCCGGCGCAATCTCCCGTCCTGCTTCTTCTATTAGCTGCGCCGCCCCAGAGTAACTCCGGAAGACGGCGGGCAGAGCCCAAGACCCCTGGAAGCCACTTCGCCTTGGCGCTGCCCTGTCAGCGGATCCACCGAGCATAGGAGGGCCGCATCATGCAGTACCAGACCTACGAGACGCAAGACCAGTACAGCGTTTCCGCGCGCTACTACGACCTGCTCTATAGCGAGCGGTTCAGCGCCGACGGGCCGTTCTACCTCGAGCGGGCGGCTGAGTACGGCGGCGCGGTGCTTGAGCTGGGCTGCGGCACGGGGCGCATCACGCTGCCCCTCGCCCAGGCCGGGCACCGCGTGGTGGCCCTCGACAACTCGCCGGCGATGCTCGACGCGCTCCGGCAGAAGCTCGCCCGGGAGCCTGCGGAGGTGCGCGAGCGCGTGGACGTCGTGCTGCAAGACATGGAGAGCTTCGACCTCACCGGGCGCTTCGGCCTGATCATCTCGCCGTTCCGCGCCTTCCAGCACGTGATGACCGTCGAGGGCCAGCGCACCTGCTTGCAGAGCATTGCACGGCACCTCGAAGCAGACGGGCGGTTCATCTACGATGCGTTCACGCCCAGCGTGGCGCATATCGCGCGGATGCTCAAGCACGGCGTCACCTGGACACTGGAGAACGAGTGCGCCGACCTGGCGAGCGGGCACGTCATCCGGCGCTACTGCCAGGTGCGGCCGATGCCCGTGCAGCAGATGCACCGGCTGTGGTTCAAGCACGAGGAGTACGACGGCGCGGGAACGCTGGTGCAGACGCAGGTGGAGCGGATGGAGATGCGCTGGCAGTACCGCTGGGAAGCGCATTACCTGCTGGAGCTGTGCGGGTTCGCGGTGGAAGAGGCCTACGGCGATTATCGCGGCGCGCCGATCGACGAGGCGGCGAAGGAGATGATCTTCGTGTGCAAGAAGCGGGATGGGCCGCCGTAGGCAACGATTCCGGCCGCCGCGATTGCGGCGGGCCGGGAAGGATCTAGGAAGCGATGGATGCAGTTGAGGAACAAGTGCGCTGGGAGCCGCCGGCGGGTGTCATAGAAGTGGACCCGCGGGCGGACGCCCTCAGCCTGAACAAGGTGAGCAAGCATTTCCTCGCCACGCGGGATAAGCGCGACCTGCCCCCCGCGGCGAGCGGCTGGGTGCGCGCCTGGCGCAGGATCAAGCGCCCGCGCAGGCGCAAGATGGCCGTGGACAGCGTGGACCTCACGCTCAAGCGCGGCGAGATCTTCGGCGTGGTCGGGCATAACGGCAGCGGCAAGAGCACGCTGCTGCGCTTGATCAGCACGCTGCTCACGCCGGACGCAGGCGAGATCCGCGTCTTCGGCTACGACCCGGTGCGGCAGCCTTACATGGTGCAGCGCCTGCTCAACCGCGTGAGCGTGGACGCGGCGTTCTTCAAGAAGCTCTCGGCGAACGAGAACCTGCTCTACGCCGCGCGGCTCTACGGCGTGGCGGACAAGGCGGCGCTGAAGCGGGCGGAGGAGATCCTGAAGATCCTCGGACTCGAGGAAGGGCGACTCACCGACTCGCTGCAGGAGCTGTCGCGCGGGATGCAGCAGAAGGTGGCGGTGGCCCGCGCGCTGCTCACCAGCCCGGTGCTGCTGCTGCTCGACGAGCCGACGACGGGGCTCGACCCCAAGAGCAAGCGTGACGTGCAGGATTTCATCCTGGAGCTGAACCGGATGCACGACGCGACGGTGCTGCTCACCAGCCACGACATGGACGAAGTGGAGCGGCTGTGCGGGCGCATCGCGATCATGAATGAAGGGCAGTTCGTTGAGCGCGGCACCGCTGAGGAGCTGAAGCGAATCGTCGCGCAGCGGCTGGCCGACCGGGGCGATGCCCGGGAGCCAGACAACCCGGTGACGATGGAGGATGTGTTCATCCAACTTACGGGCAAGCAGTGGCTGAGCGCCGAGGAGGATACGGTGCAGGCGTAGCAGGCCTGGCCCGGTGAGCGAAGTGAGGCGGACCATCATGCAGCGAGGTAAAGCGAAACGCAAAGCGAGGGATCTGCGCCCGGCGAATCCAGGCTGGGCGAGGTTCTGCAGCGCGTATCACGGACGCGGGCCGCACCGGGACTTGACGCTGTACCGGCGGCGCCGCAAGCATCAACAGCGTTGGAGCGAGGATGAGCGATGAGTGCGAATGAGAATGAGAAGGAACAGGCACCGGCGGCGTCCACTGCGCCAAAGTCGGAGCGAGGGTTCATCGAGGGCGAGCACGTGGTGCTGCGCCCGGTGCTGGAGGCGGATTTCGGCGAGCTCGCACCGCTGCTCGCGGCTAACCCCTACGCGGAGAAGCAGCTGCCCTGGACGCAGCAGCGGCTCAAGCAGCGGTACGAGGACAAGGACGAACCTGGGCTGTGGGGCAAGCGCGAGCGCTACTACGTCATCGTCAGGAAGACGGGCGGCGTGGCGGGGTTCCTGATGCAGAACGGCGAGGACCGCGACTCCTCCTGGTGCCGGATGTACGTGGACGAGGCCGCCGCCGACCGCGACGTACTGGGGCGCGAGGCGCTGAGCGGCTACCTCGCGTACATGCGGCGCTGGAAGGACCCGGGGCGGATCACTTTCGACGTGCTCAGCCTGGAGGAAGAAGCGATATCGTGGCTGGAAGCCACAGGGTTCGAGCACGAGGTGACCATCGAGCGCGCGGCGTTGTACCGTGGACGCCCCGAGACGCTGAAGGTCTATGCGTGGCTCTCCGAGCGCGTCAAGGCCAACCTGGCCGACGACGGGCCGGTGGCCGGCGAGGAGGTGTAGCGATGCATACGGTGTGGACCGGCGAACGCGTGAAGCTGCGCCCGTTCAAGGATGAGAAGGAGTGGTGCGACCTGGCGCAGGAGCTGGAGATGGTGCCCAACGAGTTTTGGGGCGCGTGGTGGTCGCCGCGGCCTGAGCTGAAGAAGGACTTCGAGCCCGCGGGGTTGCTCGACGTGGAGAAGGCGAGCATGTTCGCCATCGAGCGGCTGGACACGGGCGAGCTGGTGGGCTATGAGGAACACGGCGCGCCCAAGCCGGGCTCGATCGAGGCCTGGGTGGGAACGGTGATCCTCAGGGCGCACTGGCATCACGGGTTCGGCGTCGAGGCCAAGCAGCTCTGCTACTGCTACCTGTTCGAGCACTACCCCGTCGAGCGCGTCTGGGCGGCGACGCTGTCGAACCACAAGCGCGCCGCGCGCGGGCTGCACTTAAGCGGGATGCGGTACCAGGGCCGGTTCCGGGGCTTCCACTTCACCGACGGGAAGTACCACGACCTGGTGTGCTACGCGCTCTATCGCGAAGAGTGGGAGAAGCTGCCGATAAGGCTGATCGTCAAGCGCGGCTGAGAGTGGCCGTGTCTCGTAGGCTGCAACGGATCACCGCGGCTTGCGAACGGCACAGGAATGCGGATGATGTAGGTAGGCCGCAGGCGGAGACGCAAGGCAGGTACGCCCGCCGGGCACGGGAGGTGATGCAATGACGACAACCGCGAAGACGATGACCGTCACGGCGCCGAACGGGCGCGTGGCTAAGCTCTGGGTGCGCCACCCCGAGCTCGTCGAGGAGCAGGCGCTGAGGCAGGTCCAGTCCATGCTTGAGACGCCGGGGCTGTTCGAGCACATCGCGGTGATGCCCGACGTCCACTGGGGCATGGGCGCGACGGTGGGCGCGGTGATGGCGCTCAACGACGCGGTGATCCCCAACTGCGTGGGCGTGGATATCGGCTGCGGCATGGCCGCCTATCCGCTGGGGCTGTCGTTCGCCGGCGAGACGGCCACGCGCAAGTTCTGGCAGGGCTGGCTTAAGCGCGTGATGGACGTTATCCCGGTGGGGTTCACCTGCCACGGCGCTCTGCCGGCGAAGCTCGATGAGCTGAAGCGGGCGTCGCTGGCCGAGCGCGGCGCTCAGGCGCGAAGCGACAGCCTGCGCTGCGGCAGGCTGATCGCCCCGGCGAGCAAGTTCAAGAGCCTGGGCGAGATGGTGCTTCGGCAGACGGGCACGCTCGGCGGCGGCAACCACTTCCTCGAAATCCAGCGTGATGAAGCGGGGATGCTCTGGCTGATGGTGCACAGCGGCAGCCGCAACGTCGGGCTCAAGATCGCCACCCACTATGCGTCGCTGGCGAAGAAGATGAACGCGCGCCTCGGCCAGAGCGCGCCGATCGATCTGCACTGGCTGCCGCTGAGCACCTCCGAGGGCCAGGGCTACCTGAGCGACATGCAGTGGGCGGTGGGCTACGCGCTGCTAAACCGCAAGCAGATGCTGCGCGCGGCGCTCGGCGTACTTTCCCTGCCCTTCGACGAGGCGCGGATGATCAACATCCCGCACAACTACGCCGCGGTGGAGGAGCACTTCGGGCGCAAGGTCGTTGTGCACCGCAAGGGCGCGACCAGCGCGCGTGTGGACGAGCTCGGCATCGTCCCCGGCAGCATGGGCGCGGCGAGCTACATCGTCAGCGGCCTGGGCAACCCCGACGCCTACAGCTCGTGCAGCCACGGCGCGGGGCGGAGCATGGGCAGAAGGCAGGCGAAGCGCACGCTCTCGGGCAGCGACTTCGCCCAGGCGGTCAGCCACACGTTCAGCAACCCGAATGAGAGCTACATCGACGAGGCGCCCCAGGCATATAAGAACATCGACCTGGTCATCAACGCGCAAGACGAACTGGTTACCGTGCTCCACCGCCTCGAGCCGGTGATCACGCTCAAGAGCGGCGAGGAGTCCGTGGACTAGCCCGCCCCTGTTGGAGGAGAACAATGTCAGTACCGGCGAACACTTCGGGCGCGGGCGGCCATGGCGCGCGCTTCCTGCGCGAGCTAACGGCGATCCGCGCCTTCGTGCTGCGCGACTTCGACCTCACCAAGCGCTACCTTGGCTGGGACGTCGTCTGGCTCGTCTACAACCTGATCAACGCCTGCATCATCGGGCTGATCGGGCTCAGCAGCGGCGCCACGCCGTCCTACGTGCCGGGCGGCCAGCCCTACATCTTCTACCTGCTCATCGGCGCCATCATGTGGAGCTACATGAGCGTGCTGTTCATCATCGTCGCCGAGACGGTGGCCTGGGAGCGCTGGGAGGGCACGCTGGAGTACACCTTCATGGCGCCGATCCACCGCCTGACGCACCTCTTCGGCGTGTGCGCCTTCGCCGTGCTCTACGGCATCGTGCGCATCATCCTGATGCTGGTGATCCTGGTCTGGGCCTTCCACCTCGACCTCTCCCACGCCAACCTGCTCAGCGCGCTGGCGATCCTCGTCGTCGGCAGCTTCGCGATGGTCGGGCTGGGGCTGACCGGTGCGGTGCTGCCGCTGCTCAGCCCCGAGAAGGGCGCGCAGGCGACGCACATCATCCTGGCGGTGATCCTGCTCGTCAGCGGCGTGTACTACCCGGTGCAGGTGCTGCCGAAGTGGCTGCAGGCGGGCGCGTACCTAAGCCCGGCGTACTGGGCGCTGACGGGCCAGCGCCGCGCGCTGCTGGAGGGCGCGCCGCTGTCGCAGCTCGGCGGCGTGCTGGGCGCGCTGGTGCTGACGGGGCTGCTGTTCATCCCGCTGGGCTACTTCGTGTTCACCTGGGGCGAGCGCTACGCCAAGCGCACCGGCCTGCTGAAGCGCAGCGGGTAGCGGGGGCTCGCAGTGAACACTCTGTCGGTCATGGAGTATGAGCGCGGGGCGGAAGCACCCGCCCGGCGTTGGAATGCGCTGGCTGTACTGACCGCTTGAGACCGGCACCCGGCTGCCGCAACTCAGACCTGCCGCGGCAGCTCAGCCCTGCTGGGCCCCCCCGGGTTGCTCGGTGTCTTTGTCCTCCGTCTGCGCAGTCTTGATCTCCACCTGGAGCCGCGTCTTGCCGTCCACGACGTGCTTAGTGACGGTAACACCGCAGTTCTTGCCAGGCTCGTTCTGCGCCAGCCAGGCGTTGATCTCGCCCGCGATCTGCTCCTCCGTCGCGTCCTCGGCGAAGGTGAAGGTGTGCGTGTCGGCGCCGATCTTCAGCGTCAGCTTGATCTGATCGCCGCCCTCCACCTCAACCTTGGCCGGGCCGCCCGCAGCGCCGCCTCCCTCGCTGCTTTGGATGCGGATCTCGAGGCGCGTCTTTTCGCCGTCCTGCTCCTTGACCACGCTCACCTTGAACTCCTTATCGGGGTGGTTCTTCACCAGCCAGTCGTTGATCGCCTGCTCGATCTCCTCCTTGGTCGCGTCCTTGGGGAAGTTGAAGGAGTGCAGAGCGTCGCCGCCCATGCCCATCTCGAGCTTGATCCCGTCGTCGCCGGGCAAGGGCAGGCCCTGCTCGCTGAACCACGTGGCGTCTATCACCTTAGGCTCGGGCAGCCCGGGTATCTTCTTAAGCTCGGCCTTCAGCTCGTCCAGCAGGGACGCATCGCACAGGGGGATGGCCAGGATTGTCCGACCGTGGCTAAGCCCGCCCTGCTGCGGCGGACTGCCACTCCCCCCGCCGATGGCCGCGTCAGCATCCGCGCCTGCGGCATGCTTCGTGGTTCGCGCTTCCTTGCGCCCCTCGTCCACCCCCAGCCCAAGCATACGGGCGTCAGATTCCCAGGTGATATTGTGCGCATCCTTGAACGCGGCCACGGTGGCATACAGCTGGTGGATTACCGGCTGCACGGCGGCCCATTCGACGTCGCCGAAGTCGAACACCAGCATGTAGCCCTCGGTGGCGGCGTAAGCGGCCTGGGCGCCGCCGTGCACCGCCATCCCGCCCGGCGTAAGCACCGCGCGGGGCAAGAGCAGGCTCAGCGCGACGAGCGCCAGCACCAGCGCCGCGGCGAGTGCCAGGCGCATTGCCGCGGGCTTGCCTCTGAACAAACGATGAATCAGCTTCATTTCAGGCTCCTGTGTCGTTTCAGTTTGGGTGTACACGTGGGCGAGGAGCGCCTCCCGCGATGGAGGCTCAGCCCCGCCCGCAGCCAGGCGCTTGAGGGCCTGGTTCTCCGAGAGCACTGCCTGCAGCTCAGGGTTGGCTTGCAGCTCCCGGTTCTCATCCTCGGTCAGCCGCAGTCCGTCCTGCGACCCTGCGAGGTACAGCTTGTGTTCCAACTTCATGGCAACGACCCCTCCTTTGCCTGCGGGGTTGCATTGGGCGAAGTGAGCCGCGGTTCCAGGGCGGCGGTGCGGCGCCTGAGCGCTTTGCGGGCGCGGAACAGCCGCTTGCGGACGACGCGGGGCGCGAGTCTCAGCACCTGGCCCGTCTCATTCAGGCTCAAGCCCTCCAGGTAGAACAGGCTCAGAAGCTCTTTCTGGGCCCAGGGAAGCTGGCTCAGCGCCGCCAACATCAACTCGCCGCGCGGATCCTCGCTCCCGCCAGAAACCGTGGCGGGCAAGTTCTCCAGCACGCCGTCCGACCAGCTTGCCGGGTGGCCATTCCGGCGGAAGCGGTCGAGGTGCGTCGTGCGCACGATGCAGAGCAGCCAACCCTTGAAGCGCAGTGGGTCCCGGAGCTGGTCGAAGCGCTGGTACGCGCGCAGCAGCGCCTCCTGCAGCAAGTCCTCCGCGTCGGCGTGGTTGGCGGTGCACCCCGCCGTGCACAGGCGGCAGGCGTAGCGCCAGGCGCTGCGGTAAGTCTCCTGCTGTAGCGCCGCCTCGAACTCGCGGCGGCGTTCAAACGCCGGCATCACACTTAGTATGACGTACCGGGGCGGCTAAATGTCCCGCCCAGTACTGGCGAACCAGTTCCGGCGCTTCGCGAGGAACTACTACAGAATGTACCCCGCCAGGTCCTTGTCCTTCACCAGGTCGGCCACGCGCGCGCTAACGTAGGCCGCGTCGATTACCAGCCGCCGTGCGGGCAACTGTGCCTGAGCTGCCGGCTGTCCTGGCAGGCTCGTGTCAGCTTGCGCCTTCCCGCCAGACGAATCGGCGGCAGGGGCGCCGTCCGGCGCGCCGCTACGGGAGTCGCCGCCGGGGGTGCCGTCCGGCACCGCGCTGCCTGAATCGGCGGCAGGGACGCCGCCGCTACCTTCGCTGTACGGCGCGGCGAAGCTGACGTCCTCCAGCACCTTCTCCAGCACAGTGTGCAGCCGCCGGGCGCCGATGTTCTCCGAGAGGCTGTTGGCCTCCGAGGCAAAGCGCGCCAGCGCCGCGATGCCGTCGTCGGTGAAGCAAAGCTCCACGCCCTCGGTGGCCAGCAGCGCGGTGTACTGGCGGATGAGCGAGTTGCGCGGCTCGCGCAGGATGCGCACGAAGTCCGCCTCGCCAAGGCTGGTGAGCTCGACGCGCAGCGGGAAGCGCCCCTGGAACTCGGGGATCAGGTCGCTCACCCGGCCGGTGTGGAACGCGCCGGCGGCGATGAACAGCACGTGGTGCGAGCGCACCGGGCCGTACTTGGTGAGGATCGTCGTGCCCTCGACGAGGGGCAGGATGTCGCGCTGCACGCCCTCGCGCGACACGTCCGGGCCGTGGCCGCCCTGGCTCTCGCGATGCGCGATCTTGTCGATCTCGTCGATGAACACGATGCCCGCCTGCTCGACGCGCTCGATCGCCTCGCGCATGACGGCGTCCATGTCGATGGCGCGCTCGGCCTCCTCGGCGAGCAGCAGGCGCTTGGCGTCGGCCACGGTGGTGCGCTTCTTGCGCGGCTGCTTGTCGGTCATCGAGTCGAAGATGTTCGCCAGGTCCATCCCCATCTCCTCCAGGCCCTGGCTGGTGAACACCTGCATCAGCTTCTTCCCGCCCTCGGAGGTCTCGATGGTCACCGGGTTGCCGTCCAGCGCGTCGGTGCGCAACTGGGCGCGCAGCTTCTCGCGCACGCGCTTCACCTGCTCGAAGCGCTCCTCGTCCTGGCGCGCGCGGGCGGCATCCTCCTCGTCCTCCTCGGCCGTGCGGCGGCGGGACGGGCGCGAGGGCAGCGGCTGCATGTAGTTCACCAGGCGGTCGATGGCGCGGCCCAGCAGCGTCCCCACCACCGCCTCCAGCCGTTCCTGGCGCACCATCCGCACCGCCACCTCCGCCAGCTCGCGCACGATGCTGTCCACGTCGCGCCCGACATAGCCCACCTCGGTGAACTTCGTCGCCTCGACCTTGATGAACGGCGCGGCGATGAGCGCCGCCATGCGCCTTGCGATCTCCGTCTTGCCCACGCCGGTGGGACCGATGAGGATCAGGTTCTTGGGCATGATCTCGTCGCGCAGCTCGCCCTGCACCCGCAGGCGGCGCAGGCGGTTGCGGATCGCGACGGCCACGGCGCGCTTCGCACTGTCCTGGCCGATGATGTACTCGTCGAGGCGCGCGACGATCTCGCGGGGCGTGAGGTCCTCGAAGCGCGTCCCCTGGCGCGGGGAAGGCTGGTCGGTGTCGTGCATGGGTGTGCTCATCGCGCGTAATGATAACGCGGCGCGGGGAGCCTGGCCGCCTAGCGCGCCCCGCTGGAAGGGATTCGGCCACGGGGTGCCATCACAGCCGCCACCTTGCTGCATAATGTCCGCATGCGGCGGCGCAGAAGAGCGATCATCGCGGTGCTTCTGGTTTTCATTGCCGGCGGCGCGTGGGTCGCGATCAGCAAGTCCGGCCTAGTGCAGCCGAGTCACTGGCAGCAGCCCACGCACCCCGTCCCGATCATCAGCACGCGGGGTCAATTCAAGGACGGCAAGCTGACCGCCGGCCACGACGCTTTCGACTACTCGATTGAGGGCGAGTTGCCGGGTCTGACGCGGGGAACCAAGCCGCCGCAGGACCTGCTGATCGTCGTGCACGGCTTCAACAACACCGCCGAGAAGGCCAGGTACAAGTTCGACATCGCCCGCGAGTCGCTGAAGGGCGCGGGCTTCAAGGGGGTAATCGCGGGCTACAGCTGGGACGCCGATACCCAGAGCGACCCGCTGGCGATGACCGGCTACCACGAGGCCCTGCACAACGCCACGGCGAACGGCCTGGCGCTGGCAAGGTTCATCGTCGACTACAAAGCCGCCTGTCCGCAGACGCGCGTGCACCTCATCGGTTACTCGATGGGCGCGCGCGTGGCGCTGGAAGCGCTCCACGCCATGTCGGAAGACATGCACCTGCCGAGGGACGTTGTCCCGCTGTCCTCCGTCCATCTCGTCGGCGCGTCGCTGCAGAACAGTGACGTGGAGCTTGGACAGCGCTACGGCGAGGCGATTCAAGCCCGCTGCGCGCGGCTGTTCAACTATTACAGCCCTGAGGACAACAAGCTTGGCTACTACTACCCGCTGAAGGAAGGCAACCGCGCGCTTGGATTGACCGGCATTCTGCACAAGGATCGATCACCCCCCAATTACTTCGAGATTGACGCGAGGATGGAGCTGCCGAAGTTCGACGCAAGCGGCAACGTCGACATCGACGAGTACGGCGACAACCATTCCGGCTACCTCGGCACGCGCGATAAGGAAGGCCAGCTGCTCGACGACGGCGTGATGGACCTCGTGGCAAGGAACATCCTAGCGATTCGCTAGACTCCGCCCGCTGGTATCATCAAGCCGCACGGAGGCGGGTCTAAGCTGCCGCCATAGGAGGAGTCATGTTCAAGCGCACAGGGTGGCTGCTGGGGGTCGCCGTAGCGCTTATCTGCGCAGCCTCGGCCGCTGCGCCGCAGGCCGCGGCGTTCACCAGTATCACCGCCGAGACATGGCCGCGCAACGTCGTGCTCATCGGCTGGGATGGCGCGCAGCGCGAGCACGTGCAGCAGTGCCTAAGTCGCGGCGAGCTGCCCAACCTGGCCGCGCTCGGAAAGGCGGGCGCGCTGGTGGACATCGACATCTCGGAGACGACGGACACCAAGGCGGGCTGGTCCCAGATCCTCACCGGATACAGCGCCAAGATCACCGGCGTGTACAGCAACTCGCACTACCAGCCCATCCCCCAGGGCTACACAATCTTCGAGCGCCTCGAGCAGCACTTCGGCGCGCACGCTGTCGCCACGCTCGCCGTGATCGGCAAGGATCAACACGTAGGCAACGACCCTCCGCAGCGCATCAGATTGAACGCGGCGGGAGACGCCCCGGCGAACGGGCTGAAGAAGGGGCAGGCGGCGCGCAAGGCGTGGCGCAAGAAGATGGCTCAGGGCAAGGTGGTGGAGGAGGACGGAGCGAAGTACCTTGAAACCCCGGGCTGCCCCTACTACATCACGCAGAACTCGATGGACCTCTTCCAGAACGGGCTGCACAAGAACGACGTGGTGGGGGCCCGCGCGCTGGAGGTGCTGGAGCACTACAAGGGCCAGCGCTTCTTCTTCTTCGTGCACTTCGCCGACGTGGACAGCCAGGGCCACAAGTTTGGCGAGAACAGCCCGGAGTACACCGCGGCGCTGATCAGCTGCGACGAGTGGCTGGGGCGCATCGCCGCGAAGCTGCGCGAGCTGGGGATCGATGCGGACACGACGATCTACGTCACCGCCGACCACGGCTTCGACGAGGGGATGCGCCAGCACCGCGATGCGCCTTACGTCTTCCTCGGCACGAACGACCGCGCCGTGACCCGCGCGGGCAACCGCATGGACATCGCGCCGACGATCATGCAGCGCCTGGGCCTGGACCTCGGTTCCTTCACCCCGCCGCTGAGTGGCAAGCCGCTGACCTAGCTTCGCCCAGGCGCGATGCTCAGCCTTCCCCGCCCGCGCTACCACGCCGGCCGGGTGTGAGCCGGCTACAGCAAGTGCCGCCGCGCGCCAGGCAGCTCCACATCGAGGAGACCGGGCAGCCGGCCACCGCCGCCGCTGTCTTGAAGATGGCGACCCACATCACCACCGTCCAACCCGCCGCCGGACTCGCCGCCGCGCCGATGATCCACGCCGACACGCCGACGGCGCATGCCGCGACGCTGTGGCCGAAGCGCAGCCCAGACTCATCCACTTGTTCGGCAGCCCCCGGCCAAAGGCGCCCGAGCGTCGCCGTGTACAGCGCGACGAGCGGCGCACGGCGGATGCCGAGCAGCGCATTCAGCGCCAGCAGAACGAGCGCCGCGGCGAGAAGCCAAACGCTGTGCGTGAAGTATGCAGCCCACAGCAGCGCCGCGGTGACGAAGCGACAGGTGCGGAAGCCCGCAGCGCTCACCACCACCTGGCGCGTGGGAAGCGCTGGCAATGGCAGCGGGCCGAACATCCCCGTGCGTGCCGTGTACGCCGCGTACTCCGGGAACTGCGCGCACAGGATTACCTCCTCCAGGCGCGCGCGGTAGTACATCGCCGGCGTGAACACGAGCACCGTGGCAAGCAGCGCCGCCCAGTTCGCAAACGCCAGGCTCGCCCCGCAGAACATCCAGATCAGCGACGCGTACAGCGGATGCCGCGCGAGCGCGTAAACGCCGCCAGTGACGAGGGTTTGCGTCGAGTACACCGCCGCCTGGTCCGACCAGTTTCTGCCTAGCGCGGCCCGGCCAAGCAGGTTCACCACGCAGCCGAGGACGACGAGCAGCAGGCCCACAGCCATGAGCGCTGCTTGGAGCCACTCGCTCTCGATGGCCAGCGCGCCGACGCGGTAGTGCACGAGCAGGTAGAAGGCGAGCAGGAAGAGCAGCATCGACCCCGTGGCGACCGGCCCCCTCCGCTGGGCGCGGACTTCGCGCCCTCGCGGTGCACCGAGGAAGCTCACCAGCACCCCCGCCAGCACCGCCGCGGTGCATAGCGCCACCACCACGCCTGCGACATGCGCGAGAACCGCCTGTACTTCGACGCCCGTGGCCTGCGTGGCCATAGCCCAAGTGTAGCCGCTGCTACGGCTTCTTATCCCGCTGGGGCAGGCCGACCACATCGTCGATCATCCCCTGCTCAAGCTCCTCGAAGCTCTCCATCTCGCTGGCGATCAGGTCCGCGTCCTGCAGCGTGTTGAGCAAGTTGTCAATCTGCATGCCCGTGCCCTTCGGATCGGAGAGCGTCACCGTCTGGTCGACGACGAGGCGCATCGTGTCCTCGATGGCCTTCATCTGCGCGACAAGGTATTCGCAGTTCGCCTGGGCCTTCTCGATCTTCTCCAGGCGTTTCTGGAGGATCTCGATGTTCTTCTGCTTGATCTCGCGCACGCGCTCCCCGGCGCTGGCCAGCTCTCCCTGCAGGCGCGTGATGTCGCCCTTGACGGCATCGGCGTTGACGCTCGCCTGGTAGTTGCGGTAGCGCGTGACAGCCACGGCGATCTTTAGGTAGCTGCCGAGCAGCGTCGCCACCTTGCGCTGGTTCTCCTTCAGCAACTCCGAGTCGTAGCCCGCCGCCATGGGCGGCTCTGAGTGCATCCGCGCGGCCAGCACTTCTAGCTCGCTGTAGCGCTGGCGCAGGTCGTCGTGGATGTACGGCCACAGCGCGTTGCGCAGCTCGGTCACCTGAAGGTGCTTGCGGTCTTCGAGCTCGGCGTCAACCGCGCGGTGGAAGCGGACGTTAGTGGAGAGGTAGTAGAGATACGCCAGTTCCAGCCCCGCGCCCACCAGCCACCATCCCGGCTCGCGGAAGATCAGCCCCAGCCCGCCGAAGAGGATCAGCCCGCCGTAGTTGTACCAGTTTTGAAAGGCGTACTTGACGTAGGTGCTCAGCGGGTACTTCGCTTCCATGGCTAGGCTCCCGCCACCTCGGAGTGTCCGCGCAGCAGGCCCTCGGGCGGCGCGGTGCCGAATGTCAGCTCCACGATGCGCTGCTCCAGCTCGCGATACTCGCCGCGGGCCAGCGCCCGGTGCGTGTACTCCGTGGCCGGCGGCGAGTCCAGCTCAGCCAGGATACGGCCCGGCGAAGGGCTCATCACGGCGATCTTGTCCGCCAGGAATATCGCCTCCTGGATGTCGTGGGTGACGAAGACGATCGTCTGGTTCAGCTCAGGGTCGGCCCAGAGGCTGGCGACGAGGTTCTGCATCTCCATGCGCGTCCGCGGGTCAAGCGCCCCGAAGGGCTCGTCCATCAGGATGATCCGCGGGCGGCAGGCCAGCGTGCGCGCGATTGCCACGCGCTGGCGCATCCCGCCGCTGAGGCTCTTGGGGTACATGCGCTCCGTGCCTTTCAGCCCGACGCGCTCGATGAGCCCATACGCCACCTCATCACCCTGCTTGCGCGGCACGCGCTGCAGATCCAGCCCGAAGCGCACGTTGTCCAGCACACTCAGCCAGGGAAACGAGCTGTAGCCCTGGAAGACCATGCCGCGATCCCGCCCCGGCCCAGCTACGGGCTTGCCGTCCACCTCCACCTCACCACGCGTGGGGAACAGCAGGCCGGCAATGATGTTGAGGATCGTGCTCTTGCCGCAGCCGGACGGCCCGACGAGCACGCGGCACTGGCCGCGGCCCGGGATGTCGTCGATGCGCAGGCTGATGTCCTCGAGGGCGAGCTTGGGCTCGGCTCCACGGACATGGAACTCCTTGTACACGCCCGTAAGCTCGACGATCGGCTGAGGCGCGTCCTGGGCAGCCGCGCTCATGCTTCCCTCCACGCGAACAGCCGCCGCTGAAGCTGCCGGAACACCTCGTTGGTGCCGACGCCGAGGAGTAGCACGATGAACACCAAGGCGTACGCCCAGTCGATATGCCCGCGCCGGTAGGCGATGGTGATCAAGTAGCCCAGGCCATACTTGGCGTTGATCAGCTCGGCGAGGATCACGTAAGTCCAGCCGATGCCGTAGATCACGCGGCACGCTTCGATGATGCCGGGCCACGCGCCCGGAACCAGCACCCGCCGGATGATGTGCCTGGACTTGGCGCCCAGCGTGTACGCCGTGTCAAGGTACACCTGGTCCACGCCGGCCACGCTCTCCACGACGATCGGCAACAGGTAGACGACGCTGCCGACGAAGAGAAACATGATCTTCATCGTCTCGCCGATGCCGAAGAGCAGCATGAAAAGGCCGGTCACGGCGGAGATCGGCAGGTAGCGCAAGGGGCTGGAGAGTGGTTCCAGAGCCGCACGAAGGGGTGGATACGCACCCATGAAGATGCCCAGGGGGATAGCCACCAGAGCGGCCAGCAGAAAGCCGACGGTCACGCGGAAGAAGCTCACCGCCGCACTGCGCACTAGCGCCTCTTCCGTATGCAGGTATGCCACCGCCTTCAACACGGCAAGGGGGGAAGGCAGGATCTGCGCCGGGATCAATGGCAGCCGTCTCGGGCTGGATGCGGCCGCAGCCGCAGGTCCCGGGGCCCCCGCAGGCGCGGCCCCCGGCGCGTCGACGCTGGACGCGGCTGCGCCAGCAGCCTGGGACGCACCGGGGGAGGTGCCCACCGGGGCAGCCTGAGGCGGCGCGGCGGGTGCCGGTGGGGCGGGAAACACCGGGAGCGTGATCGCCACCCAAAGCGCAAGGGCCAGGGCCGAGGCAGCAAGACCCCTGGCGCGGCGCTCGTTGGCGGTAAGCTCCTGGCGGATTCGCACGGCTGGCTGACCTACTGCTCCTGTGGGATCACTTCGAAGTCCGTGCGCCGGTTCTTGGCACGGCCTTCCTCCGAATCGTTGCCCGCCACCGGCTTGTCCGGCCCGTTTCCGACAACGATGAACTTGTCCCGCGGGAAGTGGTACTTGGCCACCAGGTGGTCCACCACTGACTGGGCGCGCTTCTTGGATAACTCCATGTTAAGTTGGCGCGTGCCCTTGCTGTCGGTATTCCCGCTGACGCGGATGTAGGTCGAGCCGAACGTCTGCGCCAACTCCGCGGCTTGCTCGAGGACGGACTTGGCGTTGTCATCAAGCACCGAGGAGCCGGTGGCGAAGTACACCGTCATTCGCTTCGTGACGATCGGCGCCTGCTTCTTTGTCTCCTGCGTTGGAGGGACGAACTTGAACTCCTCCGCCGAGGCCACCACGGTGCCCTTCGCTTCCTGCGTCGCCTGATCCAGGAACGACACATTGCGTGTCGCCTCGGGCCGGCTCAACTCAGTTACCAGGCCGACCTTCTTCCAGATGCGGCTGGCCGCGGAGTACAGCTCGTCGTAGCTGATGACTGGTTGACCCTGAAGCACAAAGAACTCCCGGTTCTCCGCTGCATCGGGCAGCTTCACGTCCGCCAGCATTCCTTCGGAGTCCTCCAGCGTGATGCCGGTGAAGCTCTTCTGCATCAGCTGTGCCGCCCGATCGGGATCGGCGTGCACCGCGTCGACACCTTCAAGCCAGCCGCTGACGAAATTGACGGTTTCGGTAGGGTAGCGCTCGACGAAATCGCCGCGCGCGATGAAGATGTCCGCGATCAGGTGCGTCGCCTCCCGGGTGCTTGCCAGGATGTGCGCCCCGGGGCGGTCCTTCGCCGCGATGTACACGTCGGGACTCCAGCTAACGCAAGCGTCAACCTTGCCCGCCTTGAACACCTGAGCCGCCTCGATCGCGCTGTTGGTGAACACCATGGTCACGGCATCGGTGCTGAGGTTGGCCTGGGCCAGCATGTAGAGCAGGAAGAAGTGGCTCGGCGTGGCCTGGGCGACGCTGATCTTCTTGCCCCTCAAGTCGCCGGCGGAGTTGATCCCAGAGGCTACGGCGATCGCGTCTCCGCCGCGGGACCAGTCGTACTGCATGATCGTCACCGGACGCAGCTCGGATAGCGACTGGTACTCCAAGGCGTAGGCGTCCACGGTGCCCCACATCATGTCGACCCCGCCCTTGTCGCCGCCCGCCCGGAAGGCGTTGCGCGACTCGGCGAAGTCGTCAATCTGCACCAGCTCCACTTGGATGCCGTGGTCCTTGTAGAACGCACACTGGCGGTTCGGCGTGAACCCGCCGTTCTCCATGATGCCGCCCGCATAGCCGCCCCACAGCACTATGGCGACGCGGATCGGCCGGTCCAGCTTGGCGCCGCTCTTGGGCACCTCGCCGCCGGAGGGCGCCGTCTTGGCGAACGCGAAGTCGCCTTGCTCCACCTTGCCCGCCGGCTTGCGCTCCGGAGCGACGACCTTGACCACCGGGTTGAGCCAGCCCAGGCGGTACGCCCCCGCCCCGATCAACACGAGCACGACGATTGCGAGGAAGACCTTCGCTCCAGGCTTAAGCCTCATCCTTGCCACCTTCCTTTTTCGGGGGGGCGACCCCGCCGGGCCAGCCCTCCTCGGACAACACAACCGGGTTCTCTCCCGGCGACACGAACGGCGCCACGATGCCGAACAGCCGCTGCTCCTCGGTATGCTTCACGCGCTCGAACTCCGTCAGCATCTGCCGCGCCTGCTCCAGGCACGCCTTGTTCTGGGCGCCCTCCGCCCGCTTGGCCTTGACGAACTCGTCGATCTCCTGCTCCAGGCGCGCATTCTCCTCGCTCACCTTCTGCGACACCAGGTCCACGCGGTGCTGCAGGAACACATGGTAGTCGTCGATGGCCTTGTCGCGCCGCGCCGCTTCCTCTAGCACCACCCGCAGGTCCTTGCCCATGCTCTTCAGCGCCATGCGCACCGAGCGCGCGCGGATCTCGACAGGCAGACTGGCGATGTCCGGGTCGGCGAGCATCTCCGCCACCTTGTTGATGTCGAAGCCGTCAGCGTCCGGCTTGAGCTGCGCCCGCTCGTAGATCTGCGCCACGCTGAACGCCGCGGGCAGCGCGATGCCCTGCCCCGCCCCCGACGCTGGAGCAGCAGCCGCAGGCGCGCCTGGCGCGCCCCCCGCGGCCTGATGTGCGGGCTCAGGCGTATCAAAGCTCGTGCGTGCGCTGCTCTCGATGCTGCGGCGGATCTGCTCGATGGTCGAGGCTACATCGGCTTCCGGCGGCTTCTTTGAGGGTTCCTCAGGGAACTCAACCACAAGCCCCGCAAGCCTGCGCAGTAGACCCATCTTTTCACCCCGGTGCCAACCGCGCCCATTATACAGTCACCGCGGTCCCTGCCTAGCGCTGGATGCCGCTAGCGCCGCATTATCACCACGCCACCACCCCCAGCCGAGACGAAGTCTCATTTGCACGGCTCCGCTGGGACTCCACCAGGTAGCTTGCGCGCGGCCGCATTCGGCGTTAAGATTGCATAGCGGGCAGGCACCCGCATGGGAGGAACCAGATATGTCCACTCTTCTGAGGAGCGTCATCCTCGGCTCTATCTTCTGCTCCGCCTTTTGCGCCTTTCCCGTTGCAGCCCGCGCGTATAAGGCAAACGTAGGCGACCGCGCCGCACCCTTCAAAGGCTATGACATAGTGCATCACAGGTCCATAGACCTCGAGGACTATCTTGGCCGCTGGGTGTTCGTGGACTTTTGGGCGTCATGGTGCGGCCCTTGCATGCACGAACTGCCGAGCATGATCAAGCAGACCGCCTCATATGTTCAGTCTGGAAAGCTGGCGGTTGTCACGGTAAGTCTGGACGACTCCTTCAGTCTCCTAGATCTGAAGAAGGCGATCAAGAGATACCGGATGCCTTATCCAGTGATCTTCGGCGGGCCAGACGACAGCGAAGCCGGCTGGGACACCATCCCAGCCAGGGAATGGGGAGTCAAGAGTGTCCCAGCTTCTTACCTGATAGACCCTCAGGGGGTGATCGTCGCAAACGAGATTCGGGGAGACAAGCTGGCTGAGACGCTTGACTTCTACATCCATGGCGGCCACCCGATCCTGGGCCTCCGTGGAAGCCAGGTCCTCCATGACGACGGCTCCATTTCAATCTTCGCCGAGGTCATGAACCCGGGCAGAGAAGATGTGAAAGTAGAGCTTCACACGTACGACATCAAGATGATCTGGGACGATCAAGCCAAGACGTACAAGGACGTCAGCACTTACGACTTGATCGACTCAGCGTCACTTGCATTCGACGACTTCTGTGAGTCTACTCACGAGTTCGTGCTGGCGGCGAACGATAGCCGGTACGTGTTTGTTCCCTATTTGGAGGTGACTGTCCCAAACAGCGAGCACATAGGAGACGCTAATGACCCCGGAATCAGAATGGAGTGGAGAGGTGATGAGTTCATGCTGTTAGATGTTGAGCGTGTTAATGACAAGTACATCATTCATGGAAAACTGAGGAAGCGTTATTCCTAACTCGCAGGCCGTATACGAATTACACTCCATACACGTAGTGCAGCGTCAGGTATATCCCGGCTAGTACAAAGACCACGCCCGCGATGCGGCGCGACCACCACTCGATCGCGCGCAGCCTGTCGAACAGCACGCCCACCCGATGCGCGCTGAGCGCGATGACAACCGCGAAGGCGAAGGCGGGCAGCGCCGTACCCGCGCCGAACACCGCCGGGACCAGCACGGCGGACTTGCTCTGCACCGCCAGCGCCAGCAGCCCACCGAAGAAGAACGCCGCTGAGACCGGGCAGAAGGCGAGTGCGAACACGATGCCCAGCAGCCCCGCGCCCCACACCCCCATCCGCTCCGCCCGCCGCTGCCACGCCACGCCCACGCCCACCCCCATCCAGCGCGTGCCGATGAGCTCCAGCAGGAACATCCCCACCAGGATCAGCAGCGGCCCCAGCAGCTTGTTCATGTAGTGCTGCAGGCTCATCGAGACTGACGACGCGGCGAGCAGGCTCGCGGTAAGCAGCCACCCCAGGGCGACGTACACCACCATCCGCCCCAGCGTGTACAGCACGCCCGTGGCCACCACCAGCCCCGGCTTGCCCGCCCGGCGCCCGATGTAGGCCACGGCGGCGATGTTCGTCGCCAGCGGGCATGGGCTGATCGAGGTTTGAATGCCAAGCAGCAGCGCGGCCGCCACCGCCGCCAGCATTCCCCCCTGGGCTTCAGCGCTCGTCAACACTACGCTGCTCCCAGGAGCGCGGCCACCTCATTGACAACGTAGGACTCAAACGCCTGCTTGTCCCCCAGATAGTCCCACACAGCATCGCAGATCTCCCATTCCACCCGCTTGCCCCCCTGCAGTCTTACTAGAACGAGCGACTTCGTCGTCAACGAGTAGTCGCCGATGAAGTGGCGGTTCTGCGGCTCATCAATGTTGACGAGCTGCCACTGCAGCTTCCCAGACTTAAGCTCGTCGGCATACGCATTCTCGATGGCCTCCTTGGAGTAGGCTTCGATCTTGAGGCACGACGGGCAGCGCGCCGTGGCGTGGAAGTAGTAGGCGATGACCTTCGACTCGCCACCGGCGACCTGCACAGGAGCGGGAACCTCCGAATCACCGGCAGTGGCACTGGCTGGCGCAACGCCTGCCGCCTGCGCCGGCTTCTCCGCCCTGGCGTTCATGAACGCCCTGAACTCATCCTCGACGTACTGAGTGAACTTGTCCTTGTCGTAGGTCAGGTCCCACACCTTCTCCAGGTTCTTCCAGCGCAGCTCCTTGTTGCCCTTGACCTCGGAGACGATGAGCGATTGCGCCGTCAGGCCGTAGTCCTTGTAGAAGTGCTCGTTGCCCTTCTCGTCATAGTTGATGACCCGCCAAACCACTTTGCCGGCCTTGATCTCCTTGGCGAAGCGCGTCTCGATGCACTCCTGCGAGTAGGCCTCGATCTTCATGCACGTTGGACAGCGCGCGTTGCCGTGGTAGTAGGTGGCGTAGTACACCGTGCTCTGAGTCTTGCCCTTGCCACCCTTCAGCGCATCCAGGCCCGAATCGCCCGGCGGTATGGCGCGGTCCGGCGCCTCGGCGGCGGTAGCCCCGGGAGCCCCGCGCAGTTCCTGCACGGCGGCATAGGCCAAGCTGCAGACGACGAACGCAAGCAGGATTGCTGTGATAGCGGACTTCGCGTGTGCGAGTCTCATGCGGTTTCTCCTTCGAGGATGTTCGGGTCGGCGCCAAGCAACTTGGCGGCGGTCTCTGCGACGAGTGAGATGCTCTGATCGTTCGGTGGTGACGCGCCCTTTCGCAAGCCGAGATCGGTAACCCTAAGATGCTTGAAGCCCTTAAAGCCAGCGAGTTCCAGCGTCAACTTGGCGCAATCAGCTCCACAGCCATCAATAGCGAGAATGCTCTCCGCCCCTGCGGTAGCCTCCATGATGGGCCGCACCCGTCCGCCAATACCGGCCAAGCAGTATATCTTGCCAACCCCACACTCTGTCAGGCGCTTGGCGGCGCGGAAGGTGATCTCAGCGGTATCCGATCCGCCGGCACAGGGGAAGATCAGCTTTGGTGCCGCTTCACAGGCGCACGTCTTCTCATTAGTCACTCGGAGCCTCCTCTTCCTGATTAGTAGCTCTCATTCCGCGTTCCCTGCCGTCACTATACCCCTCCATGTGGCCGATCCGCCCGGCCCCCCGGCTGCCAATCCGGGTGATGCTGAACCAACCACTCGCGGCTCACAGCGCCACCAAAGATGTTTCCAAGAGCACCGGGATTAATAACTACTGAGAGATAGACGTGGGCGAGCACGATCGGCAGCAACAATGCCGCTGCTAAGTCGTGTAAGCTGTAAAGCACAACAAGATTAGCATCGGGATTGGCTCTCACGAAGAACATGAGTACACCCGTAACGGATAGCGTCAGACCAAGCACTATGACCAGCCAGAAATACAGCTTCTGGCCAGCGTTGAACTTGCCCGCCGGCAAATGACTTGATCCTCCGAAGTAGCCACCGAGTGCCTTCAGCCAGAGGCTGTCCTTGCGCTTGAATAGCATGGAACGCGCCCAGTTAACACCGATGAGTAGCACTCCTGAGACGAACAGCCAGCCTAGCCATGCGTGAAATCCCGGAGCCCAGGATCCCAGTGGGTTCGATCTCCCTAAGAAGAAAAAGAATGCGGTGGCGCTAAGCCCGATAAACGCAGCCATTGTGACCAAATGAGATAAGCGCTCACTCAACGAGCAGCGTACAGCCGCTTCGGCGTCGGCAGATGACGCGACTGTTTGCAGACGTCGGATGCCGAAGATAGTCAGATGTAACAGGAGAAGCGAAAATGTTAGACCGATCAACCATATGGCAATAGGTCGTAGATAGGTCTCGCGCCATGCCCCCAGCCGTGCCTGGAAGCGGCTGAGCCCAAGCAGTTCGTACTGGGGTTGCATCACCGGTTTCGCATCAGGCCCGAATGGATACTTGACAACCGAAGCGAAAAGAAAGCCTGCTTTCTCGTGGTGGCAGTCTGTGCAACCGTTGGTGCCTAGTGCAGCACCGGCCGGATAGACACCATGACTATACTTGTGAGTGTTGGCGTAAGGCGAAGCCTCCCAACTCTCCTTCCCCACGGTGGTAAACGTCGTGCCAGATGTGTAGATGCGGTCATCCATCACCCACACGACCCGTGTACCGTCCATTGGATAGTCACTGTCCTGCAGCGCCGCGGTGACGGATGCGATGAGAGCGTCGATTTCAGCCGGCTGGTTCACTTCGGGTACACCGTCGCCGTTATCGTCCTTGATCTTAGCCAGCTCCGGGTACTGCAAGGGGTCTTGCCTGTGTCCTGCCCACATCTTGTAGATGTGAGATATCTTAGGTTGCATCAGTCCTAGCTTGCCATCTACCTGGAGCGCAGGCCACGTATTATGCACGCGGTTGACCGGGTAAATCATGCCCTTATAGCGAGTGTACACGGGTCGGAACCTGTCAGTCGGTTTGTCGCTATAACCCATCATCTCCAGTTCGCCATAGTGGTTCCAGTACAACATATCAGGGCCGTAGAATGTCCACAGATGCTTGCCCTTGGAGAGAATCTTCGTACCTGGATTGAAGACGTCGCTGGCTTGCACCTGAGCGGCTTTGACTGTGCGCTCCGGTATGTGGCAGGTTTGGCAGGCGATTCGGCTTAGATGAAGCGGCGGTAGCCCAGTGTGCGTGGCGACCGGCGCACCCAAGCGTCCCGTAGAGTGACAACCCGCGCATGTCACGAGGGTGTTATCCAAGTCATCACGCACATGACCACCTGGATCATCACCTTTGGCGATCTGGTGTTCGTCCTTCCCGCTGATACGCGAGTCGTCAGCAGAGCTGCCCGCCGGATGGCAGTCTACGCATTTCAGGCCAGCTTGCAGATGAACGTCGCCTCGCTCATGGAAATCGGCGCCGCGCTTCTTCCAGCCGGGTTTCGCGTGACAGAACAGGCAGGCCTCGTTGCGGGGCTCGCGCACGATGTGGGGTGAAACGGTACCATCGCTGTTGAACTTCCTTGCATCGTAAGCGATTTGTACTGGTTGGCCCGCCTTAATTGAGCCCATGACCGTCGCCCAGCCCGCGCCTGCTGAAGGAGCCCAGCGCAGGTTAAGGGCCTCAATCTGCTGGTTCCTGAGTTCCATGTTGTACTCGGGCATATGGCAGATCAGGCAGTCAGCCTCCATTACACCCGTCTCGCTCCATCTCGCTTCGAAGTAGTCACCATCGTAGCCGTTCACACCACCTGAGGTCAGGCTACTGGCCGGGTCGGACATCCAGCGGTCATAACGTTTCCCCTCGCGGTCGAATTCTGCCGGGCCGCCACCGGGATGGCACACACCACAGCCTTCGGTCAGGAACGTGAATGATGTCATGTCAATTGTGCTTGGGCTGTCGTTCTGTTTAGCAGCCAGGTAGCGATAGAGTGGTGCCGGCGAACACCATGGACCTCCATAGTTGCCAGGACTGCTTATCCATTGGCAACGCTCGGCTAGTCTGGCTGTCGGCAACTCCCCGCTGCCTTGGGCAAAATGGAAACCTTGGGTGATCTTCTCGTAGTCGTGGCATTTCCCACACGTCTGCTTTGGCGAATAAGGCTGGTCTGCGTTGACCCCGTTTAGAACATCAATTACATGGCCTTCCTCATCCAGCAGCTGAAACGGGGGACACACATCGTCCTGAAACTGCGCCGCACCAAGTTTAGAGCCTACCGGCGACCCCTCTTCTGCGAACGAGTTGATCACCGCAACGGCGCTTAGAGTGACCGACATGCAACAAGCCAAGATCAGCACAGGTTTGTTCATGATACAGCTCCTTCATAGTCGACCCGTCTCGTTAGGCAATCGCATGACGAGGGCCTCAACTGATTAGCTGTTTGATTCCCCATCATCAGTTCAGCATCTCTTTCAGCTCATTTACGCTGGGCACCTTGCCGCTGAACAGCACGCGCCCGTCGACCACGAGCGCGGGCGTGACCACCACGCCAAAGGCGGTGATGCGGTTGATGTCCGTCACCTTCTCCAGGTAGTAGTCCGCACCCAACTCCTTGGCCGCCTGCTCTGCGTTTTCCGCCAACTGCTTGCACCGGGCGCATCCCGGCCCTAACACCTGCAAGAGCATCACGTTCCTCCTATGTAACGAGCGCGCCAAAGGCGAGGCCCGTCAGCGTCGCCATGACGACGACGAGCGAGATATACACGACCGTCTTTCTCCATCCGAGGATGGAGTTAATCACCAGCATGCTCGGCAGGCTGAGCGCCGGGCCGGCCAAAAGCAGCGCCAGCGCCGGGCCCTGGCCCATCCCGCTGCCGAGCAGACCCTGCACGATAGGCACCTCGGTCAGCGTGGCGAAGTACATCAGCGCTCCGACGACCGCCGCGAACAGGTTGGCCCACAGCGAGTTGCCGCCGACAAGCGCGCCGATCCAGGCGCTGGGCACCAGGCCCTCCTGCCCCGGCCGCCCCAGGGCGAACCCGGACAGCAGCACTCCCGCGAACAGCAGCGGGGCGATCAGCTTGGCGAACCCCCAGCTCTCGCCGAGCCACTCGCTGAGCGCGCCCGGCGTGCTGCTCGCGACCACCGCCAAGCCGATCACCCCGGCGGCGAAGGCGATCATCGGGCTGCCCGGCACGGCCCAGGCCAGCGCGACAACAGCGCCGGCAATGAGCGCGAGCTTCCACCACGGCGCGCCGAACCACCGCCAGAGCATGAACCCAAGCGCCAGGGCGGCAAGCG
>Ga0315284_10002696_pt1 | contig 25351 bp, 18 predicted proteins | sample YL17G09_16_MG_FD_203696 | JGI IMG/M metagenome (GOLD analysis project Ga0315284, IMG submission 203696) | Sediment microbial communities from Yellowstone Lake, YNP, Wyoming, USA - YL17G09_16 | ecosystem: Environmental > Aquatic > Freshwater > Lake > Sediment | place: USA: Wyoming | collected...
TGTCTTTTGATCTCAATCTAATACTCTTTCCCTTAACGATGGTATTAGCGGCCATCGTGGTTTTTTTGGGCGTTTATTTGGTGATCAAATTGATTCGGGGCAAGGGGAAAGTGGTCAGGGCTATGAATATGACTTTGTTTTTGGTTTCCCTGCCCAAAATATCGGCGGAGGAAAAAGGAAAAAAGCCCTTTAAGGAATTAGTGGCGGTGATGGAGCAGTTTTATGCGAGCTTAAGCAATTTAACGGAAAGTGGGCTGAAGGCCTTTTTGTACGGTCAGCCGGTTTTCGCTTTTGAGCTGGCGGTTGAGCACGTGGGCGAGGAAATTTGTTTTTACGCCGCCTGTCCCAGAAGGGTGCGCGGCGTTTTTGAAAAACAAATTCACGGTTTCTTTCCGCTGGCTGACGTGCGCCAAATTGAGGACTACAATATTTTTAATCCTCAGGGTGCGAGTTTCGGTTCTTATCTTTTTGCCAGCCGCGGCCCTTCTTTGCCTTTGAAAACTTATCAGAGTTTAGAGACCGACCCGCTGAACGAAATTGTCAACGCTTTAAGTAAACTACAAATTGAAGGCGAGGGCGCGGCCATTCAGATATTGATTCGGCCGTCCAAAGAAAAGCGCTGGCGTAAAATGTCGTTAAAAATCGCGCGGGAAATGCAAAGAGGCAAACATTATAATTTGGCGACTTTGCAAGTGGACAGAAATTGGTTTGTTCGTTTGACCGATATTTTAAGCAAGGCCGAGTCAACGCCTTCAACCAGTCAGGCACAGCAAGCGGGCGGCCCCCAATCGGTGACGCCCCTCAATACCGAAATAATCAAGGCATTGGAAGGCAAGGCCAGCAAAGTAACTTACGAGGCGAATATCAATTTAGCGGCTTCAGCCGCCGCGCCGGAGCAGGCCCAACAGCGGCTGCTGGAGCTGGAGAGCACCTTTGCCCAGTTTAATTCCACCAATTTAAATATTTTAAAACCTTCCCACATCAGCGAAGGTCGGGGATTAAAAAAACTATTTTATAATTTTTCCTTCCGGATTTTTGAGCCGGCTCATAAAATTATTTTAAGCACTGAGGAATTGGCTTCAATATATCACTTTCCGACCACGGAAGTGGAAACGCCCAAAGTTAAATTCATAAAAGCCAAACAGGCCGCGCCGCCGATCAATATGCCCAGCGAAGGCCTGATTTTGGGCAGAAATGTTTTCCGCGGAGTGGAAACAATGGTGCGTCTGCAGCGAGACGACCGGCGGCGGCACCTTTATCTTATCGGTCAGACCGGCACCGGCAAAACCACTTTAATGAAAGGCATGATACCCCAGGATATTCAAAATGGCGAAGGGGTGGGCCTAGTTGACCCTCACGGCGAATTCGCCGAATACGCGCTGGGTTGCGTGCCCAAGGAGCGGGCGGAGGACGTGATTTATTTTAATCCAGCGGATATGGAGCGGCCGATGGGACTGAATATGCTGGAATATGACCCCAAATACCCCGAACAGAAAACCTTCATTGTAAACGAGCTCATCAGTATTTTTGATAAATTATATGATTTAAAAACCACGGGCGGCCCGATTTTTGAACAATACACCCGCAATGCCCTTTTGCTTTTAATGGACGACCCAAACGAAGGGGCGACGTTGATGGACGTGCCTCGCGTCATGGCTGACGCGGCTTATCGGAAAAAGTTGCTGGCCAAATGCCAGAACATCGTGGTCAAGGATTTTTGGGAAAAAGAAGCGGAAAAAGCGGGCGGGGAGGCGGCCTTGGTAAATTTAGTGCCCTATATTACTTCCAAATTTAACACTTTTATCGCCAATGATTTTACGCGGCCGATTATCGGTCAGAGCAAATCCTCAATCAATTTCCGCCAAATTTTGGACGGCAAAAAAATTCTGCTGGTTAATTTAAGCAAAGGACGGCTGGGCGACATCAACTCCCATCTTTTGGGCATGATAATCGTCGGCAAATTAATGATGGCTTCTTTTGCCCGCATTGATACGGCCGAAGAGTTGCGGCCAGATTTTTATCTTTACGTTGACGAGTTTCAGAATTTTACCACCGAGAGCATTTCCACCATCTTGTCGGAAGCGCGCAAATACCGGCTTTGCTTAATTATTGCCCACCAGTACATTAAGCAGTTGATTGAGAAAATTCGCGACGCGGTTTTTGGCAACGTGGGTTCAATGCTGGCTTTTCGGGTCGGGGCGGAAGACGCGGAATTTTTGGTCAAACAATTTACGCCGGTCTTTGACCAAAATGATTTGATTAATTTGGACAACTGGAATGCCTACGCCAAACTTTTGATTAACAATCTGACTTCCAAGCCCTTTAATCTACTCACTTATCCGGCGCCCAAAGAAAATCGGGAAACAATTGAAATGTTAAAGGAATTGTCGCGTCTGAAATTCGGCCGCGACCGGGAGCTGGTGGAACGGGAGATTAATCAGCGGTATCAGAAAGTTTGATGTTTTGCCGGCGCGTGAAATAATTTTTATGTCCATAAATAAGCCCTGCCCTCATTGTGGTCCGTTGCCGGTTAATCATTTAGCCAGCTGGCTGAACGATTTGTTGGGCCATATAACGAGACAATTAGAAAAAAAACTTTTTTATTCGGTGGCGAGGGAAAAGCGATTTTTTTTGAAAAGGGGAATTTCCTTCTCTTTTTTTATCTGGCTACTCCAAAAAATAAAAATAATTTCTTTTAAGACGGAAATTGAGCGGTCTAAAGTTTATAATCGTACCTTGGTTTTATTAGATGAAGCCCAAAAACGCGGCCTCAAAACCGGGGCGGTTTTATTTCTTGGCCGCTATAATAATCAGTTTTTTGCCGAAGTTAACGGGCGCAAAATTTTTTTTGAAGGGTTGCCGCTGGGGCGGCGTCCGCTGAAAGCCGCCAATCTTTTTGTTGACGATAAAGCCGAGATAAAAAAAATTTTGCGCCAAAATGAGCTGTCTTTCGTTGAAGGAAAAAGTTTTTGGAGCCGCGCTCGAGGATTAAAATACGCCCGGCAACTGGGTTGGCCCCTGGTGGCGAAACCCCGTTGGGGGTCGGTCAGCCGGCACGTTTTTTTGAATATTAAAAATGAAGCGGCGTTAAAGCGGGCCATCGGCGCGGTCAAAAAAATCTGCCCCGCTTTTATCGTAGAAAAATATTTGGCCGGGGCGGAGGTTTATCGCGCCACCTTGGTTAATTTTAAATTGGGCGGGGTGGTGAAGCGTCTGCCAGCCAATATTGTGGGTGACGGCCACCGCACCATCACCCAGCTGATAGAGGCCAAAAACAGTCATCCTTGGCGCGGCGAGCCCAAACAAAAAAACGCCACCTATTTAAAAATTGTGATTGATGAAACCACGCGCCAACTCTTGAACAGTGTAAATTTAAGTTTGGATTCGGTGCCGGCGGCCAATCAGCGAGTTTTTTTGCAGGAAAAAGTTATTTTGGATTTGGGAGCCGATTTAATTGAGGTGAGTGGATACGTTCATTCGGACAATCAGGCGCTCTTTGAGAAAATCGCTGAAATTTTTGACGCCCGGATTTTGGGGGTTGATTTTTTGGCTGAGGACATCGGCATCTCCTGGAAAGAGCAAAAATGTGCTATAATAGAATTGAACTCTCTGCCTTTCATTGATATGCATCATTTTCCGTTGGAAGGCGCGCCGCGCAATTTGGCGGGAATGATTTGGAAAATGGTTTTGAATAACAACCAACAACCAACAACCAACAATTAACAATTAATTTTATGTCAGAACAAAATTTTCCATCGTCAGCCGGTGAGCCATCGCCGGCACCGGAGTTTTCTCCTAAAAAAGATTTGATGATGGCGGCAATTATCGGTTTTTTGTGCGCCCTGCTCATTATCCCGATTTTTAAAAACTTAGCGCCTCAGGCCCCTCTTAACTACGTCCTGGCTCTTTTGGTCGTCCTGCCTATTCTTTCGGCTTTGGGCCTGCTGGTCGCCGGCTGGCTGGCCAAATTAATCAAGGTTATTTATCAGGTGGCCAAGTTTATTTTAGTGGGCACCCTCAATACTTTTGTTGATTGGGGCGTGCTCAATCTGCTGATTTTTTTGACCGCCATTGCCAGCGGCCCATTTTATTCGGTTTTTAAGGGTGCGGGGTTTGTTATCGCTTCAATCAACAGCTATTTTTGGAATAAATACTGGACTTTCAACAAACCGGTTTCTTCAGTTTCCCAGCCGGGGGAACAAAAAAGTGCCAGCAAGGAAATTTTGCAGTTTTTTGTCGTCAGCTTGATTGGTTTTGTCATGAATGTGGGCGTGGCGAGCCTGATCGTGAATTGGTGGGGACCGCAATTTGGCATTACTGCCAAGCTTTGGGCCAACGTCGGAGCTCTCTGTGGCACGCTGGTCGGATTGGTTTGGAATTTCTTGGGGTATAAGCTGATTGTTTTTAAGAGCTAACTTTTTAAAAACATTTCTGTGTATAACTTTATTTTTAATCACCCCATTTATTGTATAATTTATCTTAGAAACTCAATATAGAACCCGACGGCCTAATCTTAATTTTGAAAAGAAAAATAAATCCCGTACCTTTTGCTCGCCCCGCTGAGCGGGATGGGGTCTTCAAAATAACCCTGTGTTTTCTTCCGCCAGCTGGCGGATCGGAAATGATCCCGCCGAGGCGGGATCATTTCACTCACTCGCTTGAAAATAAAATAAACTTCTTGGGATATAAGTTGATTGTGTTTAAGAATTGATTTTGAAACTTTACAGAGTTTATATTACAAATAGAATTATCCCCACCCTCTTCTTTTCAAAATACCAGTTTTTATATAATAAGAAGTAAGACGAACGCGTGAAGGGAGCTAACTTATTTAAGTAATTGAATTTCGCATCCTGTGTGTTAAACATGGAAAGTGACAATTCAAAATTGAAAATAATAATTTTCCTTGGAATAATCTTGACGTTTTTGCTTTTGCCGAAAATTTCTTGGGCAGCGACGACTTATTATGTTGCTACTACCGGTAGTAATTCCAATCCCGGTACGCAAGTTGCCCCTTGGCTAACAATTCAGTATGCTGCGGATACTGTAGCAGCAGGTGATACAGTAATCGTTGCGGCGGGCTCATATAACGAGAGAGTGACGATCACGGCGAATGGCAGCTCAGAGAACGTTATTACTTTCAGATCGGTTCCTGCTCGAACTGCTACTGTTTATGGGTTTAGAATTGTCGGCCAGTACATTTGGGTAGAAGGCTTTAATATAACTGATCCGACAAATACTTGCGATAATGTTTCTTCCCAATGTTATAACGGAATATCTATTAAGGGGTCTTACGCTAAAATTATTAATAACTACATTTACAATTGGAGGGGTACTTTTGCAATCGGGGCCGAAGGTTTAATTTGGGCCAATAGAACTTCTTACGTATATATTGCCAATAACCTTATTTACCATAGTCAGTATGGAATAATCGTTTGGGGTGACAATTGGACAGTTACTGGAAATGAGATAAATAGACTTTATGCCTATACCTTTGAAAAATATTGGGACTGTGACTATATGAGGGTTTGGGGAATAAACCTCGCAGTTACTAATAACTTTTTCCATGGAACTATTCTAAGTGAAGTTACGGCACCAGATGGTTTGTCAACTGCCCACGTAGATTGGCTTCAAACTTGGTCTTATCATGGCGGTTATCTGGAAAATTTGCTTTTTGATAGAAATATGTGCTGGGATGCCCATGAGATAATGGTAGAGAATCAAGCGGCAACGCCACTCCAGACTAATTGGACTATTAGTAACAACGTTTTTGCCAATGGGCTCTTGACTTTAGATGGTTATTTGGGTGGTGGTATAAATATACAGGGAACAGCAAATTCTTATTTTACGTTTATAAATAATACTATGTATAATACAGGCGGAGGTTGGGGAAATCATGGAACAAATAGTTTATGCAGAAATAATGTATTTTATATAACTTATAGCAAAGGAACACCATATGCATGGCAATTTTGGGATTCTACAGACTCTGAGGATCATAATCTAGCATACGCTGACGTTTTATTTGGTGTGGAACCTCGGCCTCCTTCAAATACTGATGTTTGGAATCAGAATCCTCGCTTTGTTAATTCATCAAATATTCTTGGCCCCGATGGCATTCCTTTCACCGAAGACGATGGATTGAGGCTTCAGGCAGATTCGCCTGCTATTGCAGCAGGCGAAGGCGACGTAGATATCGGAGCCTATGAGCATGCGCGAAGCGAAATTATCCCGCCTTCTATGCCCGCTAATCTTGCGGCCACTGCCATTTCATCTTCTCAAATCAATCTAACGTGGACCGCCTCAACGGATAATGTGGGAGTCACCGGCTACCGCATCTACCGCTGCCAAGGAATAGGCTGTACTCCTTCAACCACCCGGGTTAATACTTCGGCCACCAATTCATATACTGATGACGGCTTAACTGCTTCAACCGCCTATGTTTACAAAGTAGCTGCTTATGACGCGGCATTAAATGTTTCTTCGCAATCAAATTCAGCCAGCGCGACTACTCAAGCAATGAGCCCGGGAGCCGCCTTAGGTTGGTGGAAATTAGATGAAACATCCGGAACAAACGCCCGTGATTCCTCCGGGAATGGCAATACAGGAACCCTCGTTAATGGCCCTTTCTGGATAACAGGCAAAATCAATGGATCCTTGAGTTTTGACGGGGTGGATGATTATGTAAGTGTTACCTTATCTTCTGCTCCAGGCATTCCGTACAGTATTTCACTTTGGGTCAAGCCACAACGTCTTTCAACTACCGAAGAGATAATATCTTTTGGACCTATTAGCGTTTCAAATTATCCGCGGTTTTTTTGGAATCTCAGTAATAAAATACTAATGCAAGGTGGTCCAGGTGCATATGTATACAGTGCAAAAGTATTTAGTAGTTCGGACTTAAATAAATGGTGGCATGTTGTATTTGTGATTCCTTCTTCAGTCGTGTCGACTTGGAATCTATATATCAATGGAGCTACCAGCAACGGTTCGTCTTATGATGACAGTTCTAATGTTAGTCCTCCGACCAATTTACGAATCGGCAGAGAATACTCGGGCAATTATCCTTTCTCCGGCTCCATTGACGAAGTCCGTATTTACAACCGGGCGCTGTCAGCCGCAGAAGTCCAAGCACTCTACAATGCCGGAACAGGTGACACCACTCCGCCCGCCCCGCCCAGCGGCGTGACGGTGCAATAAAATCTTAGTTGATGTATAATATAATAAAGATATCCCCGTAGCTTGCTGCGGTTGGGTCTGCACTTTTTTGCGAGCAGCAGTTGTGGAGATTCATTTGTTAATCACTCCAGCTATTGTTATAATTAAACCTGACGGCCTAATCTTAATTTTGAAAAAGAAAAATAAATCCCGCACCTTTTGCTCGCTCCGCTGAGCGGGACGGGGTCTTCAAAAAAGGTGCGGGATAAAACAAAACAAATAGATGACTCTATGAAAAAAGTTGTTTTCCTAACTTTAATTTTGTCAGTCATCAGCGTTTTGCTTTTCGGTGGCATTGCCCAAGCGAAATTCCTACCCGGTGTTTCGGATATTTTTTCGCGGCTGGAAAATGCAGTGAACAACGTCATTATTCAACCTTTAAGCAATCAGCTGCTGCAATTGATTCAGCCAGAACCCAAATCCAATTTCCTGACTGCTCCTGTTCCTCCCAGTCCGACACCCAGCCCCATAGCCCCGGCTGTCCCGTCTAGCCAGCCAGCCCCGACCTTCCCGAACATCAGCCAATATATCAGGATAGAACCCACCCCATCTAATCCTAAACCGCCAACCCCCCAGGCCGTGACCCAGCCAGTTGTCTCTAGTCCCCCCAGCTACGCCACCTTAACTGATTTGACTAATTTACAAACCCAGCTCACTTCTTTAATCACGGCTAATCAGACCCAGGACTCAAACAATCTCAATCAAATGGTGTATGCTTTCGCCCCGACTCAAAAGATTGACAACCTGGGCACCGTCACCATTAGCAACGCCACTGTGGCCAACGACCTGACTTTGGGTGGCAGTCTTTTAATGTCTGGCAATCTCACGGTCTCCGGCACCCAAAGCTTTAGCGGCAATGCCAATTTTTCCGGCAACGTCGGGATAGGGATGACGCCCAACAATCTTTTAAGCGTCTATCAGTTAATAGATTTCAACAACACTGATTATAATACCAAATTAGGTTATCAGGCAGGAAAGAATATAGTGTCGGGGGCACAATATAATACCTTTGTTGGTTATCAGGCAGGTTATTCCAGTTCTACTGCCAGCACTAATGCTGCTGTCTTTAATACTGCCATTGGCACCACTGCCCTCTACTCCAACACCACTGGCTACTATAACTCAGCAATGGGTCATGCTGCCCTCTACTCCAACACCACTGGCTACTCTAACTCTGCTATGGGATATGCTTCTCTCTACTCCAACACCACTGGCAACTCTAACTCAGCCATGGGTCGTAAAGCCCTCGCCTCCAACACCACTGGCTACTATAACTCAGCCATGGGTTATCAAGCCCTCTACGCCAACACCACTGGCTACTCTAACTCTGCTATGGGATATAATTCTCTCTCCTCCAATACCACTGGCAACTCTAACTCAGCCATGGGAGTTTATGCCCTCCTCTCCAACACCACTGGCTACAATAACTCAGCCATGGGTTATCAAGCCCTCCGTTTGAACACCACAGGTTATAACAACACCGCCAATGGTTATAATTCCCTCTACTCTGTAAAACCACAAAGTAAAGCAATCACAGGATTTGCTGATTATTCCAGTGTTGTGGCCGGAACTGTTCTGGCTACTTCTACCGCTCACGGATTATCAGCAGGCACAACCGCTGGCGTGGGTATTTACGGCACAACTAATTACAACGGAACTTATACTGTTACCTATATTGACGATAATAGTTTCTATTTCACTGACGCTTGGGCGGCTAATGACGCCACCGGTTGGTGGGGAATTGACGCGCAAGGCAAGAATAATACTGCGTTAGGATTTTATTCCGGATATACTGTAGCCACAGGCACGGCCAATGTGTTTCTCGGTTATTACGCCGGGGCATACGAACTTGGCTCTAACGCTTTTTATGTAAATAATGTCAATGAAAGCAATACTACCAATGATAAAGCGTATTCGCTTCTTTATGGAACTTTCTCTGGCACTGCCGGTTCGCTCACCGGTCAGCAACTGGTGATAAATGGTAAGGTCGGCATTGGCACGAGCACGCCCAACCAATTACTTACTGTTGTTGGTACTCGTCCGTCAATAAAACTTTCTGATTATTCCGCAGGACAAAACCTGAAGACCTGGCTGTTCTCCTCAATGGGAGGGAATTTATACATCGGCACTTCCACTGACGCCTATGCCACCAGCACCCCAGCAGCCTTGACTATATTAAATAATGGCAACGTCGGGATTAGCACCACCTCACCCTCCCAGCAATTTTCCATCAGTGGTTTGGCTTACATTGGCGGCGCGGGCACATCAACTATTGAGAACAATCTCTATGTTATGGGGACTTTGCGAGCTACCAGATCCTATGTTGGCGACCTCATCTTTGGTAATAACTTCCTGCTCACTGAATCTGAACCAGCCGCTTCCCCCCAATCCCTGGTTCTTAAAAATCAGCGAGGTGAAGACATTCTTTCCGTAGATGAAAACGGCAACTTAGAGATTAAAGGAGAACTCAAAACCACTCAATCAGCAACCGGCTTGCTGGCTGGCCAGATAGGCAGCCCCACCATCCTTCAACCTTTAAGTTGGTTTCTTGACCAACTTCAACAGATTGGCATCACAATTACTAATGAATATATTAAAGTAAAAGAGTTTGTAGCGGAGAAAATCTTTACTGATGAAATAACCGTTAAAAAAATCAGGATGGTTGACAAAGCCACCGGAGAAATTTACTGCACCTGGATTGAAAACGGCGAATGGCAGAAAGCCAAAGGCGATTGCCCGACCGAGAGCCCGGCGGCAGCTTCAACGCCGACACCAACCTTGACCTCTGAAGCCACTCCGACTCCCGAAATGTCGGCGACGCCGGAAGCAACGCCAAGCCCGGAAACAACTTCCGTTTCAGATTAAACTGTCCGAATATAAAAAATGGATATTTTAGGGCGCGGCCAAACGGTTGCGCCTTTTTGATTTTTGGGATAAAATATGATTGAATTTTTCCCTCTCTTATTTTAAGAGAGGGTGGGGTGAGTTATAAAAGAAATTGTATAATTTATAACCCCGCCCAACCTCCCCTTAAATTAAGGGGAGGAGGCATTCACGGATTTATTCGTAATTCGTTCCAATTCGTAATTAGTGAGGAGATATGGAAAACTTAGTCCTCTATCGCAAATATCGGCCGCGGACTTTTAGAGAAGTAGTGGGGCAGGAACACGTCATTCGCACGCTCACCAATGCTCTAATTTTGGGCAAGGTGGCGCACGCTTATTTATTTTGCGGCCCGCGCGGCACGGGCAAGACGACGGTAGCACGGCTGCTGGCCAAGGCGGTGAATTGTGAAGTACGAAGTAAGAAGTACGAAGTAAGAAGTACGAATGATAAAAACGAACAGAATTCAGAATTCAGACTTCAGACTTCAAAACTTTCTTATGAGCCCTGTAACAAATGTTCCGTCTGCCAGGAAATTAATGAAGGTCGCTCGCTGGATTTAATTGAAATTGACGCGGCTTCAAACCGGGGCATTGATGAAATCAGAGAGCTGCGCGACGGAATTAAATTTTCGCCCACGCGTCTGAAATACAAAGTTTTCATCATTGACGAAGCGCATATGCTGACAGGTCCGGCTTTTAACGCATTGTTAAAAACCCTAGAGGAGCCGCCCGGCCACGCCATTTTTATTTTAGCCACTACCGAAATTCATAAAGTGCCCCAGACCATTATTTCGCGCTGCCAGCGGTTTGATTTTCATAAATTGACTCTGGATAAAATTGTGGAACGTTTGAAAATAATTGCGGCTGCTGAACAGGTAAAAATTGATAAGTCGGCGCTGGAGCTGATAGCGCTCAACGCCGATGGCTCGGCGCGCGACGGGGAATCGCTGCTGGGTCAAGTGATGGCCATGGAAGACCAAGAGATAACGCTGGAAGAAGTGCAGACAATTTTAGGAATCACTGATAATTCAGCGGTGATTAAAATGGCGGATTTTTTGATAAAAAAAGATACGCGGGGCGCGATCGTTTTTATCAATCAAATTGTTGAAGAAGGATATGATTTGACGCAGTTTGCCAGATCGTTCATCAATTATTTGCGCAAAATGATGATAATGAGCGCCGGCGGTTCTGGCGTTGGCGGCGGCTTGTCCCGCGAAGCGGGCCAAGCCGCCGCTCAACAGCTCAGGCAGCTGGTCGCTCCGGAATTAACTGATGAACAATTTAAAATAATCCTGGAGCAGGGTCAAAAATTATCCTCGGCGGAAATTATCAAAATTATGAAAACGTTCATTCGGGCGGAAAACGAAATTAAATTCGCCGTTTTGCCCCAATTGCCGTTGGAGCTGGCGGTAGTGGAATTAGTGGGAAGTGATTAAGTGATTGAGTGATTGAGTCATAAAGTGATTAAGTGATTGAGTATGCAAATAAAATCTTTTCAAGATTTAAATATTTGGAAAGAAGCGCATCGGTTAACTTTAGAAGTTTATAAAATTATAAATAAATTTCCAAAAGCAGAAACTTTTGGTTTAATTTCGCAAATACAACGAGCCGCTGTGTCGGTTCCGGCAAATATTGCCGAGGGAATGGGGAAAAATACAACAAAGGAATTACTGAGTTTTACTTATAATTCGCGCGGTTCTTTATCAGAAGTTATTTACTATCTGATTTTAAGTAAGGATTTGGGTTATATAGACAAAACTACTTTTGAGAGTTTATATAAAAGATATAATGGTTTAGCAGCAGGTATCAATGCATTTATCGCAAAACTAAGGATTAGACTCAACCACTAAACTACTCAATCACTAAATTACTTTTCCTTTTCAATCACTCAATCACTCAGTCACTCAATCACTTTCCGTGGGGAGTAGCCAAGCCGGCCTCGCACCAGAACAAGTTCAGTGCGGGGTAAATAAGGCAGCGGCCGGAGGTTTGTCCCGCATATAGCTCGGGGATCGTCTAATGGTAGGACAGCGGCCTTTGAAGCCGTTAATCGGGGTTCGAATCCCTGTCCCCGAGCTATATGCGGGAAAGCGCCATTCGTAGTCCGAATCCTTCGGTATTCCGTAGCTTTAGCGCAGGATGCCCATCTCTCCTGCTATATGCTAACATCTTAAGAAGAATATATAATTTTTTGGATCTTTGTTATGATAAAGATAGAAAATTAACAATTATTTAAATCTTATGAAAAATCTTATGAAAAAATCATCTCAAGGCCCCATTAGATATTTACAATCTAACGGGGCAAGCGGATTTTCCGCAATAATATTAGCAGTAATTATTGTTTTAGCAATTGTTGGTGGGGGACTTATAGCCTGGAAACAGGGATGGATACCAAAATTTCCCGTGGCAACAGTCACTCCGACACCTACCCCGACTTTTGGTGAAACCGCTAATTGGAAAACTTATGCAAATAATGATTACGGTTTTGAGTTCAAGTATCCGCAAACATTTTTTCTGGACAGCCAATTAATTGATTTAGGAAATGGTTTATACGGCCTTGACGACCAAACCAAGCAATTGAATTCTGATGTCAGCTCCAGCTCAACCCATCTCTATGTGAATTTTGCGAAATTTTCGTCGCTTATTGACAATAAAGAAACCTGCACTAACGGCATATGTTCACGGAAAAGTCCCTTGGATGATCAACGGATTATCAACCAAGCTTCTGTCGGCGATGAAATAAAAACTGATGCCGGTCTTCCGGGCAAGGTCGTATCCTTAGGAAACGTAAAGGGATTTCGTTACTTGGGGTATAATCCTCAAGCTAAGGCTTATAGCACCGGTGTCGTGGTATTTAACAGCCAAGTAGACCGAATAGAATTAAGCATGTCAATCGCCGCCCCGGATGAAACTCAAGCCGAAAACGATAAATTTAACAAGGATTTTGATCTAATCATTTCCACGTTCAGATTTTCAAATTAAAAAATGATAAAATTAAGTGAAAACATAAAAAAAGTTTTAATTATTTCGGGAATTTTAGTTGTTTTTATTGGCATTGGCGCCAGTTATTTTGTCTGGCAAAAAGTTAACAAACTCAGTCAACCCTCGACATCGCCGGAAACTACAAAAGAGGAACAATCAGTCAGCCAGCACCCTTGGCCCCAATTTCACGGAACTTATTTTCACACCGGCTATGCCAAAGTTAAAGGCCCCCAAAAAGCTACCTTGAAATGGAAGCTTCAACTGGGGGCAATGGCGGGCGGCGATCCCAACAGCGTCGCCATCTCTTCCGACGGCACTATTTATGTTGCCGGAGCCGCAAGATTTTTTGCTTTAGATAAAAATGGGAAAGAGCTCTGGTCAAAAAGTTATCAAGGCACTCAAGGGCCGGCTCTGGCGGAAGACGGAACAATTTATTTCCTGGCGCAAAATACAATTGTCGCCTTGGACAAAAATGGCAATGAAAAATGGAAATTTAAAACTAATGGCAATACGGGTTTTGGCCCAACCATCGGACCGGACGGAACTATATACCAGGGCAGTTGGGATGGTTATTTTTACGCGCTAAATCAAGACGGAACTCTGAAATGGAAATATAAAACAGCGGGGAAAGTTTCTTATCCGGCCAGTATTGATAAGAATGGGACAATTTATCTGGGTGGCGGCGATGCCCATGCCGGCCTGGATAGCAATCTTTATGCCTTTAATCCTGATGGAAGTTTAAAATGGAAATATGACACAAAAGCCATGCGGGTGGGTTCGCCAGCCATCGGCCCGGATGGGTTGATTTATGTCGCGGCTGCGCCTAGTTTGTTCGTTTTGGATTCTGACGGAAATTTAAAATGGAAAAAAGGACCGGAGATAAGTTTTCATAATATTCAAGTTGCTTATGCCGCGGAGTGCGGCGCGCCGCCGTTACCCGCGTGTGGCGGCGTTCAGCCCTCAAACGGATTTGTACCTGATCAATCGTCCGGTTGCGGCGCGCCTCCGCTGCCTCCGTGTAGCGGAATGGGTCAGCCGCAAAATGGGAACATGCTTGCGCCGTTGCCGAGTAAAGACGATATAGCGGGAATTATCACTCCGGCCATCGCTTCTGACGGAACAATTTATATTGGCAATGCCCAGGGAATTTTATCCGCCATTAATTCTAAAACTCAAGAAGTAAAATGGACCTATCAAACAGGCGTTGACCCAAATCAACCCGGCTTTTATGGTTTGCCAAGTTTTCCGCTGGTTGACAAAGAAGGAACGGTTTATATCGGTTCGGTTGATGGCAAAATGTACGCGGTTAGCAAAGAGGGGAAGCTCTTATGGTCATACCAGACCGGCAATAAAATTACCGAATCCTCGCCCGCTTTTGGTTCCAACGGCACGCTTTACTTTACTTCTATGGACGGCTATTTATACGCGATAGGGGATTGAAAAACAATACCTAGCACTTTTTATTTCGTCTATTTTTAAAATATTCAGTTAATATGGATGATAGAATAGTAGATAAATTGAACGGATTATTAAAAGAATTACCGTTTACAAAAGAATGTCAGATCGTTTATCTTTTTGTTGAAACAAGAAAACTTTTAGATAGAACCGGACAATCAGATAAATATGCTTTTATTCGTTTTTTTTGTGACTGGGTTTTACACACGGAAAAAACGCAAAATCTTAAAATAGTGCGTGATGACTTCGAAAAAATTGCGATTGATATTGAAGCACAAGGAAAAAAATCTATCGTCCAGCTAATAGTAGGTTCAGATACGCGCTCGATAGAGCAGTTTGTTGATTTCGTTAAATTAAGAGCACAGTTAGGAAATCTTTTTCAGAAAAATAAAATTGTAAATAGTCTAATAGTTGATGATGATAATTGGTTTTCAATGCGGAATTTATTATTTCGAGTCCTTGCTGACCAGCCAATTGATTTTAAAGATAAGCCGGTTAGAGATATAAAGTCTATGCATTTTAGCGAGATTCGTAAAGAATTATATGGTTGCCTTCTATGTATTGGATATATGAAAGACGGACTTATAAAGGAAAGGCATTATGTTTTTGCTGACAATCATCCCAATTTTAAAATCTCTAAACAATAGAAAAAAGTGTAGGTACTTTAATTTAACTTAACTCTATGGTAGAAGTTAAAGTTTTAATAGAGGGCGATGCAACGGCGGATTATCCGACGATTACCCTAATTAAAGACGGGGATAACAAAATTATCGTTGATCCGGGCTTTTTGGAAAGCCAAAAAATGCTGGTTGATAAATTGAAAGAAGAGGGATTATCCGTGGATGATATAAATATTGTTTTTATAACCCATTCTCATATTGACCATTACAGAAACATCGGTATGTTCCCGGAGGCAAAAACTTTGGAGTATTACGGGTTATGGGATAAAAATATTGTTCAGGATTGGCAGGAGCAATTTAGCAAGGATATTAAAATAATAAAAACACCCGGGCACAGTTATGATAGTTTAACGCTTTTGGTTAAGACCGGCGATGGCGTTGTGGCCGTTTGCGGGGACGTATTTTGGAAGAAGGATTTTCCGGAACCGGAAGATGATGTTTATGCCACGGATAAAGAAAAGTTAAAAGAGAGTAGAAAAATGGTTTTGGAAATGGCCGATTGGATAATTCCGGGCCACGCGGGAATGTTTAAGGTGGAATAATGGAAATAAAAATAATTTGAAATTAGTAAGAAATTTTAGCGTAGAAATGTTTATTCTTAAGTTCTTGAGAACTTTAGAATAAATATATAAAAGGCGGTATAATTGAAATATGCAAAAAGAAGAAAAAAGTTTTTATCAATTGGAAAGAATCGTGCGGGGTTTTTCCAATCACCGGCGGATTGAGATTTTGGAATTATTAAAAAAATCGTCAGAGCTTTCAGTGATGGAGATTTCCGGCCGGCTCAAAATTAATTTTAAAACCGCGGCCGAGCACATCAGGCGGCTGGCAATAACGGGTATGATTTTAAAACGCAACGATGGCCACAGCGTCCGCCATAAAGTTTCCGAGAGGGGAGAACAAGTTCTAAAGTTCTTGAGAACTTTAGAATAAATTAATGAAAGCAAATAGACAAAAAGAGCTGATTGATTTTATGAAAATTGGCCACGGTTCTGAGTAGAGTTGGTAATAGTTTAATACCCATTCAGGATTCGAACCATAGTGATAAAATAAAAAGTGAGATTTCGCCGGTGCCGGCAGCCAAAAATGGGTAAGAAAGCGATAAAACTCGCAGTTAAAAACCAGTTGGAAATTATTCCGACTCGGCCTTTTCATTTCGATTCCACTTTCTACAAGCCCGGCCATTTCCCGAGCCGAGATACCAAGTGGAAGTCGGGGAAACGGTGGCAAACTATGTTATGGCGAGGAGAGAAGCTCGGCATGATCTACGAGAATGCCGGGACAAGACCAAAGCCAAAAGTGAGGGTTAGGATATTCTCCAAGAAGAAACTAACGAAGGAGTTTCTCGAAGGGTTGAGACAGGAGATAATCTGGCGATTCAATCTGGATTTGAACCTGGCTGGCTTTTATAAGAGTGTTGGTAAGGATTCTTTGCTCAAGCCCATCATCAAGAAGTTTTACGGCCTGCGCCCGATGTCTTACAGTTCTCTTTATGAATATCTCATCATTGATATTGTGCTACAGAACACCGTCGTCCGGAGAAGCATCAACATGCTGCAGTCTCTCTTTGAAAATTATGGCACCCTGCTTGAATATGATAATCAGAAGTTCTGGTGCTACTGGGAGCCGAAGGTCCTAGCAGGAGCATGCGAGCAGAGGTTGCGAGATCTAAAGATGGGCTATCGGGCAAAATTTTTCATCCGTGTTTCGGAACCGTTCGCGAATGGCGAAATCGATGAGTTAGATTTGAGGCAACGAGATCCACAAGAGCAAGAAAAAGCCCTCATATCACTCTATGGTATCGGGCCGGCATCGGTTGGTTATATCATGTTTGATGCCTTTCATCACTGGGACTATCTGAATAATATTTCACCATGGGAGCAAAAAATCTACACCCACATTTTCTTCAATAAAGACCATGAGAAACACTTAGTCCCGGTATCGAAGATGTTGAAGAGATTCAAGAAATGGGGCAAGTGGAAGGGCCTAGCAGTGAACTACGTCTGGGAGGATATTTGGTGGAAAAGAAGGAACGAACACATACCCTGGCTAGAAAAAGAGATCAGAGTGTAGGTTTATATGACCTATTCGGGATTCGAACCATAGTGATAAAATAAAAAGTAAGATTTTATTAGTACTAGACCGGGACGGTTCGAGTCGTAGCCCGGCAGCTTTGAGCGGAATTATCGAGTAACCAGAGAGGGTCACAAAAATCGCGAAACTTCCGCCACTCGATCCAGTTCCCGCATACCGGCTGCCTGTCCGTCCGAATCCGCCAGCTGGCGGAGAAAGCGGGAGCGCCGTATTTAGACAAAAAATCACCGATTGTCTCGGCGCTTTTTTGTTTTTATTTAATCAGAGTAATGATTTTATTCGTGAATATTAATCTATTTTAGATATACTGTTTTTAAATTTGCTTTATGCTATAATTAAATTAGGCATAACATAGCGCATTTATGTTAGTTTATCCCGTTACATCCAGAAAACCTTTGTCTTTAGACAAAGGATGAATGGAAAGTAAAAAAAGAGAATTTTTTTAATACCCCGCCCTTTAGGGCGGATGCAACGGGATTTATTATTATAAATACAACCAAGATGTTCAAATTTCTTCAAAAAAACTCCAAAATTCTTTTTGTTGCGTCAGAGGCAGCTCCTTTTGTCAAAGTTGGGGGACTGGGAGAAGTGATGTATTCATTGCCCAAAGCCCTGCGGGAACTGGGCTATGATACCCGCGTCATGATTCCCAAATACGCCACTATTGACACACAAAAATTCTCGCTGCAGCCAGACGTACAAGGAATTAAATCTTTAACCGACGATAGCGATCCCTACGATCTTTTGGTCTCTAATGTTCTGCGCCATGAGGAGAATGGTCAGACCACCGCCTATTTTTTGGAAAACATGGAATATTACGAAAAACGAGCCAATGTTTATGGCTACAACGATGACACCGTCCGCTGGGTTTTACTTTCAAAAGGAGTGCTTGAATTTATAAAAGTTTCAAAATGGAAACCGGATATTATAATTGCTTCTGATTGGCAGTGCGGTTTTATTCCTAACTTGCTCCGCACCGATTACAAAGATGATCCGGATCTTTGTAAAATTAAAGTAATTTTTTGCATACATAATTTGCAATTCCAGGGTTTATTTGATCATCGCTTTGTTTCGGAAATGGATTTTGATGCTGGTCAATCAAAAATACCGGCCTTTTTTGACCCGAAGCTTTTAAAACTTAATGGTATGAGACGCGGCATCATGTATGCCGATTTAATAAACACTGTTTCACCAACTTATGCCAAAGAAATCTTGACCGAGGAGTTCGGAGAAAAGCTTAATGAGCTTTTAACAGAAAAGCGGTCAAATTTATTCGGCATTTTAAATGGCATAGACATTGAATCCCTGAATTCTGAAACCGACCCCAATATTGTAGCTCATTATTCCAAAGATGATATCGATAAAAAAGCGGGAAATAAACCGGTCTTACAAAAACACTTTGGTTTACCGGTCAATAAAGAAAAATTTGTTATCGGCATCATTTCCCGAATGGACGAACAAAAGGGTTTTGATCTCATAATCGAAATAGCAGATTCTTTGGTCCAAAACGTTGATTTCCAATTGATAGTTGTCGGCACGGGTAGCAATGAATATCGATGTTTTTTTCAAGAATTACAGAAAAAATACCCGGAAAGGGTGGCTGGTCACTTTTTCTTTGACGATAAACTACCCAGAATGGTTTTTGCCGGAGCAGATTCCGTCTTAATTCCTTCAAGATTTGAACCATCCGGCTTGGTTCAAATGGAGGCAATGAGATACGGAGTCATCCCCATTGTTCGCAAGACCGGAGGACTAGCTGATTCAGTTGAAGATTATATCCCCGGCCAAAATCAGGGTACTGGCTTTGTTTTTGAAAGCTTTGACAAATATGCGCTTCTAATTGCCGTCATTCGCGCTTCGGAAACTTTTAAAAATAAAAAAGAGTGGACAAGGCTTATAAAAAGAGCCATGGCCAAAGATTTTTCCTGGGGAAAATCAGCAAAAGAATATATAAAACTTTTTTCTTTGCTATTAAAATCTGAATAAAAAATAATTTAAAATGTATTGGGCTAATTTTCTTCATATCTATCAGCCGGCGGGGCAGCAGCCGGACATTTTAGAGGCACTTGTTGTCCAGTCTTATCGTCCGCTTTTTGAAGGTTTTAAGAAGAACCGGCAGGTGCGTCTGACTTTGAATATCAGCGGCGTTCTTCTGGAACTCTTTGATGAATATAAATACCGGGATCTTATTGATATTTTGCGCAGACTCGGGAGGGAAGGGAGAATTGAATTCACTTCGTCTCCAAAATACCACGCGATGCTTCCTTTTTTGGGTGAACAAGAAATAATTCGACAGATTAAAATCAACGATGAGACTAATAAATTTTTCTTAGGCGAGGCCTATGCGCCAAAGGGATTTTTTCCTTCAGAAATGGCCTATGACGAAAAAATGGCGTCAATTATAGCCCATCTTGGCTTTGAGTGGATTATCTTGGATGAAATCGCCTGTGGAGGAGATATTGAGAAAGTAGACTACACAAAAATTTATAAAGTTTGCGGAACTAATCTTAAAGTTTTTTTCAGAGAAAGAAGATTAAGTAATCTTATTATGAGTGCTGTCGTCAGATCGCAAGAAAGTTTATTGGAGGTGATAAAAGAAGATTTAAAAACCAATAGGTTTATACTGACGGCCATGGACGGCGAAACATTTGGGCATCACCGGCTAGGATTAGTTGAAATGCTTTTTGATGTTTTAGCCGCTCCTGACTTTAAATTGATTCGCATCTCGGATATACCTCTTTATTATCACGATATCGTTGAAGTTATTCCAGTTAAATCAACTTGGGCATCAAGCAGGCAGGATATTGAAAAAAATACCCAGTTTCTTTCCTGGTCTGATCCTGAGAACGCTATCCATAAATGGCAGTGGGATTTCACTAATTTAGTCCTGGGCGAGGTTTATGCGATGGATAAAAACCATTCCAGATATGAACTTGTCCGAAAGAAAATGGATATTGCTCTTTCCAGCGATCAGTTTTTCTGGGCTTCGGCCAAACCATGGTGGAGTATTGAAATGATTGAGGTGGGAGTCTTTAATCTTCTTGATACCATTCGGCATATCCCAGACGTATCCTCAGAAAAATTGGGGAAGGCAAGAGATTATTACGAAAAAATAATTTCAACTGCCTTTAAGTGGCAACGGACGGGTAAAATTAGGCAAATGATGCGTGAGCAGAAATCTATCTTACGCATTCCCCTCAAGGATCGGACTATCGGCAGGGGTGGAGCGGAAAAAGGAGTATATTATGCTTTTATAGATATGATGAAAAAACTTGAAAGGAAGGCTGCCAAAAATGGCGAATATGAAAGGGCAATTCTCTGGAGAGACGCAATATATAAATTAAAAAACAAAATAGACATTTATGACACCGTTAATGCAATTGATTTACTAAGAGTCGAAATCCCGCATAAAGAAGTTGAGAAAACTATTGAGAAATACAAGGATAAATACCGAAAAATTCGTGGCGGCCAGCCGGAGCAAAGAGGAGCGTAAGATAGATTAAAAAATTTAAACTCGGAAAGGGAGGAAAATTTTTTGACCCGAAGGTTTTAAAAACATAAGAACATTGGAATAAATTTATACCAATGAAACCTTCCAACATTCTTGAGAATGTTGGAAGGTCATTTTATAATTTTTTGTAGAAGTCGAACTTTTCCTCTACTCGAACTTGTAGAAATTTAACTTCTGCAGCGCTCTTTTACAGCGCTTCTACGTTTGAAAAATAAATAATTTTTCGTCGAAAAAACAGTTCCGTTTAGGGCGGGACTGTTTTTTGTTTTCGTTTTTTGCGTTTTTTGATTGAAACCTCACTGCTCAGTTGGTGGAATTTTCAATTTCTTGAGTTCTTATTAGCCGGCGCCCCCTGATGATTAGGGAGTCAGAGAGAGATCTTTCACCAGCGATGCGGTAACATTGGTTGATTCGGCAACGTGTTTGCCCTGGATTTGCAGCCGGTCGCCGATGTTCAATTCGGCCAGTCCGGCTTTTTTGCCGTTTTTACGCACGAGCTTGGCTTTGGTAATATCAACCGCGTAGACAGTACCATTGTTGGTATTGACTGTTAAGACGGTGTCGGTTTTAGCCACCAAAGTTCCAACAACCGTGATGGGTAAAATTTTGATAATGATATTAATGCTTTTGGCGGTGATTTTGCCGGTTTTGTACAAAATGGCGGCTACCTGGACAGTGGCACCGAAGGTTAAATCAGCCCGCTGAGCTGGTTTACTGTTTATTTTAAAAACAGTAGTTTCAATAATATCTATGTTTTGCGTTTTTTTAGCGGATATTTGCAGGGTGGAAGTGTCGCCTTCAAGGACGATAACTTTTCCCTGATATTGAACGTTTTTGGGCGGAACGATGGTATGAACAATGGTGCTGGCCACAACATTATTGCCGCTGACCACGACGCCGACAACGGCTACTTTGTCGCCGACTTCAATGTCGGAAACCGGAACTTTTTTGCCGCGGCGGGTGATTTTGGAATTGTTGGCATCGGCGGTGTAAGAGATACCTTTGGCGGTGGAGAAAACAACGCTGTAGCCGTCAACCGCGCTGACCGTGCCGGCAAGCTTGCTTTGTCGGGCAAAAGCAACAGTTGGCAAAAGCAAAGTTATAGCCAAAGCTACGAACGTGATTTTTATAAAATTTTTCATATATTGATTATTTTTTTAAATAAGGTTTAAAACAAAAAATTCAACTGAAATAATAATATCATATGAAGCTCCGAATGTCCAAAATTTTCCATTAAATTAAACCGCCGGATTAAAAAATTATTCAGGGCGCAGAGAGTAAAAAAATTGCCGCAGCTCCTTTTTCGGAAACTGCGGCGTTTGGTTTTAGCGGCGCCAAGCTGTGCTTCAACGCAGCTTGGCGCCGTACAACATTTCCTCCGAGCTCGACTAATAGTCAAGCTCTTCAATTTCGTACCGGCGTTCAGCATAAACCGCCGGATTTTTTTGTGCCAGATGGTTCATGGCAGCGCGTACAGCATTGTCAAAGGGCCAGGTGGTCAAATGCGGATCTTTGGAAGCGAGCCGCACGCTACTCCAGATATCCTCCGGATGTTTTTCAAGGTCCGCCGGCACAGAAATCACCGGCCAAGTCGTGCGGGGAGCGAGTGTTGGTCCGAGGCCGTTGCCGCGGCCGACATAGACGATAATTACCCCGCCGTCCGGATACCGCGTTTCTAAACGGTCGATTTCGTCAGCCACTGCCCTGGGCTGTTTGTGTCCGGACTTGACGACTTTTTCCACGGTTACCCCCGGGAAAGAAAGCTCAAAATATTTGTCTTTCGCGGGAATTTCATCGTTGGGCGAACCGGTCCAGATAATCAGCGCCTGTTCGGGGATACGGAATTTTCCGGCGAGGTCAGCGACAACTCGGTAACGGCGGGCTACTTCCAATATTTGCTCTTCTGTCAATCCGCCGGGGTTGGCCCTCAGGAGATCGCGGTAATATTGTTTTGAATAATCATCCCATTTTGGGGTGAAGATAAATGTCGGCAATCTCCAGCTGTCGTTATCAACCACATCTGAAATAAATATTTCCCCGTTCGGGCCGATGCCGAATTCAAACTTGATATCTCCCAACCAGAACCCGAGTGCCCGCCAAGCCGCCTCAAGTACAAGAAACCCTTTTCGGAGCATGACATCCATCTTTTCCAGTTCTGCCTTGCCGACGACGAGGTTCCGTAAAATTGTTTTGCCCAGGTCTGCATTCGGGCCGGCTGGCTTCTTAGAATGCATAAGATGCCATTCGTCCGCAAAGGGATCGGCAATGAGCGGGTCGTCTGTGCTTAATCCCTCCAGGATAGTGGTCCCCCTGATTTTAAGCTGGTGGTCGGTCGTCTTCAGAAAGTATTCAGTCAACAGGCGATGGAAGCGATGAGGCGGATTTCGGGCCAGGTCATTACTTTTGGGCATCAAGTGCGGAAGCCGCTGAACCAAGCTCCCCTTGGGCAGGGCATAGCGCCGTGCCACGCACTCCAGCATTATCATCTCGGTCTTAAATGCCAGAAATTCATTTTCTGAAGTCTGGTTCATATAGGCCACCATGAGCCCAGCTTTCTGTAGAAGTTCAAAAACCTGGCAGGTCGTTTTGTTTGATAGCATCGCCTTATCTTGCAAAATGGTCGTGAAGCGCGGGTCGTCAAAGGCGGTGATGTCGTTTTTACTTTCAACCAGTACTATGTCGGTATCTCCGGTTTCCCAAATACGTTTTGTTTTTCCTTCGGCAACGAGTTTTTTGGCCATCATCGTCTCCTTTCATTTGAATTTTTTTGCCGGTTATTCGGCGGGTTGAAAAGAATTAATCCAGTTCTGGGCGTAATCTGCAATCTCAAGCGCTTTTTCTTGCGCTCGGCCGGTGTAGTCTTCCGGGCTGTGGAGCAATTCCCAAACTTCTTGGGGAATTTTGTCGCATACATTTTCAATTTCTTCATCCTTATTTGCCCAAAGAGATAAAGCCGATACAAGGTGAATTTTTTCCCGGGTGGCAATGGGCACTAATATATTATTCACCAGTTTGTGGGCGTCTTTTTGATAACCGGCCATCTGCAGGGCGATATAAAGAGGTTCGGCCAGAATGACTTTTGCCGACATTTCAAAATTTTTTTGGCAAGCTTCTTCGTTTACCGAAATTCTTTCCAGAAAAGGAACATTGTTTTTGTCCTTGCGTAGCATGTTATTGAGTTGCGTCTGTAGATTGACTAGGATAATCGGGAAATCCCGGGCGACGGAGCTACCGATCAGGTCTCGTTGGTGCTCACTGATGATTACGTCCATCACCTTGCCGAACTCATTTTTGTTGCGAATCCACATTCCTTCCAGATTTTCAAAGTTAATGGGATTGCGCTTATGGGGCATAGTGGATGAACCGACTTGGCCAATCTCAAAAGGTTCAGAAATTTCCCCGATTTCCGTCCGCATCAGATTGCGGCAATCTCGGCCGAATTGGCCGAGAGACGCCGAAAGCATGGTGCAGGAAAAAAGGAAATAGGCGAGGGGCTCGGGCGGCAGAATTTGCGTGCTGATTTTGGCTGGTTTGAGTCCGAGTTTCGCCAGAACGAGTTCCTCAAAATTGGGCGGAAAATTCAGCCCACCCTGGGCATTGTAAGCGCCGACCGCGCCGGAAATTTTTCCGGTCAACTCATCGCAGAACTCGTCAATTTTTTTCCAGTTGCAAACAACGCGAGAAAGAATTGTTGCCAGCCAAAATCCGGCCGTAATTGGTAGGGCATGCTGGCCGTGAGTGCGAGCGATTTGCAATGTGCCGGCGAATTTTTTTACGAGCCCGATGAAAATTTTGACGAATTCTTTCAAGGCTGGCTTTATGGCAAGACGGTAGGCCAGACAGAACTGAAGAATGCGGGCCGTGTCCAGGGCATCATAGCTGGTTAGAGGCACATGCACCCAGCGGGCAAGTTTGGGTCCGATGATTTCTTGGGTAATTCTGACCCAGGCGCGGACATCGTGCTTGGTAATCTCTCTTTCAACCTTATCCACGGCGGTGGTGGGGATATCCATAATTTTTTGTGCCACTTCCGGCGTCAAATCTTTCAGGTCGTCTTCGGAAATTACCCCTAAATCACCCAGGGTTTTCATGACCTCAATTTCCACCTGTGCAAAAGTCCTGAAAAGATTGTCGTAGCCAAAGAAAGACACTAACTCTTCTGGCTGATAGCGCGGGTTTCCGGGTAGTATCAAATTTGCCATTTTCATTTCCTCCTTCGTATGAGATTATCCAAATCCTTTAAGGATTTGGCAGAACAGGCAAAAATTGCGTTACAAATTGTTAAGGTTCATAGCGGTTTTTTCGCTATTGATTTATAATAGCCGTGAACAGGTGAAAAGACAAGTATTTTCAGAATTTGCTATATGGTGTATAATAGCTTTGCGAGCCAAGCTCGTTTTAATAATTAACAGGTATTACGCACCTTGAAAATATAGCTTAAAATAGAGGCAAAGCAGTAAGATTAACATAAAACTAGAAATCCTATGTTGTCTTTGCCTAAAAATGTTATCAGCTACCTCAAGGGCCTG
>Ga0315284_10002697_pt1 | contig 25351 bp, 22 predicted proteins | sample YL17G09_16_MG_FD_203696 | JGI IMG/M metagenome (GOLD analysis project Ga0315284, IMG submission 203696) | Sediment microbial communities from Yellowstone Lake, YNP, Wyoming, USA - YL17G09_16 | ecosystem: Environmental > Aquatic > Freshwater > Lake > Sediment | place: USA: Wyoming | collected...
GGACCGCCCACCTCGTTTTTCTCTCTCTCTCTCTCATCGCAGGCAGGTCGATCAAACCGTCCCTTTTACCTGATCGCGACCGCTCGCCGGTACAGGCCGTCCGCCCGGGACACGGCCTCGTCGGCCGCGCCCGCGTCGGCCAGGCCCTGGGCGGTCGTGCCTACGGAGGGTGAGGCACCGCCGCACCGCGCCGCGCTCAGGAATAGCAGCGCGGCGAGAGCGAGGGCCATGGGCGCGGCCTGTGTGTGTGTGTGTGTGAGAGAGTGTGGGTGAGAGCAGGGCGGAAGGAAGCAGCAAAAAAAACAAATCGCCGATTGAACATTTTTTTGTCGCGAGTCAAGGAGCGCCCCCGCGGCGCGCCACGTCCCACGTCCCTCTCAGGCCGATGTGGGCAGCGTGGGCGAGCACACAAAGACACGCACCGGGTGCCTGAGAGGGCGCATGGTGTGTCTTGGAGCGCGCTAGAGCGTGTGTGGTGAGAGCGCGCGAGAGCGAGCGTGTTCTGCGGAATGCATTTCGCGAAGAATTGTTTTCCAAAAAATCGCTACAAAAGAGAAACACACCCATAGTAACTGCATGGACACCCGCTCCTCTCTCCTCCATCTCTCACCCCACCACAAAAATTCCGCTCACAGCACAAAAATGGGGGCCAGGCGCACATGTCCCTCTCCAAATACGCACACACCCACTCTCACCATTTCAAATGATCGTCCCCGCCGGGATGAGCGAGTCCTTGATGACCACCAGGATGCCGTCCCGGATGACCCACCCGTCCTCCTCCCGGTTGGATTCCTGCACGCCCGCCTTGTTCACCAGCTGGCAGCCCGCGCCGACGCGGGCGTTCTTATCGATGATGGCCTTGCGGACGACGACGCCATCCCCCAAGCCCATGGGCAGGCAGCCCGGGACGAGGGCGCAGTCCTCCAGGGTCTCATAATAGTCGCTGCCCATCAGGAGCGTGTCCTCCACGACGCAGCCCCGACCGATCAGGGAACGCAGGCCGACCACCGAGTGCGTGACCCGGGACCCGGCCTTCACGACGCACCCGTCGCCCAGCATGGACCCCTCGATAAAGGCGTCCTGGACTTTGGAGGGCGGCAGGAAGCGGGACATGGTGTATATGGGCGCGCCCCGGTCGTAGAAGGAAAAGGCCGGTTGCTTGTCCGTCAGAGCCAGGTTGGCCTCGTAGAACGCCTCCACCGTCCCGATGTCCTCCCAGTACCCGTCGTACGCGTACGCCTGGACGTGCATGCCCATGTCCTTGGCGCCAGGGATGACCTCCGACCCGAAGTCGTTGGCGTCCGGGAAGTCTTTGGAGAGGAGGTCCCGGATGGCCGACGCTTTGGCAACGTAAATCCCCATGGACGCGATGTACGGGGCTTCCTTGGCGCGCGCGGCGTCCAGGCCGAGGACGGTCGTGTCCACCCGCATGGCGCGCAGGGCGTCGCCCGACGGCTTCTCCGCGAACTCCACGATGCGCCCCACCTCGTCGATCTTCATGACCCCGAAAGCCGACGCGTTCTTCTCATTGCACGGCAGGGCGGCGACGGTGATGTCCGCGCCCGCGGCCCGGTGGGCGGCCACAAACTTGGAGTAGTCCATGCGGTAGCTAATATGGAGGAGTGGGAGGGGCAGGGGAGAAAGCGTGATGAGAGCGCGGAGAGCGCGGGAGGGGGGGGGAAGGGTTGAGGTGCGCGCGCTCGCGCCCGTGGGGGCCTCTACCACTCCCCATCTCCCTCCCCTCTCCACCAAAATCCGCATCACCAAAAACGAAAACTCACAGGTGGTCGCCCGACAGGATCAGGTAGTCCTCCACCCCCTCCCGCACGCTCTCCTCGAACAGCCACAGGTACTGCCGCACCGCGTCGGCCGTGCCCTGGAACCACTGCTTGGAGGTGACGGACTGGGACGCGGCCAGGACCTCCACAAACCCTTTCGACTGGTAGCCGCCCACGTTGACGTTGTACGCCTGGGCCAGGTGGCGGTTCAGGGAGGCGGAATTGAATTGCGTCAGCGTGTAGATCTTGTTGACGCCGGAGTTGATGCAGTTGGAGACGGGGATGTCTATGAGGCGGTAGTTCCCGCCTAAGGGCACGGCCGGCTTGGCGCGCTTCTTGGTGAGGGGGTACAGGCGGGAGCCCGCCCCGCCGCCCAGGATGATGCCCAGGACGGTCTTAGACATGTCGGGCGCGAGCGCGGCGGAGCCCGAGGCGGCGGCGGCGACGGCGGCCGCGGCCTCGGCGGCCGCTGCAAACGCGGCCTTGGGCGGGGGCGGGGAGGCGGCCCGCGGGGACGGGTTGGCGGCGGGGGTGGCGCGGGCGACGACGGCGCGGCCACGGCGGAGCGCGGTGCCCGGGCGAGACGCCGCTCGCAGGGTAGCGGTGCGGCCGGTGGCGGTGGCCATTAGACAGACGGGGAGGGGGGGGGAGGGGGAGGAGGTGGAGGAAGGGAAAGGCGAGCGCGAGCAGCCGAGGGGGAGATCGACCCGAAGAAGAAAAGTGCGTGCCGCTCGGCTACTGTGTGTGGACAATGCGCGCGCCTATGTTTTGTGAGGGGTATGTTCAGCAATGGGTGAGCTGCACTAAGGTTGGTGTCGTGGGGCGCAGGAGCTCCCGGGCCCCGGCGGGACGCGCGCAAAAGCAGCGCAGTGCAGCACTCGCCAAGAGAGCAGCGCGGCGCGAGCGGCCGGGAAAGAGGGTGAGGTTGGCACGCATGCGAGGCCAGGTTTGAGGGAGGGGTAGCCCTAGGATCGACCCGCTCGCAACACCAGAGAGTAGGAGAAATCTCTAAGCGTGCTCTGAGGGGGTGCACGGGGGTGGAGCACGGCGGGCGTGTCCGGCGTGGGGCTTGGTTCTTTCGCTAGACGGCGGCGCAGAGAGAGCGCCGGCGCGCCTGACCCTTTCGGCAAAAAAGCGGTCGTGTTCGCTCTCTCTCCCGGCCCGGGCTGGCACCGGCCTGTCGCGCCCGACCGCCAGGCCCAGGGCAAGATATGAGGGGGCCTGACACCTCCAGGGTGAAGTAGAGGCAGATGTGTAGAGCTAACACGCTCGCTCTCATTCACACGGACACCAAGACGCACCGGTTGAGAAGAGTGGTGCAGCTTGCTCTCGCTCTTTCGGCGGCCTCCCAACCTGCTCCGGAGAACCCTACTGTAAATTCACGATGTCCGCCCGCGCCCGCACCAACGCGCGCATCGCCTCCAGCACCTCCTCCCTCGGCCGGCCCCCCATCCCCCCGACCAGCGCTTGATAGGGACCCGGCGCCGCCGCCGCCGCCGCGGCCAGGGCCGCGGCATCGGCCTCGCCCTCCGACGCAGACACGACAGCAGCCACCGTGGCCGCCGCGTCAGGCCCGCCGCCCATGCTCGCCGCGCGCGCTGGAATCCTGTCCTCTGGCCGCGATCGGGACCGCCGGCAAAAGACTATCCAAGCCGGGTCGGGCAGGCCGGCAAAGGAGGCCGGGCCCGTGATCGGCTCGAAGGCGGGTGGAAAGGCGGCGCTGCCCGCCCCCGACGGGGCGGGCACCCAGTGCGCGACCTGCCTCACCTCCCCAGGCTCGCACCGGGCCGCCCTGGCTATGGCTTTCCTCAACCCCTCCACAGTCGCCACCCTGGACCGGGGCAGGCTGGACACGGGGGACGTCAGGGGGCCGCCCGGCTCCGTCAGCGGGTCCCACTCGATGACCCGCAGGGTGCGGCCGAAGAGGGCCCCCGGGGAGCGCAGGGTGGCAGCCAGGAGGGAGGGGCCGCCCAGGTTGCGGAAGAGCAGGGCGCCCGCCGCGGAGGCTTTCGCGAGGGCAAACCCGCCGACCGCCGCTGCCCCGGTCGTGACGAGCTGGGTGGTGCGCGACCGGGCGGCGGTCGCCCGTGCGGCCGCCGCGTCGGCTTCGGCCTGGGCTTTCGCGGCGGCCTTGGTGGCCCGGGCGGCCGCGTCGGCGGCCCGGTCCGCCGCCGCGGCGGACCGCGCCTCCGTGGCGACCTCTTTCAAGGTTTTGGTGGGCGGAGGAGGGGGGGGCGTGGTGGTCGCACCGCTGCTGCTTCCGCCTCTGCCTCCGCCGAGCAGCCGTGCCAGCGCGGGTGGTGGTGGGGCGACCTGCCGGATCTTCGAAGAGGAAGAGGAAGAGGACGGCGGCCGCAGGGCAGGAGCCGGTGGTTTGGCGGCCTTGGCGGCCGGTGCTGGTGCTTTGGCTCCGAGCGCCACTGCCGCCGCTGTGCTCGCTTTCAAGGCCGGCGTTTTTTTGGCGGGGACCGCCGCGGCCTTACTGCTTGTACCGGTACCCACTGGCGGTGTGACCTTGGTCAGGTCCAGGCGGCCGGCCAGGGCGAACGCCGCGTCGTCCAGAAGGGTTGCGCTTGAGGCCGGGGTTGGGGACAGTGCCCGGAGGGCAGGGGCGGCGGTCGCAGGTGAGGCGGCCACCAGCGCGAGAGCCGCTGCCGCCGCTACCACAGCCACCGCGCTGAATGGGGGTGCAGGAGGGGGGGCGTCCGGGCATGGCTGTGGAGGCGGACTGGGCCGAGCACGAGGCGGGCGAGGGCAAACTGAAGAAGTGGACAGCATCTCGCCGCCCCCGACTCCTCGCCCCGGCGCCAGGTGGTCTGGCGGGGGCGGCATTCACCAAGTTGTGGGGAGAACCAACCTCGAATGATCGGCAGGGTGCATCAGAACGGCGGCCAACTGAGCGGGGACGCGCGGCAAAGAGAGAATGGACGCGCAGGGCAATTTTGCTTTTTCAACCACCTCATCATTTCTGCTCTTTTCTTCATTCTACCCGCCCCACCGCCCCTTTCCTTTTTTCCGCCGCCTCCGCCATGGCGACCGCCTCGTCCACCCCCCTCAACAGGGGCGGGCCCGCCTGGCGAGCCGCCGCAAACGCGGCCGCCAGGGCGGGCGGGCTCAACCCGCCCCGCCCGCCCAGCACTGCCGCCCGCACGCCCCCGCTCAGATCGACCGCCACGACCGCCCCGGCCGCGCTCGCCCCGGCCTCCGCCGCCGTCGGATCGACCGCGATGTGGGTGGCGGTGGATGAGCCACCACCACCAGCCCACTCGCACGCCGCCAGCGTCATCAGCGCCGGCACGCGAGACGCGTCCAGGCGGGTCGCTGCCCGCAAGTCGTCATCCACCTCCACCTCTGGTGGTGGGGCGCCGTCCTCCCCGCCGCCGCCGCCTTCGCCTCCTCCGCCAGACACGGTCGCCTTTGGAATACGGGCGTGGGCCAGGGCGGCCCGCGCGCCGAGCGAGGCGGCCAGGACCTCCCCGCCGTCAGCCGCCAGGATCAGTACGCGCAGGGAGAGGCGCCAGGCCACGTGTCCCGCCGCGATGCACAGGGCCTTCAAGTCCAGGGCCGACCCAGCCCCGCCCGCTGCATCCCCGAGGAGGGCGCGTTCCAGGGTGCGGGAGAGGCGGGCGGCGGCGTCGGAGGCAGCTTGGCCCTAGGGAAAGGGAAATGGGATGGAGAGAGAGGGTGATAAGAGGCCTGGGAAAGAGAAGGTGCTGTGCTCTAATGCACACCTTTTTTTTTTTTACCTGCAACGCCGGCCCCACGCAGGGCGAGATTTCGGTGTCCACGACGACCGTCCCACAGTCCGGGGCGGCCGGGTCGGGCGTGGCGAGCTCGACCTGGAGATAAAAATGAAGAAGGGGAAGGTTTTGATGAGAGCGTGGGTTGGCTAGGCAAGGGCAATTCCCGTCTGTCTGGCTCAACCCCCCACCTCCTCCTCCCTCACCTGCACCCCCACCACCACGTGCGTCCGCCCCAGGCGGATCTCCGCCGACCCAGCGGCCTGGGGAAGGGTGCCCAGCCCCAGCTGCACGCTCCGCACATCCCCCCGCCCCCGCCCATCGGCACGCACGCCGTCGGCAAAGCCGCCGGCGGTGAAGGACCGCTCGGCGGCGGAGAGAAGGGGGTGGGCGAGGGAGGCGGTTGCCATGGAGCTTAGGATGGAGGCGTAGTGAGACGTGTTTTGTTTGTGAGATGGGCGAGGAGCGCGCGGTGGGGCGCGGCTTCTCCGTGTAATGTGAGTCTGTTTCACGGAGAAGAGCGGAGACGAGAAAAAAAACGGAGAACCCCTCTATCGTCTACACACTCGCCACTGTGCACGCAGAACACAACAGTCCATACACGCATCCCTGCTCAACTCACTCCACCACCGGCAGCCGGCGTTGCCGCCCCCCGGCGGGCGAGGGCGCGGCGGCGACTTCTTCCTCGCCATCCTCGCCCGAAGAGTCCCCTACCTTGCTCTCCGCCACCACCTCCTTGACTGGCAGCCAGGTCAGCCCATCCCGGTTGAAAATCGGCCAATTCGGGATGATGGCCAGGGCGGTGGCGGCAACGCCCGACCCGTAGATCTGTTGTCGGAGAGATGGGAGAGGTGGGAGAGATGGGAGAGGTGTGATGGAAAAATGAATGCTTCGCTTCGATCGGGTTTTTTTTTTTTGCCGCGCCTCTGTCCTCCGCGCCGCCGCCCTCACCTTCATCATCAGCAGGAAGTCCTGGGCCAGGAAGCCGGCCAGGAAGGCAATGACTCCGAACGCGACGACCACGTATAGGCAGGCGGCTTCGGCCCGGCGCTGGCCGGTCCAGTCCATTTTGTTGAGCGAGCAGAGGCGGGAGCGCAAAGGAGAAAAAAAAGAGAGTGGACGCCCCTTCATCTCCCAGTCCATTTCCTCCCGTCGCGCTCACCGCGCGCGCGCGGCGCTCTCTCTCCGCCCGCCCCGCCATGCCACCCTGGCGCCTGACATTACCCCACTCCATCCTCCTGGTAACAGGACTCTCCCTCCTCCTTCCCCCCCTCACCCACGCCGACTGGCGCCCCACCCCCACCCGGGCCGCCCCGCTGGTGGCCACGCCCACCCCGTCCGGCGGCCTGGCCCTGTCCGCCCGGCTGACCACCTGGGACGGCTGGTTCTGGGATGAGTACCGGCTGGCAGCAGGTGAAACATGAGAGAGGCTGGTGGTGGCGTGTAGGGCTCAATAGGGGCCGGCGGTGGAGGGAAAGGGAGAGGGTCTCTCAACCCTCACGCTCTCTTCTCTCTCTTTTTCTCTCTCACAGGCACCAAGCTCCGGGACGCGGCGGGGACCCAGTGGGCCCTGTCAAAGGACGTGGTGCTCACTCTGGAACCGCCCACGCCCGCGGACGTGGACCGCATCCGTGAGTTTGTGATGAGAAGGGTGCAGCAACCACGCCCGCCCCGCGCGCGTGCGCGCGCGCGCGCACGGCCACCGCTCTCAACCCCTACCATCACACCCTCTTTTTTTTACAGCCCTGGCCTACTCGCCCGACACGACCGGCTCCCGGGGCTACCTCATCCGGGCCGGCCACGAGGTGGCCGCCCCGCCCTGCGACCCGCTGTTCGAAGGCCCCGACGGGTGCCCCTGCGGGGAGGCGCCCCGGGCCTTTGAGGCAGACGCGGACGGCGGGCCCCAGGGCGGCCTGCATGCCTGCCGTGAGAGCGCGCTGGCGCGGCCCGCCCTCTTCGTCCTGCGGGCGGGCCTGGCAGTGGGCCCGGATCTCAACGCCTCCCTCACCCTGGCGCCCTGGAGTGGTGCGGCCGGGGCGGGCGCGGCGTCCACCCTGGGCGGGGATGTCTCTGCAGCCTCCGCCGTCGCCGGCCTCACCCCCACCACCAACCGCAAGCCCCGCCCCGCCTGGATGTGGTGCGCCCCCGACGCGTCCGCCCAGGCCGCGACCGGCTTCCTCGTGCCGGCCATGTCCCTGCTGCTCTTCCGCCAGGCCGTGGCGGCCACACTCGGGCCGCCCCCGACCTCGAACACGATCGGCATGAACGCCTCGCTCTGGTCCGCCTGTTACGCGGCCCGCGGGTGCGCCGCCAGCGCGGGGTCGCCCGTCCCGGCATACGCGCCGGGAAACTGCACCGCTGTCGGCATTGTGGACGTGGCCTCGTACGTGGCAGCAGCCCTGGGCGCGCCGGGCGACCAGTGGGCGGCGTACCGGCCGTCCACCCCTCCCGCCGTCAGCGCACTGCCCGGTGGCAACTGCAGCCACCTGGGCACTGCGGTGGAGGCGGGGACGGGCGAGTTCGTCATCAGCGTCGGGTGCCGGTACCCGCCCGCCGGCACCCAGCGGCTGACGGTGAATGTGAGCCTGAGCGGCGGGGTGGCGGGCCTGGAGGCCGGCGAGACGGTGGGTGGGGTGGTGGGCAGCCCTGGGATGCTCAACGGCACCTGGGCACCAGGCACGGGGGCCGGCACGCTACGCATCACCCTGGCCAACACTGGCACCGCGACAGGCGGGATGGGGCTGGTTTGGCAGGCGTGCTGCGTGGGGGGCGGGTGCGTGCCTGGGCTCGACCCGCCCGCGCCTGGGTCCCTGGCCCTGTCCGAGCCGCCGCCCGTCATGCTGGGCCCGGGTGGGGCCGCCGACTTTGATGTGGGCCTGACCGGGGCGGACCCCGGGTCGGCCGGGACGTGCGATTTTGCGGTGAGCGTGGACGGGGCGGTGCCAGCGGTCGGGGGCGTGGGCGTGGTGGTCGAGTGGGTTGCGCCTGCGGCGCTGCCACCCCCGACGATACCGGCGCCGACGACCACGCCGCCGCCTCCGACGACCACGCCGCCGCCTCCAACGACCACGCCGCCGCCTCCAACGACCACGCCGCCTCCTCCGACGACCACACCGCCGCCTCCAACGACCACGCCGCCGCCTCCGACGACCACGCCGCCTCCAACGCTGGCGCCCACTCCGGTAACCACGTTTCCGCCTGAGACGACGGCGGTGACGGCTACACCGGAGGAGACCATGGCGCCAGCGCCGACCAACACGACCACCCCTCTCGTCACGACGCTCCCACTACCACCGCCACCCACAACGACGGCCGCTCCTGTGCTGGCGCCCGCGCAGGCGCCGGCAAGCCCGGCGCCAACTGCCACGGTCAGCCCGACGCCCAACACGACGGATGTGGTTGTGGTGGTGGTGGTGGAGGCGACGACGCCGCCGCCGCCGCAGACGACAGCCGCTCCAACCACCCCCGCCCAGACCCTCCCGCCGCTCGCGACGGCCGTCCCGACACACACCACGCTGCCGCTGCCGGAGACGACGATGACAACACCTTTGATGACGGCAGCGCCGCCGGTGACAACGACAGCGGTAACGCCGACCACGACGCCGCCCATGACAATGACGACCGTGCCGCCACCGCCTCCTCCAGCGCCGACCCCCCCGACCACGACGGCCGCGCCGCCCCCACCCCCTCCACCTCCTCCTCCGGCCACGACGACCACCACCGCGGTCACGACCACGGCCGCCACGACAACCCCACCGCTTCCTCCTCCACCACCCCCAGCGACGACTGCAGCCGCCACGCCACCCCCGCCCCCACCTCCGACAACGACTGTGGCGGCCACTCCACCCCCACCTCCTCCACCCACCACCACGCCCGCCGCGCCTCCACCTCCACCCCCAACACCGCCGGCCATCGTCGGCGTCCCCGTCCTCACCTTCACCGCAACTTTCCCGTCCCTGGCGCCGTCGGCCGCGGGGGCGGCCTTCCAGCTCAGGCGCGTGGTTGACGATAATGAGAGAGAGTCAGAGAAAACCTCACTCTCCGCGTTCTCGTTCTCACACACCACCTACTTTATTTTCACAGCAGGTTCCGGGCCGCCATCGCCGCCGCGGCGGGCGTGCCCTTGACCAACGTAGCCATCACAATGGCGTCACCGGGCATCGTGATAGTGGCGTCCACCGCCTCAACCCTCGCCGCGGAGGTGCGCTTCCCGCCCGCGACCACGCCCGCCCTTGCCATGGCGTTCGGGGCCGCCCTGGCCGCGGAGGGCTCGGCCCTGATCACGTCCATTGACCCGGGCCTGTCGACCGAGTACGGTCCGGTGAGCGTGGCGTCCGTCGCGCCGGCGGCGCTGGTGACTGCTTCGCCGCCACCACCGCCCACGACGACGACCGCCCCGCCATCCACCACCCAGCCCGCCCTCAACTGCCCGTTTGACCTGCCCGACTGTTCGGGGCACGGCACACCGGCCCCGCCCTGCACGTGTGCCTGCGAGGCCGGCTGGGTGACCTCACCCACCCAGGACCTGGCGGCCTTCAAATTCTGTGGCGTCAACCAGACCCTGGGCGGGACGGACGGGACGGGCGGGCCGACGCCGGCGCCGTCCCCGCCGCCCGGCGCGCCGCCACCGCCGCCGCCCTCCACGCTCTCCAAGCTGGCCCAGCTCTTCCTCCAGCTCAAGACCCTGTCCACCAAGCAGTGGATGGTCGTGCTGGGCGGGCTGGCCCTGGCGGCGGGGGTGGGGTATTGCTGCGTGCGCCTGTGCATGCGGTGCGGGGCGTGCGGGGCCTGCTGCCGCCTGGGCGGCGGCGGCTGGTGCTGTGGGCCGCGGCGGCTGGGCAAGAGGAGGAAAGGCAACGCCAAGCCCGCTGCGGCCCGCCACAACCGGGCGTCCTCCTCGTCCGATTCTTCCTCATCTGGCAGGTCGTCCTCCTCGTCGGACGATGCGGAGGACCGGCGGCGGCCACCCCCGCCCCAGCAGCCGGCCACACGCCGGCGGCGGTCATCGCTGGCCGAGGTGGGGCGGGCCCTGGGCGAGCGCATCGTCCGGGGAAGGGGAGGGGGGCTCGCGCCCAACCCGCCACCCCCACGCCGCCGCGCACCCCTGTTTGAGGCGGTAGAGGGCGAGGAAGAGGAGGAGGGCGGAGAGCCCACGTACGGCGGTGGAAACGCCGCGGACTTGGCCACCATCCTGGCGGCCCTCCAGCGGCAGCAACAGCAGGGAGGAGGGGGACGCGCCGGCTTGTCCCCCGGCCCGTCGCTGGATGCATCCAGCGCGGCCCTGCTGCGTCGACTGGCGTCGGGCCAGGGGAATGGATGAGAGAGGAGTGAGAAACAGAGACGTTGGCAAATATTTGGAAAACCTTTCTTTTTTTCATTCGTCCCTACACACTGCGCACACCCACGTCCCGTTGCCCCCGCCACGCCGCCGCACGCACCCGGCGTGCGCGGCGGCAGGGCAGTGTAAGCAGCCCAACAAGGTGGAAGGATCCCCACCCTCGCCCGGGCGGCCGCACAGGCCGCACAGGGCGTCGTGGGCGCCCTCGTCGTCTCCCCCACCCTCCTCCTCTCCACCATCACCTTCTTCCTCCGTCGCCAGGAACGAGTCCTCCCGGTCGTACGTGTCTTGCGTGGCCCGGGGATCGCCCGGCGTGTCGGCCTCCACGGGATCGGGGTGGACGGGGCGAGGGCCGCCGCCCGCAACGGCGGCGGCGGCGGCGACGATAGCCGCCACCCGGCGCCCACCGCGCGCGCGGCCGCCGCCCTGGGCGCCGCCTGTCCCGCCGCCCGTGCTCGGGGTCGGGCCGTCCGCGGCCCGCGCGAGGGCCAGCTGGGAGCCATAACCCCCGCCACCACCACCACCACGGGCGTCTGTGGCGGGGCAGGGCTGGGAGGCGTCGTCCACGAAGGACGACTCAAAGGAGGACCCCTCCTCATCCTCATCCTCACTCCAACCTCCTCCCTCTTCATCCGACGATGCCCCCGCCGCGCTGTCGATGAAGGCGGCGGCAGCTGATGCCCGCCCACCGCGGTGGCGCCGACCGGGTGGGTGCTGGCTGGGCAGGGCGGCCTCGTCCAGGGCCAGGCGGCGTGGGGAGGGCGGGCGCGGGGCGGCCGCCCGGCGCAGCCGCTTTGCACGCGGGCGGGCGCTGGTGGTGCCGCCCGTGGAGAGCAGGGCCGCGCCGCTGCGGCGACCACCACCACCACCCCGGCCAGCCAGGGCGACTGCTATGGCGTCCCCCGTAGAAGGAGGAGGGCCGGGCGGGCGTGGGATGCCAGCGGCGGGCGGGCCGGCAAAAGCAGGCCGGGGCGTCGAGTCGAGGAGCACCCGCTGCCGCCGCCCCCCGGGGGGCAGGCCGCCGCCGGCGCGCCTCGGCGTCGCCCCATCCTCCGTGTTCGGTGGTGGCATGCTGGGCGCCCAGCACGCCGCATTGATGGCGGCCGCGTCCAGCAGGGCGTCGTCGCCGTCGCCCGCGCCCCAACAACCGCCTCCATCCTCTGGCCATTCCCCGGGGGGGGGCTGCTCCTCCCCGCCTTCCTCGTCGCTGCTCACGACCAGCACGACAAGCCCTTCCCCCTCCACCCCACCACCCCCGCCGCCGCCTTTGGCCGCCGCCGTCGACACGGTCAGCTGGGTGAGGCGGGCGGACACGTCGTCTGCGGCGGTGGGTGGTGGCGGGGGTTGTTGAATGGACGCAAGTGGCGGCCGGGCTGATTTTGGTGCGCTTGGCGGCGGCGGCGGCGGCGGCGGCCGCACCACCAGCGTGGGCGGCCCGCCCACCACGCCGGGCGGTCCCAGGCTGAGGAAGCGAACCGATTCTTCCGGGAATAGGAGGCCGGGCGGGGCGACGGTGGTGGTGGTGGTGGTGGTGGTGGTGGCGGCGGCGGCTTTGACCGGGCGGGGCGGGGCGGGCACTCCCCCAGCGGCGGCGGCCCTGGCGGCCGCGCGCGCGGGGGGCGGCTTGAGGCCGCCGGGCATGGCCGCAGCCGTGTCGGCCGTGTCCTTAGCCGCCGCCGCCACCTTCGCCGCCGCCGCCGCCTGGACGTCCTCCCCTACATCTACCCGCACCGGCACAAACTCGCGGGGCAGCATGCGCGGGGCCGGGTGCTTCAGGGCGAAGGCTTGCGCCCGCAACGACGCCTGGAGCGCGGCGGCCGTGCCCTTGCCTGCCCGGTGCGCCTCCACCTCCCGCCCGGCCGACAGCAGGTGCACGACCCGCCCCGGCCGCCCGCGCCCCGTCCGACCGCTCCGCTGCACCCCGCGCACGGGCGAGGCGGCCGCATCCCAGCACACGCACAGATCCACCGCGGGGACGTCGAGGCCCTCCTCGCCAATGCAGGTCGCGACGAGGACGGGGAAGGCGCCCGCCCGGAAGCCGGCCAGCACGGCCCGCTGCTCCCTTTGGGACATGCCCGGGGCGGCGGGGGTGGGAGCAGTAGCGGCACCGCCGGACGCGCCTCCTGAGCGGGCGGCACCCGACCCGGACCCTCCTCCGCCGGCGGCGCCCTGGCCGATGAAGGCGCGCGCGCCGCCGCCCCACCGCCCTGCGATCGCGGGCGAGGAGAGCGTGGCCACTATGGAGGCCACCCGCTCGCGCAGGGTGGTGAAGACAATGATCTTGGTGGGGGCCAGGAGCGGGGGGGAGGGCGAGGAGGGGGGAAGGGCGGGACCGGCGGCGGTTTCTCCTCCAGCAACTGCAGAAGGTGGTTGCGTGGTTGCACCTCCTGACCCGGCAATTGTTTCGGCTGCCAAGTGAGCGCTGACAATATCAACGAGCGCCGCCATCTTGGGGTCGCCCGCCGCGGCCAGGCGGGCGAGACCGGCCTTAAACTCGGACAGGGCGGCGAGTGCAGAGGGCGGGGCGGACGGTGGCAGGGGCGGCGCCCCCTCCAGCACCGCCACGGCCGCGGCCGGCCCTGCGGCTGCCAGCGCTTCCTGCCCGCACGCCACAGCCGCGCCAGCCCGCAGCCAGGCCGCCTCTTCGTCCTCAGCGCCACTCCCTGCTGCCAGGCGGGTTAGCGCGCCTATGCAGTCCGCCCGGGTCAGGCGGGCCGCGTCCAGGGTGCGCAGGCCGGGTGCGGCGTCCGGGCCGCGGGCAGACGCGACCGCGGCCACCAGGCCGGCCACCACGCCTCGCAGCGCGCGCACGCCCAGGCCGGCCACGGCCGCCGCCCGGTCGCGCGCCGCGCCCGGGCTGCCGACCACAAACACCTCGCTGACCACTGGGTGGACGTAAGGGGCCACGTCAGGGTCGGCACAGCCCCGGTGCTCGATGCGGGCGGACCCCAGCGTGTCGACCACCGCCTGGACAGCGGCCGGCGACCCGCCCGGCGTCGCAGACAGGCCGACCGTCCGGAACTGCCGCGGCGGGTCTGCTTTGGCCCCAGCCTCCGCCATGCGGCGCAGGGCGATCGCCCCGTCCGACCTGCCGACCGCCCGGTGGCATTCATCCACGACAACGCACACGATCGACTCAAAGGGGCACCGCCCCAGGCACACATCATTCTTGAAGGCCTGGGGCGTGGTGAACACGACCCGCGTCGCCGGGTCCGCCCAGGCGGCGGCCCGGGCGTCGGGGGTGGTCATGGCGCCTCCACCGCCTCCACCGCCCCCACCCCACCCTCCTCCCGACCCGGTCATTTCGACGACGCAGGAGGGCGGGAGCAGGGCGGGGCCCATCAGCCCCAGGCACGCGGCCGCCTGCTGAGAGACTAAGGGCCTGGTCGGCGCGGTGAACACGCACTTCCCGCCCGGGAACCAGCGCACAAAGTTGGCGAGGACGGCAGCCCCGATGGCCGTCTTCCCCAAGCCCGTCGGCAGGCAGACGAGCGTGTTGTGGAGCAGGGCGGTCTGCGTTATGGCGAGCTGGTAAGGGCGCGGTGGCAGGTGGGCCGGGTACAGCCACGTGCGCGCGGCCGCCCGGTCCAGCGCGACGGACGGGGTGAGCCAGCGCAGGGGGACGGGGTCGGGGGGCAGGGCGAGGAGGTGGGCGACGGTGGGGGTGGAGGCGGGCGGAGGTGGAGGTGGAGGCGGAGGAGGGGCAGGTCGGGGCGGTGATTGACCCGGCGCTGGCACACGCTGCACCTCGTCTTCGCCTTTCGCCGCCGCCCCACCCCCCTCCCTCGCGGCCCGCGCCGCAAGTGCGGCCGCCTCGGCAGCAGCTGCCATGGCGGCCATGTCCTGTGTGGGTGGGAGTGAGAGAGAGTGTGTTAGGCCGTGCGTGTGCGAGGGGAGCAGCGAGCTGCGCATTGCACGAAACGGCGCGCCGCGGGGAGATAAAACAAAAACGCGCCCAACACGCGTCCACACGCACCAAGTCGTCGTCCAGGTCAAAGTCCATGGTGTGCAGTAGGGGCTGGCACACACACAGGCGGGCGGGGCGAGTCGCCGGGGCCACGGACGCGACGACACGACGCCACGCGGGAGAGCTGTCGGCGCGAGCGTTTTGCGTGACTGTGAGCGCGTCGCGGCCATCGCTCACTCCCCTCCTTTCCGCCCGATCGACGGCCTCCCGGGCCCCGCGACACACGCTCCCGCGTGTCAAGCAGGAAGCTGGGCAGCCTCACTTGCGTCATCACTATACTCGATGGCAGCAGCACTAGTCGCCGTCGCCCTCTCCAGCCTGGCCGTGCTTGGCGGCGGAAGTGCACGACCCGCTGCCGCCGCGCTCTCACCACCACCACAGTCCGTCGCGCCGGGCACCGGCCGCGCCCTCGACTTTCCGTCCGGCCTTTCGACGCCCGAGCCGAGCTCCCGACAACGCCTGAGGTTGTCCACCCTCACGTCCGGTGTCGACGGGCCGGCCGTAACGACGTGTGCGCGAAAATGCCTTCCTGGGTGTATGAAAGGAGGAAAGGGAGGGCCAGGATTAGGGCCGGCTTCCCTGCGGCGGGACCCGGTCGTGTTTGGCGCGGGGTTCAGGGACAGGGCGACCTGCCTGAGGGAGTGCACGGAGGTGTGTGCGGTGAAGGTGTCGCAGGGCGGTGTAAAGTGAAGGCTAGAGCGAGAAACGACGACAACGGCCGCAAAAATAGATGGATGGATGCAGGGCTAGGTTTGCGTCACGTTCACATTGCCTTTCTTCTCATCCGTGGCACGCCTCAGACCCGCGATGCGGCCGACCCTCCATGCGCCTTGTAGCCTAGCAGCATCCTCCCGCCCCGGCCATCCCCCGCTCGCGCCCGCCGCCCTGATGAGAGGTGGCGCGCACGCAGAAAAACGCACCTCATCAAATGTCACCCCAAAATCTCAACCTGGCCTGTTCAACTCCCAGCTGGAGGCCGCCAAGTTTGAGGGGGCGGCCGTCCGGGCGGCCGCCGGGCTGCGCCTGTCCCCACTCCCGCACCTCCTCGCGTCCGCGGCCCTTGCCGCCCTGGCAGCCTTTGCCCCACCGGCCTTTGCGGACCCCGCAGCGTCTGCAGGTGTTGCTGAGGTGGTTTCAATTTCAACCTCTCCATCGACCTCATCATCCCCGACGTTGGTCGCGTCCTTCCCCGCGTCCGGCCTGGTCTTCAAGGACACGGTCGAAGTGGTGTCCCTACCCGACCCAGTGATTGACGGCGTCATCATCTACATCACCGAGGTCAGGCGGTCCCTCGTTGACAAGTTGACCAGCGGCGGTGGCGGCTTTTTCGCGGAGCCCGCTGCTGCGAGCGTGACGTGCGTGTCCAAGACGGGCACTGGGCGCCTGTACCTGCTCCCGGGCGCCGACGTGGGCGGCCCGGAAGGGCGCGACATATTCACGGAGCGCAAGTCCCTGTCCCTGGTCGCGGCCAAGACGCTGCGCGTGCGCCGCATCGTGGACCGGGCGCAACAGACGGTCCTTTACGTGGCCTACAATACCCGCCTGTCCGGGCCGGGGCGGGGTGGTGGTAGCGGGTCGGGTGGTAGCGGGGACTCTGTGTCCACGGACGGTGCGGGCGGCGGGACGGGGAGCGCGCGGTACCGGACGAGCGTGTGCGCGCTGCCGCTGGCGGTGGAGGGATGAGAGGCGAGGTTGACAAGTCCAGCCGTCGCACATTCTTTTTTTGTGTGTGTGTGTGCGGGCGCGCTCTACACCCCCGCACACGCATTCCTCCTCCACCTGACGCGCGTGTGCGTAGAGAGTCCTATCCCATGCAGTCAGCTGTCGCATCAACGAGCCGGCCGCTGTGCCAGACCCGCCGGGCGGCGGTCGCGGCCACCCGGGCGGTGGCGACGGCGTCCGCGGCGCCGCGGCCGGCGGCCCTCCTGCGGCGAGGTGAGTCAGCGTTTCATTGTTAGCGTGCCCTTGGCCAGTGAGGGGGCGCATGCAATCATCCGTCCCCGCCTTGTTCGGCGGGTGCCATGACGGGGAAGGTCCTCTTCGCGGGGGCTGCACGCGCTGGCTCTACGGCCGCCGCGACTGACCGTCGCGGCTTCTCTCACGACACGCCTTACCCAACACACACTCACAGGCGCCGCCATCTATGTCACCTCGCCGACCGCCCCGGCCCGGCGCCGCACGGTGAGTAGGAGAGAAGAAAGAGAATGAGGATGCGGGGCCTGCAATTGGCGCTCAGGAGAAGAAGACAACTCGATCCCCCACCCTCATCCCCTCTCCCAACCCCATCTCCATAAACAGGCCTCCCTCATCCGGGCCGAGGGCGCGGCCCCGACCTTCGCCAATCTGGGCGCCCCGCGCGGCCCGCCCTCCTTCGCGCAGCGCCTCCTCGCCTCCGCCTGGTACATCGTGCCGGCGATGGACGCGTCGGCGATCGAGCTGGCCATCCTGAAGTTTGTGCCGGCGCTCAACTGGGTGATGAGCTTCAACTTTCCCTGGTTTTGTGAGTCAACTCATTTGTGCGCGCAATTTGTGCCGGCGCTCAGGGAGGGGAGCGATGCGGGCGGGGGGCACCGTCGCTCTGCCTGGGATCTCTGGGCTGGTGTTGCTGTGAGGCAAAAACGGGCGGTCAAATTAGTGAGGGAGCACACAAAGAACCGCCTCCCAACCTCAACCTCACCATCCCATCCCCATCCCATCTCCCCTGTCATTCTCTTTTTTAGGCACGCTCATCGAGCTATACTACTCCTCCCAGTTCACGCCCCTCATCATCTTTTTTGCCATGTACCTGGCCGTCGTCCGCAACAACTCGCTCCACCACTTCATCCGCTTCCACTGCATGCAAGCCGTGACGCTCGACATTTGCGTGATGCTCCTGACGCTCGTCCGGTCTTACTTCCCGCCCGACCTGATGTGGAGTTCTTTCCTGTACGTTTTTGACGCGTTCTTTTGGAGCGCGGTCGCCGTGCCGATCGTTTACTGCGTGGTCTGGGCCATCAAGTAAGGGAGGGAGGAGAGAGAGCGAGAGGGAGAGACACCCAAGCCACCCACCCCCACCACGCGCCGGCCACTCACCGCGCCCCGCAAAAAGATTATTCCCATGCGGAGACCGCGGCCTTTCGCTTTTGTGCGCAGAGCAACCCACAACACTGGCCCGCTTTAGTTCACGCGGGCCCGGGGATTTCGACCTCCGGGCCTCGCTCTTGCCGGGACCCAGACAGAATGAAGAACGAAGAGAAACCTAAAACTTCAACCTCATGAGGTTGAGAAAGAAGGAAATACGCACACCACTGACTCTCTCCACCCATCTCACACATCACAGGGGCGCCTACCCGGATCTGAAGTTCGTGTCTGAGAGTGTGTACTTGCAGGTGGACCCGTCGACGTGAAACGGGGTGGAAAGGGGGCGCGGGGGACAGGAGGTTGGGTAAAAAAGAAAAAATATATCGACTCGCTATTCCAACGAATGCGCGCTCATTTTCCGCGCCAGCGGTCACCCTGCGCGGTCAGCCATGGCAGCCACGGATGGACAGATGTCGGCCTCCACATCAGCACCCTCCCAGAACGCGTGGCGGCGGCGGCCTCCTCCGCCGCCGCTGCCTCGGCCCGACCACTTCATCGCCTTGCGAGTGCCCCCAGCTGCCTCTCAACCCGCCTTTGACGTGCTCCACGCGTCCCTCGGCGCCCTCGGTTTCGGTGCGACCCTGGTCGACAGCGCTGCAGCTCATGTCACACTGGGTGTGCTCCGGCTGTTCGCTGCTTCACCAAACAACGGCGCCCAGGAAGAAGAGACGTCGCCGCCCGTGGACCCAACCCGCCTGGCGTCGGCGGTCGCGGCCCTGCGCACCGCCGGGGCCGCCCTGCGTGGCTCCGGCCCGCTGGCCCTGACATTAGGCCCTGGCGTCAGTACGTTTGGCCAGCGGGTTGTGTACTTGGAGGCGGGCGACGGGAGCGGTGGGGCGTCTTTACGGGCCGTGGAGGCCGCCGTCCGCGGGGCGCTGGAGGGGGTGGGCCTGGTGGTGGGCGAGGGGGCTGGTGGCCCCGTCGCCGCCGCCCAAGGCACGCGTCGCAACCGGCGCCCACGGCAGCCCCAGCAGATATTCACGCCACACGTCACGGTTGCCAAGACCTGGTCTGGCGGGCGGGTGAAGGCCATCCCGCCGTCGGCCGTGTCGTCCGCAGTGGCCGAGCTGCAGGCCTGTGGGTGGGAGCGTGCGTCCTTTGTGGCAGGGACCCTGCAACTGTGCGCGATGGGGGGCCGGCAGGCGGGGCAATACTACAGGGTGGTGGAGGAGGTCGAATTTGGTGGCGCGAGTATTTAGGGTGGTGCGGGCGTGCGAGAGGTCGATGTGAAAAATTTTGAGGGGTTGCATCACACGCAGGTTTGTTTTTTCATTTTCGCCTCGCATGCGCCCGCCCCGTACAGGCAATAAATCCCTTGTGACCGCACTGTCACTGGTTGGCCTGGTCAGCCTTTGCGCTAGCTATCCGTTCTGGGTGACCCGGGCACGCGGAGGATCGCCGGTGAGGAGCGGCGCGTGCGCGGGAGAATGGTGTCCGTGCTCGCTCTTCTTTCTCAACCTCACCTTCTCATCCCATCCATCCCCCCCCCCCACACACACACTCTCCTCCTCAGATCGACTCCTCCAAGCCCCTCCCCCGCCAGGCCGCCATCCGGGGTCCTTACACTAATACCGGCTCCCGGGACGTGGGGCTGGACCCCAACCCCAAGCTGAGCCCGCCAAAGCTTTGACATTGACTCAGAAAGAAGAAAAACAAAAAATGGCGGAACGCACGTTTCCTCCTCCAGCCGCGGCCGCCCGGGTGGCGCCGCGGCCACCCGCACCACCGCCCCCTCCGCCCTCCTCCTGGGCCCGCGCCGTGGCGGCCACTGCTCTAGCCGCCCTCGCGACGGCCGGGCCGGCACTCCTCCCGCTCTCCCTGGTGGCCTCCTTCCCCCCGCCCGCGTCCGCGGTGCTGAGCAGCCCCAACGCCCGCCTCCCCCGCTCCGCCGACGCCGCCCTGCGCCGGTCCATCCCGGCCCTCAACCCGGACGTCCGCAAGGCCCAGGATTTGTTAGAGAGCGTGGCCTTCAAGCTGCGTATCCCCCAGCGCAAGCCCTGGGCGGCCATGCAAGGTGACGTGTCCGGCGCGGCCGCCCTGCTGGCCGACCCTGCCATCATTGTGGCGGGCACCCCGCCGGACGCCCTGCCGGACGCCCAGGACGCCGCGGCGGCTGCCGTGAAGGCCCTCGTCCGCGTCCAGGCCGCCATCGATGCCCAGGACCCGGGCGTCACGGCGTCCCGGCTGAACGTGGCGCTGGGCGAGGTGTCGCGCCTCGAGCTCGCCCAAGCACCCGGCCTGCCCTTTGCCCTGCCCCGCGACCTCGCGGCGTCTTACCCCGTCCTCACCGGCCGGGCGACGGTGATGCTCGAGATCGTCCGACCAAGGGGTTCGGGCGAGGGCGGGGAGGACCTGAGTCCGCAACCTCGGCCGGGAGGGGACGCGGCCGCGCCGCTGGCCCGCCCGGACGGGACTGCCGCGCGCCGGGCGGGCGGCGCTGACTCTGACAAAGCCACCGTCACCCTTACCCTGGATGGCTACTCCGCGCCCGTCACGGCCGGCAACTTTGCGGCCAACGTGCGGGCGGGCGTGTACGATGGCCTGGTCTTGACGGCGACGCCGACGGCCGTGCTGGGCGGCAGCGACATCCAGCCAGACCGTCTGCCCGGGCGGCGGGCGACGCTGCCGCTGGAGCTCCTCCCCGCCGGCGCCTTCGACCCCGTCTACCGCTCCCCCCTGGACGTGGGCGGCGGCGAACTGCCCGTCCTACCCCTATCTGTTTACGGCTCGCTCGCCATGTCCCGGCCCACGGGCGTGGGGACCGGCGAGGCGTCCGCGTCCGGCTTCTTCCTGTTTCTGTACAACCGGTCGACCTCGGGGCTGAGCGGCCTGGCCTTTGAGGAGGGCGAGTTCTCCGTGCTCGGCTACGTGACGGGCGGCAGCGAGACGCTGAGCCGCCTGCGGACGGGGGATGTGATCAAGAGGGCGGTCCTGGTGGACGGGGCGGGCCGGCTGGTGGTGCCTACACAGGCTGCCGCGGCGGCAGCGGGGGCGGAATGAGGGGCAAGGTTTTGGGGGGAAAGGGAAAAAAAAAAAAGCAAGTTAAAATAAACGCACTACCCCGGAATGAAGACGTCCAGCTCGGACAGCGGCAGGTTCAGCTGGGAGGTCGCGACCTCTGCCCAGGGAACAAAAACAAAGGTTGCCAGGCCACGGCGGTGCTGCAACCGGTGCTCGCCGCCGCCGCCAGGCAGACCGCCGCCGCCGCCCCCCCTCCCCCCTCCCCCCCTCGCCCACCCTTCCTCCGCGTCAGTCTCTTCTCCGCCGCCCAGCATGTCCGTCTCCCGCCCCGTCGCCCGGTCGTGGGAGACCAGGTCCAGCACGTCCAGGCGGTTGCAGGCCCCAGGCACGGTGGAGCGCAGGCCCAAGCGCGCGCGCACCTCGGTGTCCGCCGTGTTGCCGTACGCCATGGCGGCCGCAACCGTGGCGACGCGCTGCATGCGCGTCGACGCCGCATTGGCAGCAGCAGAGGATGACGGTGAGGGTGCCGCCACCGCCAGCCCTTCCCAGGGCGGGCACCGGAGGCGCCACCGGCCCTCCATGACTCGTGAGCAGTCTGGGGCGGCGCCGCGCGGGCCAAGGGCCAGCGACCGGGCGGCCTTCCCGGGCGGTTCCGGCGTCGTCCGGTACCAGAACCAGCCGCGCGCGCACCGGGCGGGCGGGTAGGGGCGGCGGGGTAGGGCCGCGTCGTCGGCGAGGAGGTGGTGGCAAGGGGTGGAGGTGGAGGGGGGGGTCGTTCCTCCGCCATCACCACCACCACCGGCCTCCGCCCCTGCTCCAACTCCTCCACCACACACGGGAGGGTCGAAGAACCGCCAGTACCGGAAGTATGTGACCAGGTGGACCGGGTTCTTGATGCGCCACTCGACGATGCCGGTGCGGATGTAGGTGTTGCGGGCCACATAGATCCCGTCTGTCCTCAACCTGGGCGCGGCCAGGAAGACCTCGCGCCACGACACGCCGGGCGGGCGGGGCGGGGCCGCGGGGCCCAGGGCCCTGAACAGGGCGGCCCGCCAGAGGCCGTCCGTGGTGGCGACGACGCCCCGCCAGGCCCGGCAGGCGCAGGCGGCGGCCGCGAGGGAGGGCGGCGGGAGGTGGGAGAACACGAGCGCGAGCAGGTCCGCATCCAGCAGGCCCGCCTGGACGGGCGCGAGGGGCGGGAGGGGTTGCGCTGCGTCGCCGTCCTCGCCTTCCACAGGATGCGCTCCCACCCGAGTGCCGTACAGGGCCATCCAGGGGCGGGCGGGTGGCGGGGGGTTTGGGAGGGGGAGGGCGGTGGCCATGGTTCCCGTGCGTATGTGTGGGGAAGAGAGTGCGAGGCAGGGTTCGAGAAAGAGAAGAAGAAAAAACTTCGGGTGTGTAGGGGAGCACGCGTCCGCGCTCACCTGTGCGCGTGGATGCTCCTGCTGTCCAGACCCCTGTATGTGCGGCAGATTCCGGTCCCGTGCAGGGCCCTGGCGTGCCTGGCGGTGGTGCGCGGGCAAGGGGTGGTGCTCAAATGAGGGGGCGACTGGACGCAAAGGATTCCAATGTGCACTACGCTTTTTTTTGAACGCCACCCGCCCACCCCGCTCCGCTCAGGCCCGGCCCGCCCCCACAATCCCACACATCTACCTCCTATATATTCTCCACCACGTGCCGCCTCGCCTCGTCCGTCTCCGCTCGCCCCCCGGTCGGCCCTCCCTTCGTACCATCTGTCCGAAAAGAGGACCCTTGTCCTCCCAGTGCTGCCACACCCTCGCGCGCCTCGCCCGCCACCATGGCCGCGGTCAACCTCATACACGCTCGGGCCGTCGCAGAGGAGGCTGCCCGGATGGCAGGTACACATGGATGGAAGCGTTGGGGATTGGAAGAGAGAGTCTCTCGTCGCTCGCTCTCTCCCCCATTCTTCCTAGCCACTCATCTCGCCCTCCCTTTTCCAGGCGCCCTCATCGCCGCCGCCTTCCGCCCGTCCCCGGGCGCCGCCGCCCGGGCGGCCTCGTCCACCACCTCCAAAGCCAAGGCCACAGACAGGGACCTGGTGACCGAGACGGACGGGGCGGCAGAGGCGGCCGTCCGGGCGGTGGTGACCGCGGCCTTCCCGACCCACGCTTTCATCGGGGAGGAGGACAACGCCGCGGCGGGCGGGGCACCCCCCGTCCTGACCGACGCGCCCACCTGGATTGTGGACCCCTTGGACGGGACCACCAATTTCGTGCATGGCTGGCCTGTAGTCTCCGTGTCCATCGCCCTGGTCGTGCGCCGGGAGCCCGTCGTCGGCGTCGTCTTCAACCCCGTGACCAACGAGTTTTTCGCGGCGACCAAGGGCGAGGGCGCCACCCGCAACGGGGAGCCCTGCGCGCCGTCGCCCGTGACAGACCTGTCCACCGCCCTCATCTGCACGGAGCTCGGCGTGTCGCGCGACCCGGCCGTCGCGGCCGCCGTCCTGGGCCGCGTCGCCGCCCTCACGGCCGCGACCCGCTCCCTCCGCAGCGGTGGCTGCTGCTCACTGGGCCTCTGCTCCGTCGCCTGCGGCCGGCTGGACGTCTTTTACGAGATCGGCTTTGGCGGGGCCTGGGACGTTGCGGCGGGCGCCCTGATCGTGCGGGAGGCCGGCGGGAGAGTGCTCGACCCAGCGGGCGGGGCGTGGGACATGATGGGCCGCCGCGTGCTGGCGGGCGCGCCGGGCGTGGCAGCCGCGGCGGCGGCGGTGCTGGCCAGGGCGCCCTGCGCGGAGGGGGAGCCGCAGGCGGCGGTGTGAAAGGGTGAGAGGAGGGCCCGGGTTGGGGGCGAGTGTATGTTCGGCGTGGGGGGATGTTTTGCACCTCCGCCGTTTTTTCTCTCCCAATGCCCACACCTAAAAAGCACTCTCTCAGACGCGTGCCCTCGCCACCAAAAAACATGTGCACGCGGCCGCGACCCTCGCCCGCACGCATTATTATTGTCACCAATTCCCCCTCGCTCCACCTGCCAAACGACCAAATCCCAAATCCCAAATCTCACACGCACTTGCACTTGCCCCACAACGGGATGAGACACACCGACCAGCCTTCCGTCACTTTGCACGTCAGGCCGGCCTGGCAGGACTGGAACATGTTGCAGTCCTGGCCGACCGCGTTGCCGGGCCCGCCGCCTGGTGGGGACGGGGTCGCCGTGACGGCAGAGGGCGAGGAAGCGGGCGGCGCTGGCGGCGCGGGCGGGGGCGGGGGCGGGTCGGGACCCGGCGGCGGTTGGCAGTTGTCGTCCAGGTCGTTCGTGGAGGCGCTGTACGTGCACATGACGTCGGCCGAGCAGAACCCATCATTCTTGTGGCCGGTACCGCACAGCAGGTGGCGTCCGAGCAGGCGGCGACCGAACTTCCACACCTCTTTGCACTTCCCGTTGCTCCGCTGCGTGTTGTCCGTTGTGCACCCCTTGAACTGGATCTTCCACAAGATGCCGTCGACCTGCCAGCTGTACCTCCCCTCCGATACCTTCTATACGGAGGTGTCGTACTGCTCCTCCAATATCACGGCGACCTTCGACAAAGTGGCCTTGGCCTTGGCCTTGCTGGAGGTGTCCTTTATGGCCGTCTTGATCTCTGACGACTCAAAGTTACGAATCTTATTCTAGTTCCGGATGAGCTGGGTGACCTCGCTCTTGGCCCTAGCCGAGCACTTTTCGAAGGATATTTGGTCGCTTTCCGATATGTAGTAGGGTTCGGTCGTCATGCGGGCGGAGCGCGTGCAGGTAAGTGCCTTGTGAGGTCGGGCGGCCAATCGTCGGCCCGACCCCGCTGGTCGCGGTTTTTTCATCCCGCCTGGAGGCACCACGCCCTTTGCCTGAACCCCTTTCCCCTCCGCCCCTTGTCATGCAATGCAATGTGACTGCACATTTGAGCCATCGTAGCGGTGGACATGGCCAGGCACGCCCAGAGCACCAGGGGTACCACACGCCCTCTAGCCTGGGTGTGGGGCGCCAGGGTCAGGGCAAGCACCCCTGCCATGGCGGCCGCAAACGTCAGGTCGCGCAGCGCCCACGCGCCCATGGCGGCTGAACTGGACTCGGCTGAAGAACGCGGGCCGCCGCCGGCCGCACTCGACCCTCGCATTGGGGCGGCCATGTTCAGGACGCCCCGGCCCAACCGATCTGGCGACCGTCCGGGCTACATGCCCTCCCAATTACCAAGAGCTAACTATGGGCATCACATCCGTGCTGCGAGCGAAGCGCGATCGGGCGCGTTTGGGCGCGTAGGGAGGCGGAGGAAGAGCTTGACGCGCCTGGAAAAAATGGGAGCGTTTGGAGCTGAAGGGAGGGTTGACTCAATGTGGATGTGCAGACCTGCCCGGTGGCCCACACCTACCAAAAGGTCGATCGCCCTCGCCCCTCCCCCCCCCCGCGGCGCGGCCGGGGCGGGGCGGCCGGGGGGGGGGGGGGGGGGGGGGGGGGC
>Ga0315284_10002698_pt1 | contig 25350 bp, 26 predicted proteins | sample YL17G09_16_MG_FD_203696 | JGI IMG/M metagenome (GOLD analysis project Ga0315284, IMG submission 203696) | Sediment microbial communities from Yellowstone Lake, YNP, Wyoming, USA - YL17G09_16 | ecosystem: Environmental > Aquatic > Freshwater > Lake > Sediment | place: USA: Wyoming | collected...
AGTCTTCGCCAATTCCCTCGTCCGTGGTTCGACAGTAAAACCAAATCTTGACGCGAATTGTGCAGCGCGCATCACCCTCAACGGATCATCAGCAAATGACTCCTCCGATGTCGCACGTACAAGATCTTTCTTCAGATCCTCAACTCCCCCATACGGATCTACTACTTGCCCTCCGAGAACATCATACATCAGTGCATTGAATGCAAAATCCCTTCGCTTCGCTGCGGCTTCGGGTGTTGCGTTCCTCAGAAACTCAACCACCGGCTTCCTACCTGTGCTGTCTGTCCTAGGAACTGCGATATCCAGATCCTCTTTTCCAACCCTCACCTTCAAAACACCGAATGACTTTCCCACCGCATTCACTTTGTATCCCTGAGCCTCAAGAGCAGATTGTATATCTTCAGGAGTCATTCCATGCACTTCAAAGTCTATATCCTTGGGCTTCATCCCCAGCAACATATCCCGCACGTACCCTCCAACAACATACGTCTTCCCTCCACGACCCTTCAACACAGTAGCAATCTGCCTCGCGTAGTCTGGAACCACCACACGCTCAGGATATACCTTCGCCATCTGATACCGACGTCCGCTAGAAATCCCCTTTGCTGAAAGAGAATGCCGATAGGAATCAAATCGCCAACCAATTGGCTTCTGATAGGATTTCATTGACCATGATGCTGCTCCCGTAGTATGGCAGCCTGCTTCGTCTTATCAACCATTCCAACAGGATGATGCGGAGGAGCATAGACTGTGTATACCTTCAACGGAACCTTCGACTTATTCACTACATTGTGCCAAGTACCTGCCGGAACAATCACTGATCCACCATCTCCAGTCTCATATTTCTTCTTCCCATTCTCAAATATGAACTCAGCCTTCCCACCCTCCACTCTAATGAACTGATCAGTGTGATGATGCACCTCATTACCGATATCCCCTCCTGGCGGGATACTCATCTCGACCAATTGTTCATGTTTCCCAGTATACAGCACCCTCCGGAAGTTCTTATTCTTCAAAGATAGGTCTTGTATATTTCCTGTAAACGGACCTTCCTTCGCCTTACCCACTACTGATTTCCTGGCGAGAAAAAGTTGCATGCCAGCAGAATCACGAATGCAGCCAGGAACAACACCCTGCTTCGTGCGATAACCGCGAGCTGCAAGACTGTGCCGTTCACTCTGATACCTCCAACCAACAGGGCGAGTCTGAGGCTGTGCAATCATCGCAGCCCCCGTCCACGCTTATATCCGAACACCAATGGACGCACACGCATTACTTGGAACAATCTGACCGTCACATTGCCAGCAATATCAGAGGCCGCAGGTATCTCCTTCACACAAACAGGTTTCTTGTTCGCAACCCCCTCAAGCCACATCTTCTTCATTTCAACCCCTTCTCTATAGCTTCGACCTTCACTGTTGGAAGAAATGACCTCGCCTGATTGTCGTGTAGAATGCGATTCACTTGCTCACGGACACTCGGAACAATCTTCCAAAGCTTCACGATCTGTTCAGGGGTCGTTTTATTCACATACGACAACGTACCATCCGCCTTCAGAGAATCATATGCCTTTATCCCCATTAAACGAACGTCTTCTGGATCAGCATCTGACATCATCTGCCGAATGGAATTGTAATCATGCCCTCCACGAATCGCTTCCATCACGTCGTGAAATGGCACCTTCTGCTCTCTCCTCGCGTAAAAAACAGGATCAACTAGACGTTGGGTCTTCACAGAGGCATAGAGCTTGATCCCTCTCCGCGCGAGACTATGCCCTTGCGGGTTCCCTCGCCACCCAACAGGTTTTCTCATCACATCATCCGCCCAGTCTTCTCACCAGCCTTCCTAGATCCTGCTGGAACCTTAGTCCCGGCTTTGAACCACTTGCCCATCATCTTTCCACCATTACTCTCTGCCATTTCCATACCTCCTTACTTCTTTCCCATCAATCTAAAGGCCTTTCCGCCAGTTGGTGTCGTTGCAATGGCCATCCTACGTCCACTCTTCGTGACACACTTGTAGCTGGCAGTCGTAAAGGACTTCTTCCCCTTCAAATCAAAAAACTTCATGCTCTTCGTACTCACCATAGTTCATCCTCCTCATTGCACCGTCAATACCCACGGAGTTACCGTGTAATACTCTTGCATAGTTTGATTCGCCGGCATCGATAACCATATCGACACATTCGTCTCAGCACCTTGTGCCGGAGCTAAAGGCGATGACACGTTCACAGCCACATTGTGCACCATCGGAACGGCCACAGATAAATTCTGACCCATCTTGAACTTCGATGCCAACAGCTTCAACGCTGGAACTGCGCGCCCATTCAAGTCCTGCGCAGTCACAAACGTATCAAATGGAGCGTTCCCGGTGTTTCTCACAGTCACTGGTACATTCCCCGGAGCATCATTCACTCCAGGAGCAGATGATGGGAACGTCACATATGGAGTCGGCCTCTGGAACGCCAACAACTGTGCATACTGGCAAGCACTCGTCGATGCATTCACCGAGTCGAACTGGAAGTTTGCCGTGTAGTTCCCAGCAGTATACCAGTAGTGCATCGGCATCGCACATGACCATCTCCTCGTGTCATTCGTTCCATTCACATACGTACACGTCGCATTAGATATTCCGTTCTCCACACTCGCGAATTCTGGCAACCCCTCAAGCTCAGAGTGTGTCGTCGCATTGAAGTGCATCAACACCACTGAAGGCTGATCAAGCTCGTTCGGAACAACCCCCGCCTCACACCACGTCTGCGTAACGCTCGTTGAGAGATTCAAACTGAACAATGACAAAGAAGTCAATGTCACATATCCATCAGTCGCCACCACATACATCTGGCCCGCCGGAACGTTCACTCCACTGAAGTTGTAACTTACATTCTCACTCGTCAACCCGCTCGCCACTGAGACGTTCACGGTTCCATTATTGTATATGACATTGTATACTGGGGCAGTTGCACCCTCAGTTGCCGGAGTCCACTGAACTTGCTGGTACTTTGTCGTTATGTTCCCTGATGGCGATAACACATCCACTGGAGACATCTTCGTCACTACACCGACCGAACTGGCACCGACATTCATCAACACATCTCCAACATAGAACGACACAACACCAGATACATTCTTCACACCAGCCGCGACCGTCGATATGTCATGATCACTTGCACGAGCCCCCTCAGTCAATCCATCTACGAGAAGACTCCTGTTCGCAGCAAGCACCACATTGTCAATCACTGCTGCACCGAATCTCGTCGACGTGCCGTTCCACACGTACGTATCATTCTCTACAGCGACACCTGTTACATACAACACATTCGCCGGATGCCCGTGTGCTGTACTATAGAACGCCGATATCTGTTCGAACAATCCTATCGGCGACGATACATTTACCTTCGGAGCGATGAAGTGGAGACCACAGCCAAGAATATTATACTTGCCGATCACATAAGTGCTGTTCGCCATGAACAACATCGAAGGCCTATATGACCCGTTCGATAACCTGGCATCCTGCACATCAGCAACATCGCCCACTGGCGCCATCCCCACGTGTCCGTTATTTATTATCCAAGACCAGTTGTTCCCCCCGACCTGAGTCTGCCTAGCGTATCCATCAGGATCGTTGTACACATAGTAGTAATCAGGTCCCTGGCCGTACGTAGACGGATAATTCGTATCGAACTTCACTTCAGTCAGATGCGTATCCTTGTTCGGCGTGTAAATGAACCCTTCGAAGCACCCATCTCCACCAGCGGGACCTGCAACATCTGAGAAAGTCGTGAGATTCACATATGCACCAACTGAATCTCCAGAGATAACAGACACTTGCACCACCTCTTGCGTCCTGTAAGGGTGAATGACTTCCAGCTTCATCCTATCTACATACAATGGATTACTCACATACCAATTCGACAATGAAACCGTGTCAGACTGTATGTCCTTTCCATATTCCTCACGCCCACGCATGGGCGATATCTGGTAGTTCGAATATATGGTGTACGCAACAACATCATCAATCTTGAACGTCAACGTCCCATTCTCCAATATCTCCGTCTCGAACTTGTGCCATCCAACACTTCTTGGAATACTCGTCTGTATAAGTCGACTAGTGTACGGATACTTAGCATAAGCGATGCCGTAATAATTGGGCATCCAATCCGCCATCATAATCCCTGTGAACCTTCCAGGACAATTGAATCCGCAGCCATCTAAGAGACCTGTCCTTCCAAACCCAACGGCTTGAACCCCGTTGCCGCCATAAAGTATTGGACCAGATGTGTAATTCGCATCGTACACATACGCAACAAGCCTCTTCCCTCGCGGAGTTGAAATATTCCTTTGCCAATCTCCTCCAACCACTTTCAAAGAACCATTCCTAGCATATATTTGATCTTGCGTCACTTGCGGCAATGCGACCCCCGCCTCCACATGTGTGAACCCTTCTATCGAAGAGTCGAATTCAGCCACGAAACCATCATCAACATACGCTCTATCCCGGTGCAAATACAGTTCACCCACTGCAAGCCCATCCGCATAAGTCGTTCCATTTCCCCACTTCAACACTTGCACTCTATAGTATACATACGCATGATTATTCTCGAATGCAACTGCTTCCTTTCGAACACTCGAATTGCCGCGACCAGTCACATTCGCAAGAACAATCCAGGTGTTATTGTCATCACTCCCCTGAACCAGATAATCATCGACATGATACATATCATCAGCATTACTGTTTATGAATGTCAATCCATCCACAGAGAATGGCATCAGGTCTTCCCTGTATGCTCCGAAATAAGGAGTTTGACCATCAGCTCCGCCACCCTGCCAACCAGTATATGATTGCGAATCTACAAGAGCCTGCTTTGTACCAAACATATTCTCAGAAACGAGTGGACTCAGACCCACGTAGGTGAATTGCAACGGAGATAAGAACTGACTCGCATCAGGGTCCAGAACGTGTCTCGCCCGTTCAGTCCCTGCGGCAAACGTCGAATTCACAAGATAATACCCGCTCGCATTGGGAACAAGCACAACATTCACCACCTGACCAACCGTCGCATTCCTTCTCAATACACTCGTCGTACACTCAGCGCCCTCGCAGAATGGAAGAGACTGCGAAAACGTTCCATTCAGGAGCTGCAATGCGTAACTATATGACTGGTTCGTCAGCACATACTCAATCGATCTTGATGAAGTCGTATTGGTATAGTTGAACAACGATATCGTCGCATTCCACACAGACACCCCGGGAGTGAGATTCGTCACATTGAATGACACATTCGCCGGCAACGTCACATTGTACTGACACCTCATATCCCCCGCAACATCTATACACACGGAATCGGCAAAGTCGAAGCCGGTATCAGCACTCACAACAAACGTAACTCTGGATGCAAGTGTTTGAGTTAAATCAGCAGGAGACACCAAGCTCGCATTCAACGCGAGGAATGTCACGTTGAACGGAGACGCACTCGAAGCAGACACATTCACCAGTCCGTCCTTTGCAACGACGCGCGCAGATCCGTTTCCAGTCTCCGTCACATTTACAACAACGGATGTCCCAGTCACATCACTCGCAACAAGCTGCTCAGTGCTATTCAGATTCAACCACACATCATATGTCACAGGAGATGCATTTCCGGTAGCTGCGTCCCAACTCACCGTAGTAGTCTCTAAGAACACCACTCCGCCGCTCGGCTGGACATTCCCTGGGAACGTCAACATCGACACATTGAAACTGAATGCATCTGTTGCATACATTCTTACACCGTTGACGTCCTTCGAAACATTCGCAACAAACGTGTTCTGACCTGGAACCAATGCACTCATGGGAATACCGAATGACTTCCCACCACGAGGAGTTGCGACAACAACAGTCCCATTCGAATACTGTACCTGGCTCGTCTCATTCATGCGACCATCGAGCTGTCCACCAAGCTCACCGAGTGCAGGAGCATCCATCCAACGACCATTCAATCCAGACAAGGTGTTCATCTCACCTTCCACACCCACTTGCGTAGATGATCCGTTCCACAGAGGAAGAGGAACCTTGTCAAACATCGTCACATTCACGAAATAGAATGGCGCCAGCGTAGTTTGTCCTGGCAAAACAGTCAAATTCCCAATACCAACATCCGTATCTGGCACCCCGGGAGTATATCTTGCCTGACATGGCGCAGTCGGATATTGATAATACAATTGATAAGATACATTACCCTCAAGATACACTGGCTGACTGAACACAAATACGAACTTCCCATTTATATCGTATCCTTTCTGCGTTGCACTTCCCAACACAGTTCCATTCAGATACGTCACAAATGCTTCTTTCTTCGTATATGCGCTGGCTCCACACCCATCCTGCGAAACGTACTCAGCCAAATATCCGCTCGAATATGGAGTAAACACCGACCCGTATCTGTAATTAGTCGGTCCTCCGAGATCATATGATACCAGCGTCTGGCTCGCATTCGCATATCGCACATTCGTCCTACCATATACAGTTGCATTCGACATATCTACTGACAACAATCTCCCAACAACAAATACTGCAGACGCATCATTGGTCAAATCAACTTGCGTCATCCCAGGGTCATAGTATCCGGACATATTGTACAAGCTCACATTGTATACTCCAAATGGAACCACCAATGATGACATATCGCATGTAGTGTACGCCTGCACCCCGCCAACAGTAAAGTTCACACACCCACTAGAAATTGTTGATCCATCATATGCGTCAGTCGCACTCAACAACAACTCTGCAGAGGTCTTGTTCATCACCACCACATTGTCTATTTGCGCTTCACGATTCCACGCTCCCTGTGCTATGTACACTGTTTGGAATCCGAATGCTGGAGCATTCCCCCACGCAGTAAACTCTGATGAATTGAGCTCATTCACGCCGTTCTTGTACACCTCAAAGTGCTTTGTCGTCAAGAATACTGTTATCACGTCACCACGCGTTATCGGAGCAGCAAAGTACTTCACCTCCCCTGTACCTGCTCCACCTTGGGGCCAACCCATACTCACCACATCACTCTCTCCATTGAATGCAACATACGTATTCGGCCTATTGAACCCTAGTGTCACCCCACCATTCGACCACAGATACCTAAACGTAATGGCCTCTGGATAATTAACAATATTCGTAGCATTCGAAGTTATCGACGTAGTTGAATATTGTTCGTACAACCGAGCGTATCCTTCTTGTATCTTCGTGCCAGTTCCTCCACCAACAAATCCGTTATCTGCAAACGTTCCGTAGTGCATTGGAGAAACAAACGCCTCCGCATATCCTGGCCTCTCAAACCTATGCTGCATATTCACATATAACACGTCTCCGCCTGCCGGAAGGAGATATTCAAAGACCTCCTCATACATCTCCGAAGATGTCAGCGTGATATTTTGCATGATTCCCTTCGTCAAATTCACTATTATCGAACCAGTGGTTGAATTCCACGAAGTCCCAATAGACCCATTTGGCAACATGAACGGCACACTCGAGGTTAACGTAAAGTTCGTCACATTCCCGAACACATTCGATTGACCAGTATTATTCAATACGAATGTCTGCTCAGTATCCGGGGTGAATGGATATGTTCCTCCCGCCACCAACACATCAATCTCATTTTGGTTCAATGACGCATCCCTCAACACAACAATATTATCAAACATTCCGGGGTACAACTCATTCCCGTATGCATTATCATTGTCGCGCCCAAATCTCAATTGTCCGTATGCTTGACCCGGGAACACTCCATTCTCAAACACTGTTGAGTTTGCCACTCCGTCCACAATTACTGATACGTGAGTGCCATTATACATTCCAATTACAGAGTGCCACTGATCATCATTGATCGATTGCCCAGAGACGACCTCTCTCCAAGATCCATTCAGCAGAGGTCTCCAGTGAACACGCCCGTCTGCCCCATCCATCCACATCTCATATTCATTTATCTTCAAGAACAAATGACCTGAATTCGTAGCGTTCGTCTTCACCAATGTCGCAACCATCATCTTTGACGTAGGAGAGAAGTACCACAACGTTCCAAACGGACCGCCAACTGCATTCTTCAGTGCAGCACGACCGAATGTCGAGTTCACCAGTTCCCACGTTCCGCTTCCAGAGAACAATGGAATAACATCCCTTGTAGACGCCCACTGTTTATTCATCACTGATGCTTGATCACCGCTCGACGCAGTCACATTTGTCTCAAACGTATACGCCACACCAAACTCTGGCGCAGTCATATCGCTCGCCTTCTGATACAATGTCAACTTCCCACTCTCATCTACGAGCTGCACAGCACCATTCACTGTCATCGAACCACTCACTGTTAATGGAGCAACCGCAGTTCCATACTTCGACAACACCGGAACAAACGTTGCATTGTATACACCGCTCAGTCCGCTCACATCAACTGAATAGTTCGTCACGACATACGTCGTGCCGTTCACCGTCACGTTGAACTCTTTGAGTGGCATTCCTGCATATGTTGACAACTTGAACGTCACTACAGCACCAGGAGCGTTCAATGCAATTGGAAGATAATCCACTGCAGATCCAAGTCCAGATACATTATACGATTGTGTACATACACCAGAACCATTGTTCGTACACGTCTGACTGAATCCTGTTCCATTCGGACGAAGATACGCATTACCCATAAGTGAATTATTGAATGCAAACAACAAAGCATTAGATATACCGCAATAGTCACTCGCTGTATTAATAGTATTGTTCCACGCCGACCCTATTCCTCCGGACGCGATATATATCGCAGGAGAGACTACATCCACAGTCTCCACGTACACATCATTCCCATATACATCATTCACTGAGGATGTCTGTAAATCAACGCCCAATGCATAGTGCCCCTTCGCACTTAGATGATTATTTCTCACAGTCACAGTCTGTCCGACCGCGGAGCTGTCCCACATAATCATCGCTTCCGAGTATGCCCCGGATGCTGAAGTCAAAACCGATATAGTATTGTTCTCCACAACAATTGTTCCGAAGTTCGTCGAAGCTATCGGAACAAATGCCAACACATACAAGTCCCCATTGGGAGACGACTGATTGTTCTCTACATCAATTACACAATTCTTCACCGTTATATTCGCACCCTCTGTGTCTGATGCGAGCGTAATTATGCTACCTCCTGAACCATCTGTGACATTTCCGTGAATTCTGTACCCTTGACAGTCCACAACAATAGAACTCACGTTCTGGATATTTATGCACGCATTCACATTCAACGCAGCTCCAGCATACGACATCGAAACCCCCGTGATATCAATATCATTTTGGAGTGTGTACGTACCTGGCTGAGTGATGTTTATACAATCCGTGATGTTGAATTCCGCCGCATGCACAAACGAAACACACAGCGCCATCATAAGCGCAACTACCACTATCTGCAATCTCCCTTTATTGGAAGTCATAGTCATCCAAATCCTCTATTTGAATCCGCCTACCAGCTTCTTCGACCCCTTGGTGATTGCCTTTGCCCAACGCATCTGCGTACCAGACACCTTTGCCTTTTGATTCGTCACGCTGATTATATTGCGCTTCGGCAGGACCTTCATGGTATGGTACTTTCCCATATCACTTCCTCCCAGAACCCCATTTCGCCATGCGAACTGTCATTCCACCACGCTTGTCAGCGTTCGTCTTCGTGAATTTCGCTCCGCCGGCCGCCATTCTCTGCAGACCCTTACCCATACCCATCAATGCTGATTTTCCCATATTGTTCTCCTCCATAACCGATCAAATGAGCTTCCAACGCATGAAGACCGGTCACAAACCTAATTACTTCTTCTTTGCTTTCTTCTTCTTCGCCATGAAGTGCCACCTCACAGTTTATTCTGTGATCTTACATACCTTTCTTCTTCGCCCACTTCTCACCAGGACCAGTTCGCTTCGCCCACTTCGTCATAGGCCCTGGCGCCTTCGCATACGTAGCGAACTTGCTACTTTTGCCCATAGGCTTTCTCTTGGCCGCCGCCATAGTGCTACCCACTGCTTTCGTCAGAAAGCTATTCTTGAAGTCCATCTTATTCACCTCATCCGCTGAATACCGACATCTGTACGGCATTCTGTTGGTTCTCGAGGATCGCGGTCGTCGTCGCATTGATCACGTTCGTTACTGTTTCAATACGATTCACCGTCGCATTGATGACTCCCAGATCCGTGAGTATTTGATTGATGTTCGTTGCCATTGTGCCCGTCATGTAATCATAGGTGTTCGTCGTCGTCGTATTGATGAGCACCAAATACGCATTGTTGGCATTCAACGTAGTATTCATCACATCCAGCTTGCTGTTTACCACACTGAACGATGACTGCGTCGAAGCATTCACACTCTCTATGAGCGTATTCGTATATGTGAAGTTTCCAGCCAACGCCGCATTCAAATCACTAAAATACGTCGTCATGGATGAATTCACCGACGCAATCGCGTCAAGCACCGGCGTAAGATTCACTGACACATTCATGTTGTTCAATTGCGCAAGCACCTGACTGAAGTTCGACTGAATCTCAGTGAAGTTCCCAGACAACGCACTGTTGATCTGTGTAAAGCTCGCTTGTGTCGAAGCATTCAATGCTGACAAACCTGCTTGCGTCGAGCTATTCACACTCGTGATCAAACTGTTCGTATAGGTAAAATTTGCCGCCATATCTGCACTCAACGCAGTCACTTGTCCGGCAACTCCCGCAATCTCCCCTGATAATGACGAATTCACAGCGGACAACTGACTTGACAACGCAGTAAGATTGTTCTGCACAGTCGTCAAGTTGCCGAGAATCGCAGACTGTCCATTCGTCAACGTCGTCATGTTGTTCATGATTGTGGTGAATGCACTTGACAAGTGGAAGGAATTCGTGACGCTTGCAGTCTTCGTTCCTGATGCATATGTGCATGTCGCTTGATATTCGTATACTCCCTCAGGACCATTTGGGGTCGTGAAATTGTAATAATAATCACCAGTGATCGTAGACACCGTCATCAACTGCGATGTCGCGAACGCAGTCTTATCTGGATACTTGATTGTCGCCGTGCAGTTGTTCACCACCACCGGCGACCCTTGGAAATCAACCAGACGAGAAATTATCTGACCAGGCTCACCATATCTGTATTCTGTGTGAGAGACCATCGACATCTTCGGAGTCTCCGCTACCGCCTTGCCAGTAGCATACATGAATGCACCAGATGCCGCGCCAAACACAAACGTCAATGCTAGCAGTAACACCGCCAGTACAGAAAGCTTCATTTTATTTCGATGGGCCATGATTTCACCAAGTGACAATTCCTACTCCTTTCCAGATAGTTTTCAGCTTATAAACATATCTAACAACAAATGCCCTGGTTGCTACTGCGTCGTCCACGTGTGAGGCCTCTCTGATTTCGCCACAAGATCATCCACCTTCGAATTCGTAGCATTCACGATCTGCAACGTCTGATTCTGTAACTCAATAGTTGTATTCAACTTCGCATCCATGATGCCCAAATACGCCAGGATATTCGTCAGAGCAGGTCCAACAACATTCGACAAATACTGACTAATATACGTCACATTAGACAAAACCTGCTGCTGCGTACTGTTTATTACTCCCAACTGAACGTTCACATTGTTCAACTCATTCATCAAACTGGAATTCATACTCAAAACAATGCTCTTCAACTCCCCAACACTATTGTTCAAACTCACATAATTACTATTTGATACGTTCAACACCTCATCGAATCTATTGTCCCATACTGACCAAAACTTCATTACCACCCCATCTGTTCCAACCGTATACCCCGCACCGCCGCTCATTGCCAAATCCTGCGCCTCAGTCCCCACAAACTGAGAACTGAATGATATCACCACACCCAACCCTTCGGTGAATGGATCAGCAACATACTCCCACTTGAACCCGTCATAATGGAAGAAGGTGGATGGAAGTTGCGTCGCAACCCAGATATCATCATCTGCAACAACCGCAATCCCTGCAGGCATTATCGCACTCGAGGTTTCATACACTCTACTCAATGCATTCGCAGTCTGATTGTACTTGAACACAATAGTAGTATTCTTCACAGTGTCCCACCCAACAGCATATGCAACCCCATCCCTCAACAATGCAACATCTCTCAATATCACATTTGGAAGATCAACCCTGCTGATGTTTGTACCATTGAAGTAGGCAAATGAACCAGATCCCGTCACAAATGCAATCCTATACCCTTCAGTAGTGTTCTCTGTGTTTGCAACAACATTCGACATCCGTCCAGACCCTGGCAATAGATACGGCACTCCCAAATCTCCCAGAAAGTCATTCCAAGTAACTCCACCAGTATCACTGAACAATACCTGCCCATTGTCCGCGAGAAGGAACGCGTAGAAATCTATGGGCCTATTTGGCTTGTTGAATACCTTCACATCCACGAAAGATGATGCATTCACAAACCACGTCTCATTCACAACCTGTGGAGGCCCTCCTACTATGCTATAGATTGGAACCCCCGATCCATAACTCATGTCTATTTGTATAGGACCTACAAACGTCCCGTTCATCCCAACAGCCCAATAATAAGTCACTGGTGAAGTCAACAACGACACACCCATGAATGTCACATTCGAAACATTCGAATACGACCAAGTCACTCCATTCCAATGAGCAATCTGTCCATCTAATGCAACTGCAACTACATTATCTCTATCTACAACATCAACTGCCGAAAATTGATATTGTCCGCTTCCAAGCGTGTACACAGTATTCTTCTCATCCATCACCCACTTAGGATGATTCAAATCATACTTCAGATTGTATATCTCCTTCAGCTTCGTCGAATAGTCTTGCTGTGGAGAAGAACTTATGTTTTGCAACAAAGACATCATCGCCGACAAATTCTGCTGCGTCGTATTCTGATACACATCCATCTTGTTCGATATGTTCACCAGTGATTGATTCAATGAATACACCGATTGATTTAATCCAACCACTGCCAACAACGTCTGACCTATCTTGAATACCCACTCAGGGTTTTGCCATTCACCATATGCCAATGCATACTGGCCCCCGTACTCACAACGCATCTCCGTGAAATATGTCCCAATAGTACTGGGCATTGTTATGTGAATCCTAAACCTTCCAGATGCATTTCCAGAATCTAAAATTGCCAACATCGACTGATTCGCCGTTTGTAAAGTTCCATTCGGATACCATGCAGAGAACGTGGCTGAAGATCCCGGTATCAAATATCCAAATGCATCTTCACACGCACCGAAAACCGTCATGTTACTTCCAGTCTCATATATAGAGCCCTTTACTACTGCGAAAATCTTCCCATCTGAAGACTCCTGACGTATCTGCTTGTACTGCATCGGCACATTCGACTCCGAAAAAGGAACTGCCGCAGCGACCGTCCTCTCCAGTAAGAATGCACATGAGAACAATATAACCATGATTAATGCAAACGAAGATACCACAACCACCCGTGGCCTCACTGGGCGAACGCCCGCCATAATTATACCCCCTGAGGCGCGGCCTGCGAAACCTCAACCGGGACCTTTTTCGCAAATACGTCCTTCAGAATGCCCTTGGGGCTCGTCTGTTGCGGAATCGTCAACCACTCGGCAGGACCCTTCTCCCTCAACACCATCACATCAGATTTCGGAGACTCTGCAGTTGGAGAAACAACTGAATCCATCCTCTGCAATCTATACCTCAGCAACTTTCTTCTCGTAAACAACTGATCCCTCGCCTCCTTCAACAATCTCTTCACTTCTCCAACCTTCTTCGTTCTTTCTGCCAACACATCTCCTCCTGCACCACCCAGCCCCATCAATGAAACCCCCATGAATCCACCCTTCTCCTTCGCATACGCAGCAGCCCTATTCTCTGGCTTCATCACTTGCGCACGCGATTGCTCCGCGAGCATCCACCTGTCCGCCAATGTCTGCTCTTGGGCCTCAAGATCAGTTATCGCATTTATCAATCCCTCGCGATCACCCTTATCAAACGATTCAACTCCTTTATCGTACGGACTCACATCCACTTTAGAGAAATTATTCCTTGCCGAATATAACTCATCTATCTCTTTCTGCACATACTCGTCTGTAGACATACCTTGCGACTCTGAAGAATCAGGATAGTCCGAAAACAATCTCTTCACATCAGATTTACTCGGCAAACTACCAGTTGCGGAAAACTTCCCCGGCTGATACCCCTCTAAGAATACATTCTTCACTCCAGGTCCTTCAATTGTCGCAGGATACGTATCTAGCCCCTCCTTCGCCGCACCAAACAACCCTTGTGCGCCCCTGGCTAATCCTCTTGCTACAACTTCAGAACCTGCAACTGCAGACACTGCCAAAGTTCCAGCAGTATTACCTGCACGACCCAGGAATCCTGACCTCTGCACATCTTTTCTATCGTCCGCATAACTCCTTATCAATGAAACCGTTGAAGGATCAGTCACAACAAACTCTTTGATGCTTTGAGGAACATCATTCGTGTTTGTTATTATCCCAGCACGTGCCAAATCGGATACCTTCCTACGAATCATCGATATTGCCGACCTATACTCTGTAGCTGGCAAAGATCTCAATGCATCATCAAACTTCCTCTCGGAGATATTACCGAACTCATCCTCTACAGCAACCGTATCGAACTGGCCGGCATCTATTTGTTGCGCTATTTGATTCAACAAACGTCCACGCCACACCTTCATATGTGCATAACGCGACAACTCTTGTTCGGCAGGAACTTCCTTCGCGGCAGCACCAGGACTTCGTATCCCTAGTTTTTCCAAACCCCCTCGTTCAACATCCTCAGTCTGCAAAATTAAAGTCGGAGCCGAAGATGATTTTACCTCTGCCAAATACCTTCTGGAAAAATATCCAGTCTTAGTACGAACTCCTCTCGCCGCCAAAGAGTGACGTGCAGATTCATACCTCCATCCGGCAGGCTTCATAGCGAACTTCACTCACACCACCTATGCATTCAGACCGCCCCAGCCTTTCTTTGGGAACGCTGCAGCAGGCCCCTTAGTGATCTTTATTCCCATACTCTGCAATGACGGCATGATTGGCTCAGCCCTCGGCGGTTGAACTCTTTCGAATTCATTCTTCACCCACGGCTCAACATCGTATTTCGTTGACTGACTCAACAGATCACCCGTACTTCTATTGAATTCAGTTACACCAGTAGTGGTCACTATAGGAGATCTAACTTTGAACTGTCTGTATCTTTCCACACTTTCACGAATTCTATCATATGTATTAATTATGTCGTTCAATTTATCTATTCTCGACATCAAAACTCTCTCTTCTTTATCCGGCCCCGTCAGCTCAGCATACTTTATCTTCAAATTGCTCTCACGATCTCTCACTCGCGCAGCCGAATTTGCTGCGATATACTCCTCCGACTTCCCCTCTACTCTCAGCTTCTGATTCTCCCTATCAAACTCCTCTTGCCAAGCCTCCTTAGCTGCAGCCGCACGCATCTTCGCCATCGTCTGATCACGAACCTCTACTCCGTGCACCACACTCCGCGCATTTGCCACCCATGAATCAACTACGGGAGTAACTTTGGCAGGATCCTTTATAATCTCTTTCAACTGAGAATACTTATAGTCATCAATACCAAGAAGACTAGATATCTGGTCATTCATTACTTGAACTTCACGCTTCCTGGCGAGCTCTACCCGCAACCCCAACGATAACTTCATCTCATCCTCAAGCAATCTCTTTTTTCTCAGCTCATCAGCACTCAGAGGCTTTGCCATCACTTGCCCTTCGAAACTTCGCTGCATCTCTTGCTGCCTGCGAAGATCTTCTTGTACTTTCTCTCGCCTGTTACTCTCACGCTCACGCGTAGCTTCCGACGTCAAACCAGGAATCCCAAGATACTTCCCTTCTCGAACACCCTCTGTATAAGAACGCCAATTATCCCTCATCCCCTGCGTAAACTTTGGACGCAAAGAAATCGGTGCTGCATATACACGACCAGACTTCACACCTTTCGCAGCAAGGTAGTGTCTATACGAATCACGAAACCAACCACTCGTCATTAGATCGTCACCTCAAATGACTCATCTTGAAGACTACGCGTCTCGGGAGGAACACTAGGAGTTTCAACCGCCGTCTTCTGCAACCACGGCCTCAACGACTTGTCAGCAATACCTGCACCTGGAAGATCTGCCGCCTCACTCATTCTATCTCGCACACCCTCTCTCTCTATAGGAGTTTCTCTTGCATATTCACGAACACTCATCTTCTCTTGCACACCCTCTCGCTCTACAGGTCTCTGCATTTGCGGAGTCACTGTTGGCATAGGTGATTGTTCTTGCTGCACCGTAACTGAACGCACTGGGGGTGTTGTTTCAGAAGCAGCGAACTGTTCACCAAATGCAGATGGCGGCTCTGTTGGCGCCGCAAACTCGTCAGCCGCCACCGATCCAGACAATCTACTGAAATCAGGAGAATATCTTGTCCTAGACATTTTTTCCATTTGAATCTGTTGTTGAAGCGCACCCATCGTATCTGGGTTTGAAAAGTCCACACGCGGAGCCCTCTTCACATAATCTAATCCCAACTCTGACTGTTTTGGATACAGCGGCTTTCCTGTGAATGGATCAATAATTGGATTCCCAGACTCATCTTTCTTCGGAGTGGCAAGAATAGATTTCAATAAACCATTCCGCGTATTGCCCTTAGAAAAGTATCCCTGACGAGTCTTTATACCCTTAGCCGCGAGTCCATGGCGCACAGATTCATTAAACCAGCCACTATAAGACATCGACGCCATTACTTGCTACCGGACCACACATAGTATTTAAATATGACGCACAAACTTTGCTCATGTCTACTCGTTATCTCCTTCTTCATCAGAAGCCACGTCTTCATTCATCTCTTGCGCGATCTCATCTGGATTCGACTTCAATTTCATCAGCCGTTCAACCTCTTCAGCAGTCAGTCCATCTCCCCGATCTTCAAATTGCACAGCAGGGCCCTCCAGTTTCCTACCTAGTATCACGATGTCTCCCTGGTTCGCACCTTCCCCGTGACAAATATCGTAATATTGACACTTGCCGGTGAACCAATCACATGGAAATTTCGTTCTCAAGTAACGAACTCTTGGCCGTATTCCTGCCTCTACATACCATTTCAACTGCCTGTACCACTCCTGCACTTCCTTGAACTTCAACTCATCAAACGCCACAGGGAACGAAAACACATCCTGGGTAGGCTTGCATTCGTATATTACCTCTCCCTTCACCGGACCATTTGAACGCAACAGCTTCTTCTCCGCGGAAGACAGATCACGTCCTGTCCTCGTATGCCCTATGAGGAACTCTACATCAACCACTATGTCGTTCTCCTCTATCCCGAACTCCTTCCTCAACTCCAGCCTCTTGGCCTCCCACATCCCAAGATACCACATCAACTGACCCTCATGCTCTAGCTTTATCGCCTCCACGACCTTCTTGTTGATAGACTTGAATTCAACAATCGTTGCCTGTCCCTTGTGCAATGTCATCCCATCACATCGCCCGTGAACCTCCAGATGATTCCTGGGAACCCCTATCTCTCTCTCGAACTCCAGCGCCCTATCATCTGCCAGATATGCGGACAACCTAAAGTGAACATCATCCCCATTCGCAAAGACGCGCGCCAGCTTCCCCGTTATTCTTTCCGGAGGAAACTTATCAGAAAAGAATTGATACCACACTTTTCTTTGACAACTTCCATAATCTGAAGCATACATCGCAGTTCTTACTTTTCCCTTTGAATCATTAAACTCCTTGCTCTTTGATTCTATTATCTCTTTGAACTCTCCCTGCCCAGGCAACTCATCCCTATAAACGCGCTTTACCATGCGACCCCTTCCCCAACGGCGACTTCTTCTTTGTTGACTTTCCAGATATATCCCACTCTCCAGACATCTCTTTATTCAATCTTACTCTTCCAGCAATCTCTGCAGACACAACTCCCGCATTGAACTCGGGATATAATTTATTTATGAGTTGTTGCAAAGACGACTGCGGCATATACCCATACCTCATTACATATATCTTCTCCGCTCTTTTGAACAACGGATGTTTCACAACTTGCTCAGCACGCTCTTCAAATATATCGTAGTCATTCCTTCCAAGAACCTTCTCCAAGTGACGATCCTTCTTCGCCTGATATGCATTATATAATTCCTGCGATGCCAGACCGCCCTTCTCATCCACTGGTTTCAACGGATGTGGAACACGCACATGCCCTAGCGTCAAGCCCTCTCTCGTCTTTAATGCACAGACACACTCTTTCTCTTCCTCATCAATGAAGATCGTCTCAAGCAAATACATACTGCTCTTCGACTCTTCGTATAACGTCGGACTGCAAAATATGAAGTGAATGCCGCGCTTCCTCAACTGCTCTTTGAGATTCGCAAGTATCACCATGATCCTGTGTGCGTCAAGACCATATGTCTGCGACTGCTCGTCCACCAAAACCGCACAGTTGTCCCGTAGATTGTGCCTATTATACACAAGATCATTATATGAGAAGTAAATTTGATCAACATTGAAACTCGGATCAAGATAGCAACACAACGACATTGCGCTTAACGATTTTCCTGAGTTATGGGATACGACCCCGTTCGCAATATATTCGTGCACATCTTTCACATGTAAATCATATACATCCCCGAATTCTCCCATTTCAATAGATGCCACCTGGAGAAGATGATCTTTTGTAGAATTACTTTTCTCTTTCTTCACACCTCTGGTCTTCTTATTCATTGCCAACCACACTGTAGCAAATTTAACCCCTACGTGTTCAGACAAACATTGATATGACATTCCAGAGTTTCTCAGCTTCCACCATTCTGCAACCTGATCATCACTATATTTTACCCACGCAACAGTATCTTTCTTCCTAATTTCAACCACTTTCTTTCCAGATACTGATGGAATATGATCCACCCAATCTTTCATCGCATCCCATTGGCGAATAATTAACCTCCAAACCTGTTTGTGATTTTTCTTCACCTCTTTCTTCGCGAACAATGTTGAAACAACTCCTCTTGCACACAGCCAACTCTGCATCTGACGCAATATCTTCTCCGATGTGGATGCAATCTCTACACCGCCTTTGTAGAAACTACCATCACACACGAAATATCCTGCCATGAATCCGTTCATTGCAGCATCACTAATCTGCACCCATCGAGGTATCTCTACGATAGCCGCCTTGTTACCGTACGGAACACCTGCATTCTCCAATGCATCACACACGTCAGCGTTCTGTATGCAAGTCACCGTAGACCTCCGCACACCGTTGACCACATCTTCGTACGATCCCGAAGCTGTTGCCAAATAATGTTTCCTCAACGCCTCTGTAAACTGAGCGTGTACCTCAGCATCTTTATTGTACAGACGCACCCTCTTCTTCTCATATTCGTGATATTCTTTCGGCTTTCTCGTCAATTTATAATTTGAGATGCGTTTATAGTCATATTTCTCCTTCACCATCCAGCGATCCATATGACCATCAGCCAACACCATCCCTATGACCATCGCCCTCTCAGACTCATCGTTCCACACAGTAGACCAGGGGATATTTCCCGGCACCATTGAATCACCGACAACCAGATCCTCTGCCGACGTCCACCCACGCACTGTTTGCATCTTATGATCTGGAGTCAAATTCAATACAGCCCCATTCCTCAAAGTCACTTTTAAAGTCTGCTTTCTACCCTGCACAATCGGAACACACGGCCTCCACGCATCTCCGGCCCAAACAACATCCTCAATAGTTACCCCTTCGATAGGAATTAACCCACGCCCCGTCTGTATCAACGTCCCCTTGAGATGACAGCCCTGAGCACCGTACACCGAAATTATGACCGAATGCTCCACCTCACCACGCCTTTGATTCATGACATCCCAGAATATTTCAGTATACTCCTCATCAACAAAACGAGAAAAAGTCATATCAGTATTCTCTTTCAGATCAATAATATCTTGAATCTGCTTGGGCAAATCTTGAACATTTATTCTTGGCAAGCTCTCACCCATTCATCTCCTTCATAGACATCATTGTTATCTGTCCAGTATCAACATCCCTGAACTCCACCACGCCCTTATGTGCAACCGCCAACACCCTAACAGTCCCTGGAATGACTCTCACATCACGAAGCTTGGCAACATCATCAGTGTACGTCGTCTTCTTCTTCTCCCTCTTACACTGCATCAAAATCATGTGTTTAGTATTCCAACCCACTATATCCACAGCCCCCTTTGACCCCGCCGATCTAACACACGTGTACCCCTTAGACAATAGATAATCACGCATCTTATATTCTAGCTTAGCACCTGCCGCATATCTAGGATTTACCATTCTTCACCACAACAACCAAATTTCTTCACAGATACCACGCCCACTTCGCCAACTTCACCATCATCACAAACATCCCAATCGCCAAAACAACATATAGCAGCAAAAGAGCCAAGAGCATCAGATAATAAAATACTCCTTGAGTCTTCTTCCCCATTCGTTCATCTCATCCTATTGAATCTTCTTCCCTGAGACTTCTCAGTCACCTTACTGTACAACCACTTCCTCAGCTTATCCAACCTACGCTCTATGTCGAACTTCGTCACTATTCTCCCATCATCCCTTTGAAAGTACGCATAGTAATCCATGTTACTTTCAAACGCCATCTCGATATCATACAAACTCAATTCTCCACGTATTGTCTCCACCCAAACAATCTTTCCATTCTCGTCTTCTTGAGGAACGACTTCAGTCTCCAACACCAACTTCTCTATCTCAAATATCATCTGATTCATTTCCTCACGCTCGTGGGGATCCAACAGACGCTCTGCCAATAAAATCAATTCACTCCAGTAGTGTGGTTGCATACTGGACATGCCGAGGATTTGAAGAAGCATCATTTCGCATAACGGCTACCGACGAAGTTTCCCTCGCCGGGAACCGTTCCTCGTAACTAATCTTGTTAAGCGCCATTTTGCACACAGACTAGTCTACGAGTCGTACCTTCACCTCCTCCATTCATATCGTCATAGGAGTATCCAAACTCCTCCGATAATCTTTTCGTAAAATAGAATATCCATAGCATCTCTCCACAGACCTTCCTACGCCCACCTCTACTTACATCGACGACTCTATCGCCAAACCTCGGATTACCCTCACCAACAAAATCTCCTGAGACTGCCCGCTTGGCATTGTATTTAGCCAAATCTGGACGCTTCCTAACGCGAAATAAGCCCATAACCTTTGCACGACGAAGCAAAGTTGCAGACTTCTCTCCATATTTCTCACTCAACTGATTGCCAGTCATTCCTGATTCGAAATCACCGACAAATTCCAACCTCCTATTCCACTTAGCTAGTTGAACCCACATATCAAGGACCATCCACACCATAGTAGCGCATCAACAATGCCTGATCCAACGGATCTATGTCATCCCATGCTATTAAACCAACTTTCCATTGCTTATACACCATGTGAAGTCTTTGCTTCTCTTTGTATGGTATGGCCATCATAGCACCGTCGCAATAAATAGTAGTACGCCACCAATAACCATCATGATATAAAAGATTTGCTCCCGGTTGTACTCGACGACACGTCTTTCTAACCGCTCATTGCGCAACATCGGCGTAGGAACTATGCGGAACTTCTCTCTCATTTGCCCCGCCTCTCCTCTTCGTTGGCCGCACCACCTATCATTGGCAGCTTCAATAGCTTGCGCATATCAAGGTCTTTTTTATATTCTGAATCTAGGCCAACGGCACGCTGGTTGATGGCCACCGAATCTTTCAAATACTGGTGGATGAGTCCACGCCATGCTTCACGGATAACGCTGATGTCAATCCTGACAACGTCCAGGTGAGCTCTGTTGGGCCAATAATAATTATATTTCCGAATCATTGATACGCCATATACCTTCACATCACCGATGAGCTGAGAGTGTTCATTCTCCAACGTACGCAACACTTTAGGTTGCTCAAACAACGACATCGGGAATGGAAGCCGCTTGAATATGAAACAATCCTCTTTGATAATCATGTCTGCCGGAATCTTCCCTTGACGTTCCAGCTCCTCTATTTGGGTATCTGTCAAATTCGCAATGAGATCAGTATCTTTGTACGACTGCAACTGGCAATATCCTATTATTGTCCCAACCCTGAACTCTCCGTGCTCTCTGTCTCCCGTGAAATACAAATCATTCACCATCGGAGGCTTACTCAACACACCCGCATCAATGATGTCCTTCATGTCATTTGCAACAAGATCAACTTTAGGCTTCTGGAACAGTTTGATTACTGCCCACACAACCAGACCTACTGCCGCAAGAATGAGTGCATACGTTATGAGCTTCTTGATGACTGCGCTCACGCCACCGAATCCACTGGTCGCAAAGATATAGATAAGCAAGAGTATGCCAACTACAAAGATCGCGCCCCAAAAAAGCCGCTTTTTGTCCGACCTAGTCTCCGGTTGTGCCTCTTGTGCCATTCATCTCATCCGTTCAGGAACCTGAACACTGTATACGCAAATGCTATCCCTGAAAGTACCAATAATCCTATCAGCCCATAGAGTAGCACCTTTCTCTTCTTTGAAGCAGCCACACTCTCTTTTGGTTTTGGAGGAACAACCCCTGGAGGAACTGGTGGAACTTGCTGCGGGTACTGTCCCTGCTGAGGAGGTCTCTGCTGCATTGGTGGCGCTTGCTGAGGATACTGAGGATATGGTTGATTCGCACCCCAATTCTGCACCGGCCCCTGTTGCTGCATTTGCGGAGGCGATTGAGAAGGAGACCAAGAACCTTGCTGTTGCGGCGGTTGTTGAGGAAAGCTCCCGCGCCCCGGGATTGGATATTGAGGATATTGCTGCTGCTGCTGCTGCTGCTGCTGCTGCTGCTGCTGTGGAGGTTGCTGCCTAAATTGAGGAGGTGACTGCTGCAGAGGAGCCTGCTGTTGCGGAGGATACGCCTGGCGCTGCGGCGCCTGAGGCGGCTGCGGATATTCCCACTGGCCCGTACGCGGATTCCAAACTGGTTGCGGTCTTTGTGGTGGCTGTTGATTCCACTGCTGATTTTGATCCATTCTACTCCCCTCCGAACTCCAAGCGTTTGACTCCATCAACATATCCTTCAACATCAACTCCAATTCTTCCGGAGCACGATTCATCCAAGGCTTCATTACCGCGCCCCATTATACCCCTCGGTTCTATACCTACTTTGCTCCTCTTCAAATGGATGTACATAATCTGGCTGATTCCTATCTTGTTGCTGTTTCTGATCCGGTTCTGGCATCCAATCCTCTTGCCTATTCTGCTGTGCCTCCCACGACACAGACGATACTGGTTGTTCTGCCCTCTTCCACGCACCTTCATACGCCGGCTGGAATTGCCACTGGTTCATATCCGACATATGACTGGCCGCGGCTTGTCCGAACATTGTGCTCACCGACTGCTCCGGAGCTTGAGGGGCCCATGCTTGCTGCTGCATCTGCTCCAACCCTCGCGCCATGTCCTCTACTTCTTTCTGCTGTGGAGACGTCTTCTGCGCCTTCAAATACTGATCAAATCTCTTCTCAAGGAAATGCTCATACGAATATCTCCTCGTCACATAAAGATACGCCAGTCCAATAAGCGCATTCACCAACAATATCGCACCTATGCCTCCAACAATCACCTTCATCTTCAGATCTCCCATATATGACTTCATTCTATCATCAAACACTCTGAAATTTTCATCATTATTCGTATTTACTGCAGCAATCAGTTCCTTCTGAGAGTTCTGTATTTGTCTAGATACTTCTGCAGACAGATACCTATTCGCCTCCGATACTTGCGCATCTAACGCATTCTGAGACAGCTGATTCGCAGATGATGGGGGAGGCCCAGGCTGCGTAGACGTAGTTATTATAGCACCGTCTGTCGCAGCATGGACGGAAGAAACCAGCATCAACGCGACCAACAACAAAATAGCACGATTCATCCCAAATACCACCAATGTACTACCAACTACACTCAAGCTTATATTTAAATCTATCTGCACCACTTAGAAGTTTCTTATGAACCTCTGCAGAAGAATTACACCGAATATAGACACTGCAATGTACAAAAGCGAAACCCCGTTTATGTCAAGCCCCAAGAACCTTACATCCACCTGGCCCTCACTCGTACACACATATTCCACTCCAGGAATGGCTCCACCTACATCCTCCTGGGTGTATTCAAAGTTCTCAACAAAGTCCCTTCGAGGGTTGAGCCCCACAGTCCCCTTCGATACAGTGGTGCTACCGTTTATCGCTATATACTTGCCCTCAACACACCCCCTGTCCCCATTCGGCAACTTTATCAGATATCTAGGATTTTGATCTGTATATGTACAAGAATCAACGAAGCATGAAGTATTCAAAGATCTCAACGATCCAAATACAGAATTGCTGGTATTTCCCCTACACCCTTGCACAGAACATTGGCCCGGGGACAAACCCGCCCGCTTGTACTCCAATCCGTCAGTCCCTCCGGAGAACATTCCTCCCCCAGACACATCGACAGTCCAGCTACTTTGTCCAGTTGCCGTATTCACTTCTAAATTCTCAAAGCTATACGTGAAACTCCCCACTGTAACGAACTTCGCACTCGGATCTGCAGGAGCGCTCAACGCTGCGCAAGAACTTACATATATACCACATTGTCCGTTCAAATAGTACGAACTATCTTGCGTATTGTTCCTCGACACTGCACATATATTAAAATCAATCGATACACTTCTAGGTACACCTCCCGACGGAGTGACTTCCTTCCCTCCAAGACTCAAGAATTGATACAAGTTAGTTGACGTTCCATTCGGCACGTACAGAATCACCGTATCTGTACTATACTTGTAGCTGTCCTTCAACTTCGGCTCGACATCTGAATCTCCCGCAGTCGTCAAAATGGTCCCCCATTTGGGAGAATCATACGCACTAACTCCAGAATCTCCTATGAACCATTTTATAATATTGTATTTCGAAAATGCGCTCTCTGTCCTTCTATCTAGAACCCCTTCATCTAACGGAAGCAGTTTTGCAACTGTTGCAACTATGTATCCCGACCCAAAACCCTCTGTTATCTTATACGGCTTCCCGACATCCCCCGTTCCACCTTTCCCAAGACACACAATATCTCCTGCTATAAAGAATGTCACCGCAGACAACATGATAAAATTCGCCAAGAATATCCATATCACAGTCCTAAACCATGATGGACCGAGTTGAATGGCCCTGAACAACAGCGCAATCCAATCGAACACGAGCGACAATATTGGCGCCATGAACCACAGCAG
>Ga0315284_10002700_pt1 | contig 25346 bp, 21 predicted proteins | sample YL17G09_16_MG_FD_203696 | JGI IMG/M metagenome (GOLD analysis project Ga0315284, IMG submission 203696) | Sediment microbial communities from Yellowstone Lake, YNP, Wyoming, USA - YL17G09_16 | ecosystem: Environmental > Aquatic > Freshwater > Lake > Sediment | place: USA: Wyoming | collected...
ATCACATCGGACGGTCAGACTTCGCTTCTCATCCAGATTGTTGACCGCCGCCGAAAGCCGATACGTAGAGGGGTTTTCCTTCCGACATACGCTTGAAGAGTCCTTTCACTTGTGCGTCAGTGGTTACCAAAGCACCTCCCTTGGGATGATGCTTCAAGATACCCTATGGACAGCTGTGGACCCGGTAAGTGTAATTGTCGTTCATCAATGTCGTGCTGCCCGCGTCAAAGACGAACCCGGAACCTACCTCGATGCACCGGTTTTGACGTAAGGGATATGACTGTTATGGCTTCTCCGCGGTATCGCCAAGCGTAAAGGTATGTCGTGGCTCAGAAAACCGCAAACGATGCCTGCGTGTGCAATCACTAACCATCAGGACTGAGGCCAGGCGAATCCTACGGGCAGACCTGGTGTGGCCAACCCGTTGGCGGAAACGGTCCAAAATATCTCGAGAAGACCAATAGGGAAAATGGAATCGTGTCCTTGGGGTAAAGGAGAAGCGTATCGTTTCTGTCAAGTATGTAGCAATCCGAAATACGCGGGCCGGAATCGATGTGAACCGTATCGCTCATGGTATCGATCTGGACACTCGATTGTTGATAGCAAATGGAGTCCTGCGCTACGACCTCACTCAGGTACATCGAGTCAAGACGAATGAAGATAATGGGGCCAGGATTACTGGATGTGTCTGAGTGGGGGATGAAGACTGTTGAGTCGCCCGTCCTGAACCCAACGGCCTCCCAAATACCCGAAGTGAATCGGGGTCCGGGTGGTACCGGAGCGAGGGTCCCGCCTGAATCATTGCGGCAAGAACAGCAAATAGCTGACGACAAGATTCCCAGAAGAACAATTCTGCGCACCATCAGGAATTCCCTTCATCAAGTCGGTTGTCTCTTACCATGACCTTCGTGGGCCGTATTCGGCCGGAACAATCAGTTCACCAGCGGCGTCCTCTTAGCAGTCCGGTGCAACGGCTGATTGGCCAGCTCGTCTGCGTCCACAAATGCTTCGCTTTTCCATATCGGTCGACGGGGGGGGGGCAACAGGCCACCCGAGCCATTCATGAGCCACTTCCCATTGAATCGCCCGATGTGCCTCTCTCCGCGAGCCAACTTCGTCCTTGGGGGGTAGTTCGGTACTTCTGGAGCCTGCTTGTCGGCTTCTCGGCGATTGTCATTTCCACCAGACCCGCAGCGATGAGTGGGTGCAAGACTTGGCGCCTGAACTTGGTGCGATCAGTCCGACCTGCTATTGCCATCAGTGTTAATAAGTCACTGTCTTGCAGGCATTTAGACAGAATCGCCATTTGGTGCCGACTTAGTGCTGACTTGGTGCCGACCCGCACAGGGTCCTGCCTCGGGGCTTGACCAGCGTGAACCGGTCTCCATAATGTTTGGACGAATGATCCGGCATCTTGCCGAAACTCAGGTGATCTCAGCCCAGCCTCCTCGCAGAGGGCGATCATATCAAGGATGCCCGATCCTGCCTGTTCGATAAGCCGAGTGAGGAAGAGCGGCTCAGCAATCAGTGGGTTGTGTGGCACGGATGCGTGGGGGTGCCGCAACAAGACTGGCATAGAGGCCTGCGGTGAGTTGGGGAACTCCAGCAAATCGACGACGGATCAGTTGGGCGCCTGCTTTGCGAATGAGCGCCAGCATTCGCGGATGGCGGGCCGAGTCGCTCTCTCCCTTCACAAAAATGATGCGCGGCTTTGCCTGTGTAGTCGCACGGTCGAACTCGAGCTCCGTTGGTGACAACCCATCCCCTCCCTCGAAACCGTAGCTGTTGCCGAAGAGTCCGACGTACAGATCGCAGCGATCAACTTCTTCGAGGTATACACTGTCTGGCCGCCGATCCGAGGCCGGGAGATCCTCAAAGAGGAACACATCGAAGAACTGTCGCAGCAATGGGTCCCCCGAGATGAAGTCCCTCAGCGCCTGACGCTCCTCGGCCAACTCTTTCTGCACGCTTGAAACGAAGATCTGCAGGTGTAGTTTCGAAGCCATCGATTGCCCTATACGTGATTTATGATTTTATTGAGTCCGCGTCCGGGTTGAGAATATGGTTCGTGGCTGAACCGCAGTGCGGACCCGGAGACATTCCAGCTGGTTGCCTTTCGCGTCAGGAATGCACTACTGGGTCCGTTGCGTCGCCGTCGATTGCCCTTCCGAGGCATGAACTGCCGCTGTGGATATCGCCCACAACGACCCAGGTACTATTCGGTACGTCTCCAGATGACGGTTGGAACTCGAAGTAGAAGATCGAAAGCATGTAGCCCCAGCCACGATCAAACCACCCGCGCCTCATTTGACGACACCATTTCTGAGACTCAAGGAATATCCTGACCTCGTCAGCGAGTTTCTCGATCTCTTCCAGTTCCTCAATGCTGGCCGATCCAAGAGACTCCAACGGCACCATGCTTGACGTGTCAATCATCATCGCCCCCATGCCCACCTTCACGCAAACGGTTGCGCCAATATCTTAACCCCACCCTCCTTGATGAGGTCGTACTACCTCGGCAAGCGATCGCACCAAGTCGCAACTACCGAACGTCCCCCGCCAGTCTCCGGTCTGGCCGGTTGGAAGACAACTGAGCTACCGTCGGCGTCTGGTATTGCTCGGCCCCGGACCTACCGTCGTCCGGAATCTCGTCAGCCTTCCCGCAATATCTCATAGAACGGTAACTTGACAAAGATTAGTCAGCTGAAGCGTCCTCACTCAGCAGATCATTCCATATTCGCGGATTTGCCTTGGCCAACGGCTGAGGTAACCTGACTGGGTCGGCCCACTCAAGTTATTCCTAAACACAAACTCTCCTCCACACACTCTGTCTCGTTCTTCTTGCCGGGCCGGCCCAGGTCATGGTTGATCGGGTTGTTATGCGAGGCTGTTGCGGGCCTTTCATTACAGTATCCTGCAGCCCTTCGGTCAAGGGTATGAACGTATCCACCTCAAACTGGCTGAGAATCCATTGGTTGAGAACCAGCCGTTCATCAAAGCGCAAGGCGGGTGTGCCGGGAGCGCGTGAACGTCGGCGTCCGGAGGTGATTGCTTGGGATGGAGTTAATTTCATGGTTCTGATCCGCCTTGGCCGGATTTGGCCGGATTTGGCCGGATTACTACTTAAAATATGGTTAATATACTGAATTATAACGAGTTATGAACAAGGTCACGACCAGATAAATCTGCTGTGTTTGAGTACCTTTCCAGTATGTCAGAATTTGGCCGGATTAGGCCGAATCTCATAGGTTTCATCTACTGGCTAGCCGCTGATATGTAGTTGCCGGGCCTTTTCCTCTTCGTTCGACCAATGCCCGACTTTCAAGAAATACGAGATCTCTGCGAGCTTGTCGTTCACTAACTTTTGTCACACGGATGTAATCATTTATTGAAAAGTCTTGTTTCACTTGTAGGGTTTCAAGGAACTGCACCTGCCTTTTTGAAAGATCACTCTCCTTGACATTAGGTTGCGGTACCTGGAATAGCGTCAATGACACACTATTGCTATCTACGGTCCATTGTGGTTCTTTCGCTCCTGCTTCACGGCACCACGCGATAAGTTTACGGGTGCCTTTCCCCAGTTGTTCCATTAAACCTCGAAATTGGAAAACTAGAGCCATATCAGGATTGGCGGGGAGTGAGTCGTGCGGACCTTTTAGTGTCGCAGGTGTCCAATCCGGCGGCAACTTGCCGGGATTTCGAATCACAAGTTGGTGGGTGAAAATTTCCACCAGAACACGCCCGTTGACGGCGTGGTAATCCCGGTGAACGATTGCATTGACTAATCCCTCCCGCATACTGAGCAGGGGATAAGCAGAACGTTCCTTGCGGGTAATATCGCCTTTTTCGAGATGGGAGTAGGCGCCGGTTCGTTGCTGAAGTATCCCTATCACTTCCTTCAGCGTCTTGATTGCCGGGCCTTCAAATAATGCATCATAAAGCGCCGGGCTTGCTGCGGTTTCCTCCGCATAGTGGACAACCCTGATTCCGAGATTCGGTGCCCAATTCCGAGGTTGGCTGGCAAAGAGGACCATGGCGGCATTGGTTAATTGCCCATTGCGTATCAGATACAATTTTCGCAGGAGATCTTCGTTGGAGCCGGGCATGTCCACACCGTAATGACCGGCATCAGCGATTTCTTCGCGAGTATGGCGTATTTCTTCCGCATCACAATCAGGCAATGCAAAGCCTGGTACAACATCACGCTCCCACCGGCCTAATCCGGATGCACTGCGTTGAACCAATTCTGCGCTTTCATCCGCTTGCGCACGCATGGTTCGGCTGCCAATACGTACCCAGATCACCCGATGAAGCGAATAGGGCTTGTCCTGCCCTGCTGGGATTTCGACGGCAATTATCTCTTTTGCGCCAACCACCTCTATAAGCACGGAGAAAAGAGGCGTCGGATTAATACCACGTACAATTTCTTGCGACAGCTCATCACCTTTGCTTTGCGCATCAGCAACTCCGGCAACATCGCCGTTCTCGTTAATACCCCAAAGAATCGCGCCGCCCTTCTGGTTCAACATGCCGCATACTGCCTGTGCGATGGAGGCAACCGACGAGCGTGGTGACTTTCTTTCCAGGGTTTCCGATTCCTTCATCGCTATGAGCTTTTTAATGTCGGCGCTCATTTCCCGCCTCCCTTCAATCTGTCGCGAACATCGCTGATATTACGCAACCGTGGCAGGTATTTTTCGGCCAATTCGCGGTGACGCCTGAACTGTGCAGTGGCAAACAATCGCGCATCTTCGTCTGTGCCGTATGTCTGAACCCAGTTCGCTGTTCGTTCGGCGGGTTTGAGTATATCGTGGCGCATGGCAAGTTCGTACAGTTCCAGAACCCGGAGATCGGCTAAAATCGAGGTACGGGCGAATCCGACACCCGGTTTCAATACGAACCGTGGTCTCTCTGACTCATCCCGGTACGGTTCCAGTAGCTGACGCGCAATCGCCACGTATTCATGCACCAGAAACCAACGGGGTTTGTCAAGCTCGATCGCTCTTACCGCTTCGCGGTGGGTTATGGAAAGTCCGGCAGGTGGCTCCTCGATACCGGAACCATATCTGGGCAGGATAATGCCAAGAAACAGGTCGCAAGCCTCCACCGCCTCCAGACAGTTGGTCATCGCGGAGTTTTCAGGATCAATAGGGACGGTTCCCTTGTGCGACATCAGCACTTCGTAGCCAAAAGACTCCAGCAATGCGTAAATACCCTCTAACAGGTCCTCATATCCGAAAACAACCGAGGATACAAGAATCTTCAACCGTTGCGGATTTGTGTTCTTCTGATTCGCTTTTTCTGCTTTTTCCCTCACAAGGAACCCCATTATCCTAATACCTGTCAAACATCCCTCACGTCAAACATCAGCCTCTTGAACTCATCTTCTATCAACCGCACCTTCCAAGTCTCATCCTGCCGACGCAGGTTCTCCAGGCTAACGCTTTGGTAACCTGCCTTTGACGGCCCACTCAAAGTCCATTTCAAACACAAATTCCTCTTCCACACATGACCTTTTTGCCGGGCCGGCAAAGGTCATGGTTGACCAAATTGTTATGCGCGGCTGTTGCGGGATATATTCTTCTGTCTTCAATATCCAACTGCGTATCCGTCAAGTGTTCGATCGTACCCTATGAACCTAATGCCTTCATTGGTCTTGAGAAACCCATAATGTTCTTGATAGAAAGGCTTCCCGTTTCTTTCGTGGTCAACTACAACCGTGATATCGAAGTACCTCTGCTGCGGGCTCAAGTACTGAAGAAACAGACTATCTTTCGCGAAAGGGAATAAGTACTTGTAGTATTGAAGATCGATAACGTACTTCGTTTTAGTCTTGTCACGTAGGTTAGCAATTGATTGTGGAGAGAAGATCAGTTTGAAGTCTTCCTATTGCCGCCTTTGATCGAAATGTAGGAATGACTCTTTGGATCCTTTGTTGTTAATGTGGCGATGTCCAGGTCAACAAGTTGGCTCTCTCTCAGCTTCGGGGCGACTACGGTATCATTATGCTTGTTGATAATGCCCCAATAGCCGCCTTTCCATCTCATGTGTTCACAAAGTGAGTCCGCAACCTTTTCATTCCAACAGACGTACTTCCCGTCACTTAGAAAAACTGCGTAGTTCCCTTCGAAGGGAGTAACAAAGTCATAAGTCGGCGAAATTATGATCTTCCCCGTTGTGTCAGCAAACCCGATTCTCTTGTTGTCCTGAATCCTAATTAGTCCGCTTTGGTAGAAATCAATTCCATTGTCCCACATGTAAGGTACATATAGTCGATTGAGATTCTTGTCAATGCAGATAGTTCCTTCATGCTCAACAACTACGAAGGCAGTCTTCCAAAAAGTGTCCGTGAAGCACTCCAAAAACCTTGGACTTACAGTTGTATTTCCCTTCAAATCTTTGAAACCGTATAGTTGCTGTGCGGTGTCTTCAAATGTGACCCATGCAGTCTCCATCCCAGTTTGTGCCCAAACGCAAGCTGCCGTTAGTTGAAGGATTAGAGGGATTAAGAGGAACTGCAAAGATTAGTCTCCGTTAGTTTCAAACAGATACCAATGGTACATTTGTCCGAATAGCGCATAACTAGAACAATTAACTCGAATATATATTCTCATCCAACCGAACCAGCAAACACCATGACATCGAACCGAACGCGGCCAATACCCCTGTCATCTTGCCGCATTATCTTACATGGACACATATTATACAGAACACTCGTAATCAACGAATCTCTCTTATTTCCTTCCGGGTCATCCGGCTTTCCAGTAGGTACCCCCAGCCGGTTGTGGTTTCGGTGTGGCGGTTTTGTCAGACGGCCTAGCACCGACTCGGCGATCGGTTCATTCACGGCAAGAGGGGAGGATTCTCGCGCAGAGACCCGGAGACGCACAGGGGTGCCATACGGGTAGTGACCACGGAATCCCCTCTGTGGGCAATTGCTCAAAATGCAACCTCTGCCTTTCACTTGTCTTCTCAGCGCCTCTGCGTCTCTGCGCGAGAACGCTTGTCTCATGATTCCAGGAGCGAGCCGAGAGGCAACCGTTCCCAGGTGGCTGCCTTGGCGCGATGTCAACCGCCCGCCGAGTGTTGCATCGAGGCGAGCAGGTCTGTGAACGGCAGCGATTCCACCAACGGCTGGGGGTACCCATTGAAGACCCGGAAGCGCCTTCTTTCCTATTCCACCCCTCGGACGACGCAATGCCAATCTTCACCGACGCTCTGCCTGCCTCGAGTTTCACCAAGTTTCTCGACCGCACCGGCACTGTTCCGCCCAGGAATCGCCCGTTCTACGTTCACTGGGTCGACCGGTTCCTGACTGCGCGGGAAAAGGAGTGCCCACGGGACTCCTCCATCACCGACGAATCCGTCAAAGCGTACCTTGACGAACTCACCCGTCAGAAGGAGAGCTGGCAAGTGCGACAGGCCTCCGATGCTTTGCGGTTGTATCGCTATTATCAATCTACAACTCAGCTATCGAGCAACACAACTGCGAATGCGGCGAGCTCTGCGAATGCCGGACTGTGGGATGACGCGCGCACACAACTCATCGAGATCATCCGCCTCAAACACCTGAGCATATCAACCGAGCAAGCCTATGTCGGATGGTTCAACAAGTTCTGCGGGTTCATGGGATCCGCAGCGCCCGGCGAGGTTCTCCCCGAGAACGTACGCGCGTTCCTCAGTGCGCTTGCCGTGGAGCGGAAGCTCTCCGCAGCCACGCAGAATCAGGGCTTTAATGCACTGCTCTTCTTCTTTCGCATGGTGCTCAAACGCGAACTGGGCGACATGTCGTCGGTCGTGCGCAGTCGCATCAAGCAACACATCCCATCGGTACTCAGCAAAGAGGAAACATCCCTCCTGCTCAAGAATCTCGACAGCGAGTATGCGATCATGGCGCGACTCATGTACGGTGGGGGTCTGCGCATCATGGAATGCCTGCGTCTGCGCGTCAAGGATGTGGATCTGCAGAGAGGTACCGTCACGGTTCGGGCGGGCAAAGGCGATGTTGACAGAATGACCGTTTTGCCCGCGTCGGTGGGGCCCGTGCTGTCGGAGCACCTTGAGACCGTTCGGCGTATCTACAACCGCGACAGAGCCGAGAATATCGCAGGCGTCTCTCTGCCCGATGCTCTTGACAGAAAGTATCCCGGGGCATCCACCGAGTGGCAATGGTTCTGGGTCTTTGCCTCGGGCGTGCTGTCGGTGGACCCGCGCGAGAAGATTGTGCGGCGGCACCACATTCACGAAACCGGCCTGCAGAAGGCAGTCAAGGACGCGGCAGCAAAGGCCGGGATCCAGAAACGGGTCTCTCCGCACACGTTGCGGCACAGCTTCGCCACGCACCTGCTCGAAGATGGGTACGACATCCGCTCGATACAAACGCTGCTGGGACACAAGAATGTCCAAACAACCATGATCTACACGCACGTGGCAAAGAAGAACGCCCTTGGTGTGACCAGCCCGCTGGATACGCTGTAGCCACCCTGTGGCTCGCTAACCTGGCACCGGCAGCTACCCGCTCTGCGGTGTTCCCAATTGTGGAACCAGAAAGTATATTGCCTGTATGCGCGTGATCGCCAAGTCGCGTCTGCGACAGTACTGGGAAACCCGGAAGTACCGCGATGCTGAACAATCGTTGCGGTCGTGGCACGACGAAATGGCGAAGGGCACGTGGCGGAGCTACAATGGACTCAAGATCGATTTCCCCAGTGCGAGTCTTGTAGGCAACGACCGTGTCGTGTTCAACATCATGCAGAACAGGTATCGTCTGATTGTCAAATTCGAGTTCCGTATGAATGCCGTGTACGTCCGCTTTTTCGGCACACACGCTGAGTACGACCATATCAACGCGGCGGAGGCCTAACGTGAGCATCCATCCAATTCGAACCAACGCCGACCTGAAACGCGCGCTTGCTCGCATCGACATCATTATCGACGCGAAACACGGGACCCGCCAGTACGACGAGTTGGATGTGCTGACAACGCTTGTCGAAGCGTATGAGTCGAAGGCGTTTCCTATCGATCCGCCAGATCCTGTCGAGGCGATTCTCTTCCGCATGGAGCAGGATGGTGTCAGTCGTCAGGACCTCGTCCCGCTGTTGGGTGGCAAGAGCCGTGTTTCGGAGATTCTCGCCCGGCGTCGGCCTCTCTCGCTGAGAATGATCCGTCAGCTCCATGGTGCGCTGCGGATACCGTATGAGTCCCTCATGGGTACTGGTGTTGTTGGCGGAAGAAAGCCGAGGAGTGCGCGCGTCGGCCCTGTGGTGCGAGGTTCGCGGCGAAGCCGCGTTCGGGCCGTGGCGAACGGCTGAATCATTCGATGGTCTTGGTGCTGCAGACTGGTGCTGAGGCCCGGAATGGGCGAGGCGCCGTCCCCGAACCCGCATGCACTTCCCGCCCGAATCTGTGTTAATCTGCGCAAATCTGTGGATGCCTTCTCCGGCCCCATTCCGGCGAGCCCCGAGCCCACACCCTACTGCGCGGCCCCGCGTCCCGACCCGTGGATGTAGTCGGGAATCTCGATCAGCTCCCACCCGTCAAAGCTGAAACCTATCCCCAGCATGAAGCGGTTGCCGCCTACGGGAGCCTCGCGAGCCCAGCCATAGTCCCACTTCAGGCGGAGAGCCAGGGGGTAGCGGCTGAATGTCTGACCTTCCAGTCGGATCTCGGCCCCCATCGACGGAAGCCAGTTGTCCCAGTACTTCGGTGCGCTCACGTCGACAACGTCATGCGGGTTCTTCCACCCGGCGCCGCCGCTGAAATTGACTGTTCCGTAGAGTCTGTCAAGGTAGAGGAATGACAGCTTCTTGTCAATGGAGCCCTTCCACATGGGGAAGCGGAACGAGACCGTGCCGAAGGTCACGGCATTGCCCGCCACAACGCCCTTGTAGTACGACTGCGGGATTTGTGTGTCCACGGGCGTTGTCTCGTTGGGCCGCACAATGGACTTTGTGACCATGGCGGTCCCCCGCTCATAGTACGCATACCCCGGATGCCACCAGATCTCGGGCTCATAGTAGTAGGGGAAGTCCTTGCTCGTCGTCCCCCGCACGCTTCTCAGATCGGTGAGCGAGCCACCCAGGTCGAAGTAGAGCACGTTCTTTGCCGACCACGGCATGCCAATGCCACCGCGCAGATTGGCCTTCACGCGGTTGAACGAGTAGGTGTCGTAGTTCTCCTTGCCGTCGGTGCCGAAGCTGTTCTCGTCGTCAATGAGCAACTGCTGCTCGTAGTTGTACAGCAGCTTCGCGTAGAAGCCGGTGGGGTTGATGTATGAGGTGGGGCTTGGGTTGATGCTTGTGGCAGCCAGAAAGGCGCCCACGCGTCCGCCCTTCTGGATGTTGTACTTGAAGTCTTTGCCATACAGGTCGCGCGTGAGCATGGTCACATCGGTCTTGTTGACACTGGCGAATGCAAAGAGGCCGGCTGACCCGTCCTTCGACCCGGACATACTCCCACCACGTTGCAGATAGTAGGGGACTACCACGTCGGCGGCAATGGGCGTCACGTTGTAGGGCAGGGTCTGGATCTTGTCCTCGATGCCGTCGTAGAACCTGTCGCGGCCCGTGATGCCGCGCTGGGAGTATGAGAGTTGGATCGGTAGCGGCAGCATGTTGGTGCTGCCGAATGCGCCCAGCTCGTAGTCGACCGCTGCGCTGAAGATGCCGCGGTTGATGTCGATGAATTTGCCGATCTTGCCTGCGTCAAGCAGCAGATAGGCGCGCAGCTCATTGCCCTTGGGCATGGCCAGGTCAAACGGATCGAGCAGATCGGCGATGGCGCCGACCTTCAGAACGCCCTGGCCCCGATACGGATCGTTGTCGCGTGTGACCGCTTCTTCCCAGTACATGGTGGGCGTGAGCAGGAACTTGCGCGGTGCGTACGAGTATGGTCGGGGGCTGGAGATGGAGAGCGTGGAGTGGGCTTCGGGCACTGAGTCGCGCACTACTTCTCGCGGTGTGTCTGCCGATGCTGCCGTGTCCAGGGCTCGGAGTGTGTCGATGAGGTAGATACCGTAGCCGTCCTTGTCGTAGTTGACGTACACGAGCCTGGTTTCGGCCTTGTTGACTTCCGGGGCAAATGCGCCGCCCGACACGTTGGTGACGCGTGCCAGGCTGCTGTCGCGCATGCTGTAGCGGTAGATGTTGAAGATGCCCGTGCGGTCGGAGGAGAAGTACAGGTGCGCTCCGTCGCGGCTGAACCTGGGGTCGCGCTCGTCGCCTTTGGTATCGCACACCACGCTGAATGCCCTGCTGACCGTATCGTAGACGCCTACTTTGCGGTCTCCGGTATCGTCAAGGTAGCTGACGGCAATGCTGCGGCCGTCGGGCGACCAGTCAACGCTATACATGGTGCGAATCTGGTGGGCCACATCACCCTTGGGCGGGTAGACCACCCGCAGGTGCTTGCCCGAGGTGTCGACGATGCAGAGCTGATAGGTCTCCGGCAGGTACTGGAATGCCGCCAGGCGGTCTCCGGCGGGGGAGAAGGCCGCGCCAAAGAGGTTCTGGCGGAACGTGAGCTGATGCTCTGTCTTTTTCCAGGGCGGAGAGAACTTCTTTTTCTCGGGAGGCAGCGTGTCGATGAAGAGGTCCATGGCCCGATACCCGCCAAGCTTGGGTGGCATGTTGGACTTGCGCGATTTACCGCTGGCAAAGGCGATGCGTCCGCTTGGTGCGTGGATTGAGTAGTTGCCCTTGATGCCCATTTCGAGCTTGATGCGCTTGTCCTCTTTGACGGTATCGACGAGTGAGTAGGAGTAGAGGGAGCGAATCGTGTATTCGTTCTTGTCGTTGGAAGTGAAGTAGATCTTCTTCTCGTCGGGCGAGAAGCGCGGCCAGTAGTTGTCGAAGCCATTCTTGTTGAGCTTGCGGCCGTAGACTTGGGTTCCCAGGGCCTTCACCTGCGCGGTGTACTTGCTGACCAGGCTCTGCTTCCACTCGGAGTAGAGGGTCCGCGCACTGATGCCCAGCACGGCCTTGATGCTGCGATCGAAGTTGATGCGCGTCAGTTTGGAGCTTTCGCGCAGAATCGACACAATCTTGCCGTAACCGTATGTCTCGGAAATGTATTTGACCATGGAGAATCCGTGGTTGTACGTCTTCTCGAAGTCATCGCCCTTGCCGGCAAACACAAACATGTGATCCCACGGCAGCAGTTTGTCGCCGAGGGCCAGAGAACGCAGAATCATGTCGCGGTGCGAATCCCACGAGTCGCTGCCCCTTCGCGATGCTTCGTACTGGGCAATACCCTCGAAGAACCACGGAGGAAGGATCTCCAGCGGGAAGATGTGCAGCGCCTCGACCCGGCTGCCGTGCGTGCCGTTCTTGGTCTTTCTGGTGTTGTTCGGGTGGCTGAAGTACCCTAACTGCAGATACGGGATCCATGCTGGGCCTTTGTGTGAGCTGCTAATTGACACAAGATGGGCATATTCATGCGTCGCAACGTCGCGCAACCAATCCGACGTTCCGCGCAAATTGTAGTCGAAGCCGTTGGGCGAGATCAGCAGCACATTCAGCAGATCCATGGCCCAGCCGTTGGAGTGGATATCGTTGACAATCATCACCTCGGTCTTGGCCGGAAGCTTCAGGCTGTAGGTGCTGTCGTAGATGTCGTAAAGGTTTTCGAAAACTGGAGCTGCCCTGCGGGCGAAGTGCTCTAGCCCCTCCTGGTAGTGGAAGCGAAAGTGCTCCGACTCCATGGTATAGAACTTGAGGCCGAACTTGTTGAAGTCGTTGGCAGTGGAGAGTGACGAACAGACGAGCAGTATCGACGCAATGAGAGTTGCGGCGTGAGCGGTATGTCTCGGCACTGAAGACCTCAGGGGATGGGCGTTGAACTGCGGGACGTCATTGGGGTTTCATCGCGACGTGCGGAAACCGGGAAATGCGGACGGAAGCTTCGTGCGTATCTTTCTGCAAGATAACGAGAAACAGGGGCGTTCATCCCGCTCTGTCCACCGAGGACTACGCGCTCCGGAATATACATATTGTATAGAGGACCGCCCTCCGAGCCCTCACTGTGCCAGGCAGCCCCGAATCTCCGTGGCCACCTCCTGCCGCAGCCCCCCGGCCCGCAGCATGCCACTGAGCTCCGACGGCGGAAAGAAGCTGGGTTTCAGGAAGTGCCGCAGTCTGTCCAGGGGGACCGCAGCCGGACTCTTCAGCAACGCCTTGGGCACGCCTTTGTTTGCAGCTCCCGCGTACAGAAATGTGCGAGATGCGATCTTTGACAGCACATTCACCGAGTGTGATCGCGTGGCAATGAACTCCACCAGTCCGCCGGTCTCGTACACTCTGCTCACATCCAGCAGGCGATCGATGAGCCGGTCGTTGCCCACGTGCGCCGCCACAATGTCTCGAATTGACAGGTGCGGATCCGGATGCGCTGCTGCCGTGAGCGCGCAGGGCCGCGTCAGCATGTCGGGACCGATCCACTGCGAGTAGAGCTTGTCGGAGAAGTTGCCCGACACGGTGGTGCCCTCGATCCATGCGCCCGCGGTTTCCACAAAGCCTCGGATCAGCTCGATGGAGCGGCCTGCATCCACCGAGAATGACTCGCCCTGGTATGCTGCCACTGCCCGCTCAATCAGCCACAGCGGCAATACGTCGCGGCCCTGGGCCTCGTCGATCCACCGGTGCAGCGAGGCGAGCGCCACCAGCGACCGGGTTGACGCGAGCTTGGTGCGCTGCGCCGTGAAGAGCCGGTGCAGCGGCTCCAGTCGGGGATCCCTGCGCAAAGGCCGGATCCACTCCTCGAGCGAGCCAACCTTGGCGAACACCTCGAATGTGAGCATGCGCCGGCTGAGCGGCGTACTTTTCTCGATGGCCTCCGCCAGGTCGGCTGCATCCTTGCCGTTTTCATCGAAGGTCTTGACGTGCGGAAGGATGCGCGCCATCTCCTTGATGTTGTACACGTCGATGGTGTCGGAGATTCGTCGCACGCGTTCGTCCAGCGCGGCTTTCTCCGAGCGGATGAGGAATGCGAGAATGCCCCGTTGGTCCTGGCTCAGATCATTACTCTGCGCGACAGTGGACACGAAGTCGCGGATGCGGAATGCCCAGGCGTAGAGTTCCTCAACACTGCCGATGCTCACCCGGGAGCTCAGCTCAGACACGATCTGCTCTTCCCCCTCACTGAGGTTGCCCGTGGTCTCGCTGCGCATGAGGAGCCGGCGAAGGCACTTGAGTCGCAGCACCTGCTTGGCAATTTGCGTGTACGGCGTGCTGGTGTCGAGCAGACAGAAAAGCACGTACTCAAACCACTTGGACGGAATCGAGGGATCGAGCAGCTTCACGAAGAGCTCGGGCAGCTTGGCGTGCTCCTCTACAGCACGCACGAATCCCGCGCACTTGCGCGCGCCATGAGAGAACTCTTCGCCGACCCCCAGGCTGTTGTAGAGCTGCCTCCACGGCGGGGCAACACCCTCTGTGACAAATGGGTCATCGGGTGGTGCTTCAGTGGGGATGTCGGGAAGTTCGTCCATGCTGGAGTCCGGTGTTGACGTGCGGGCGAGGTGCGACCTCAATGCCACATCATACCATCGAGGCGCCAGGCGGAGCAATGCTCACAGTCTCGCTCGGTCGTGGGCCGTCGGGGGCGGTTTTCGGAGAGGCCGCCACTCGGGGCTGTGCCACAAGGGGGTCACGGTTCGACTCGCGAGACCGCCCCAAGGCCCCGCTGCCGCGTCACCTCGCACAAAATGGCAGCGCCGGCACACGCCACATTGAACGAGTCAACGCCTGCCACCATGGGGATGGCCAGGGCGCCGCTGCATTGCGCGAGGACCTCCGGGCCAACGCCGTCGCCCTCGTTGCCCAGCACGATGCAGCAGTCGGTGCGCAGGTCCGCGTCGAACACCGACACACTGCCGGGCCGTGCGTGCGCTGCCCAGATCTGCACCCCATGCACGCACCGAAGCGTGCGGATCGCATCGGGCAGGTGTCGCGCGTGCACGATGGGTGTGCGGAAGACCGTGCCCATGGAGTTGCGCACTGCACGGCGCAGGTACGGGTCGGCCGATGTCTCGCCCACGATGATCGCATGCACCCCGCAGGCTGCGCAGTTGCGCACGACAACGCCCACGTTTTCCGCATGCGCAAGATTGTCAAGTGCGACGATGAGGCGCGGGGAAGCAGCAGCGTCGACCGCCTCATCCACCGTCAGCGGCATGGGCGCCCGCGCAATGGCCATGGCGCCCTGGTGCAGTTCGAAACCCACAATCCGGGCCAGCATCTCCTGCGAGCCCACGAAGACTGTCACGGACTCGGTTCGCGCCTGGAGCAGACTGCGGAACTCCTCCATCCTCTCCGGCGAGAGCAGCACCGACTCGGTGGTCAGGGAGCTTCCAAGAAGTCGGCGCACCACCTTGGTGCCCTCGGCCACAAAGATGCCGCCCTTGCGGTGGTCGCGCTGCTGTTTGAGCGTGCGGTAGGGCGCAAGACGCGGGTCGTTAAGCGAAACGACTTCTTCGGTGTGCGCGATCATCGGATCCTCGCATTCGTGGCAGTTCCGGCATCGACAGGGCGCGCCACCGATCCTCGACGCACCACTGTGCACGGGCCGGGGATGCTTCCATCGGCCGCACAGGCAATCGGCACATCACCAATGAGGATGTGGGCAGTCGCGTAGCCCAAGCGGCCCAGGCCGAAGTCCACCGTGGTGATGGGGCGGGCGGAGTGCAGGTATCTGGATCTCGGGTGTGGCAGTCGCCGGCTCTGTCAAAATAAGGCGTGAGTAGCAGGCCCACCAAATGGCCGAAGCGGTTTCAACGGCAAGAAGCCCTCTCCGGCGACGTATTTTGTGAGATCCGGACCTCGATACTGCCGCGCCAAACTAAGGAGATAGTGTGGAATCCCCCAAGCCAAACCGCCTCACGTCCGAGTTCTCGGGTTTCGTCCGCTTTCTGCGCGAGTCAGCCCATGCGCTGGTGCTGGCACTCATCTTCATCGTCTACGTGGTGCAGGCCTTCCGCATCCCCTCCGGCTCCATGGAAGACAGTCTGCTCATCGGCGACCAGTTGCTCGCGCTCAAATTCATCTATGGCGCGCCGGTGTTGCCGTTTACGTACTGGAAGTTCCCCGGCATCAAGAACCCCACGCCCGGCGATGTGGTGATCTTCCGCTGCCCCAACAAGAGCAACAAGGATTTCATCAAGCGCTGTGTTGCCGGGCCGGGGCAGACCGTAGAGGTCCGCGCCGGCACGCTCACTGTCAACGGTACGGTTCAAACGTTGGCGCCTCACGGCAAGTTGGTCAGAGGCGGCCGTCACCCAATGCCCGACGTCGAGCACTTTGCGCCGCTGCGCATTCCTGCGCGTGGCGATACCATTCGCGCCGACGGGCTGCCTGTGCGTGAGATGCTCTTCTTCAAGCATCTGGTGCACCAGGAGTATCCGTATGCGCGTGTAGGTCTGAACGTGCAGCTCTATGTTGACAGCACCTACGCCAACAGCATGCCGATTGTCAGCACGCAGGGCAGCTTCACGCTGGATGAGGTGAACCGTCAGGGTATGGTCGATCAGATTGACGATTGGACAATGCTTGCCCGAACTGTGGCCGAAATCGAGCAGGCCTGCCGCACCGCGCTTCCCGGTCGCACCATTCAGGTCAAACCGGTTGTTCTGCTCGACAACAAGCCGGTGTATACCTATGTTGTCAAGAACGACAATTACTTCATGATGGGTGACAACCGCGACAACTCGCTGGACTCCCGCTTCTGGGGGTATGTCAACCGCAACCACATCAAAGCCCAGGCGCTCATCGTGTATATGTCATTTGACAGCGAGACGCCCTGGATACTCCTGCCTCTCAAAATCCGCTGGAACCGGCTGGGGAAGCTCATTCGCAGCTGGCATGTGCCCGGGTAGCTGTTGATGGTTCCACGTGTCTGAACCGCAGGTGAAGACTGCTCTGGGGAGCCCACCTCGACACTTCGTCCCGCATGGGGCTACGCCAGCGGCAACTACCTGGTCGACAGCCGTGGACCCGACAAACGCGGCGTATCGTGGACGTTTACGGTCGATCCCCTTGAGTCGGAGAAAGTGATATCGTTGAGGATTGACATCACCGACACGCTTCCTGCGCGCACCAGGCCTTTGCGTCGTGGCAGCACTCCTGCTGGCCGTGTCGATCGGCGTTGCGGCCGAGATCGACTCATTAGTCGTTGGGGCGCCGGAGATGTCCCCGGCATCAGCATCGACTGACACTGCAGTGGTTGCAGCAGCACCTTCATCGAGTCAGGTCGACAGCGCCGCAACAAAGGCGCGCTTCCCGCGAAGCGTGCTGAACAAGATCCACAAGCTCAATCGCAAGGTCAAGCTGATCGCGGCCATTGGCGGAGGCGTCGCGGTGGTTGGTGCGATCATCGGTGTCGTTGCCGCCAAGAGCGGATCCGGAAGCAAGGGATCGCCCGCTCCGCAAGACAGCGATATCCCGCCCATCGATGTGTCACTGCCGTAGTGCAACACCGCTTGTCCCGATCGAACACCGAGGCCGCGCATACGAGCAGCCTGTCGGGATCCAGCCCGATTTATTTTGGTCATGTCCAGAGCCCGACGGCAATCTCCACCCGATTCACCCCGGCATCCCCAATCAATGATCACTCGCAACGATCCCTGCTGGTGCGGCAGCGGTAAGAAATACAAGAAATGCCACCTGCTTGCCGACGAACAGCGTCAGCCCGGAAACCGTCCCGCAACCGGCCGTGCGCTCAAGATGGTCAAGACCGCCGAAGAGATCGAGGGCATGCGCAGAGCCGGCGAATTCAACGGACGCTTGCTGGAGTATGTACGACCGTATGTCAAGGAAGGCGCGGCTACCTCCGAAATCGATGCAATCGTCCACGACTATACGGTCTCGCACGGACACCGGCCCGGTGCGCTGGGGTACCAGGGGTTCCCCAAGTCCTGCTGCACCTCGATCAACCAGGTGGTCTGTCACGGGATCCCCTCCGAGTCCGAGGTGCTGAAACGCGGTGACATCGTCAACGTCGACCTCACGACCATAGTTGACGGATTCTACGGCGACTCGTCGGAAACCTTCTTCATTGGTGAGGTCTCTGCGGGGGCTTTGGCCCTCACCCGGGTAGCGGCCAAAGCCATGCGTCTGGGCATCGCAGCAGTCGGCCCGGGCAAGCACCTGCGCTCCATTGCCGAGGCTATTGAGCCGTACGTCATCTCGAAGGGATGCTCCGTGGTGCACCAGTATACCGGTCACGGCATCGGCCGCAAGTTCCACGAGAGTTTCACTGTGTACCATCACAGGGATCCCGACTGCGAGAACGTGGTTCTGATGCCCGGCATGACCCTCACCGTTGAGCCCATGATCAATGCCGGAGCGTACGAAGTCACCACTGATCCTGTTGACAAGTGGACTGTTCGTACCAAAGACGGTTCGTTGTCCGCTCAGTTTGAACACACCGTGCTGGTCACCGAGACTGGGGTGGAAGTGCTCACCCTCACCCCGTCGCAACGAGCATCGGGCGTGTTGATCGATGTCCCCGGACTCACCCTCGACTGACAGGACCTATGCGCACTATCCACGATGTTCCATCTCTTGTCAAGTCCGAGCGTGCCATCCTCATTGGGCTGTTGACTCCCGACATGGATGCCGCGCTCTTCGATGTCGATCTCCAGGAAATGGAGATGCTGTGCACTACCGCCGGTGCCGTGGTGGTCAAGCGCATAGTGCAGAAACGCCCCCGAGTCGAGGCTGCCACGTATCTGGGTGGCGGAAAGATCCATGACCTTGCCCGCGAGATGGCCGAACTCTCCTGCGCCACGCTCGTCATCGATGCCGAGCTGTCGCCCAGCCAGGTCCGTAACATCGAAGAGGTGGTCGAGGGCAAAGTGGTTGATCGCAACCAGGTCATCCTCGACATCTTCGCCAAGCATGCCCGCACCAATGAGGCACGCATTCAGGTCGAGCTGGCTCAGTTGCGCACGCTCTATCCCCGACTCACCCGGGCGTGGACCCACTTTTCACAACAAGTGGGTGGCATTGGCACCCGGGGCCCTGGCGAGAAGCAGCTCGAGGTTGACCGGCGCCTGGTGCAGAAGAAGATCGGCGACCTGCAGGCTCGCCTGAAAAAGGTGGAGAGCGGCGGCCAGACGCAGCGCAAGTCACGCGAAGAGATCTACAAGGTCACGCTCGTCGGGTACACCAACGTGGGCAAATCGTCGCTGCTCAATGCGCTATCAGGCGCCAAGGTGCTTGTCGAAAACAAGCTGTTCGCCACCCTGGACACTGCCACCCGGCGTACGTACATTCCCGGGGTCGGCACGGTCATTGTCTCCGACACCGTGGGCTTCATCCGCAAGCTGCCGCACCATCTGGTTGCCTCGTTTCGAAGTACCCTGGAGGTTGCGCGCGAGGCTGACCTGCTGCTGGTCATGGTCGATGCATCGTGTCCGTGGGTCGATCAGCAGTTGGCCACGGTTGAGGCCGTGCTTTCGGAGCTTGAGGCCGACCGCATTCCGCGCCTGCTTGTGCTCAACAAGGACGATCTCCTCATCGATCCCTTCGAACGCAAGAAGGTGGAACTCGCGTATCCGTCTGCCGTCTTTGTCAATGCATTTGACAAGCAGAGCGTTCGTGCCCTCAAAGAACGGATTGCGCAAAGCGTTGCCGAGCACAAACGCGAGTCGAGCATGACCTCGCTTATCAGCCAGAACACCAACCAGATCATGTCCGAGATCGAGCCACCCCGGCCCTGACCACCGTGCGCGAGGACCAATGGCCGCAACGCACCGATCTTCCGCGTTTCTCCGACCGGAGCACCTCGTCCCTGTCCGCAACCTGTCTCTGCGCGCCAAACTCATTGTCGAGGGCATGATTGCCGGGCTCCATCGCAGCCCGTATCACGGATTCTCCGCCGAATTCCGCGAGTACCGACCGTACCTCCCCGGCGAATCGGCACGCGCCATCGACTGGCGCAAGTACGCCAAGTGCGACCGCACGGTGGTGCGCCTCTTCGACGACGAGACCAATCTCTACGCGCATCTGCTCGTTGACAAGAGCGCCTCCATGGGCTTCGCCTCGAAGGGCGTGGTCTCCAAGTTCGAGTACGCGCGCACGCTTGCTGCATCGCTGTGCTGGATCCTTGTGCGGCAGCGCGATGCTGTGGGGCTCTGTGCCTTTGACCAGGCCGCAAGTCTGTACCTGCCTCCCCGCTCCACCAACACGCAACTCAAGCTGATCCTGTCGCAACTGCAGCGCCTGGGTCCGGGCAACCAAACCCGCTGCGGAGATGCCATCCACGAGGTCGCGCGCACCTTGGGCAAGCGCGGCATGTGCATCGTGATCTCCGATTTTCTTGACGACGCGGAGTCGGTGATTCGCGGACTGCGTCACCTGCGCTTCAAACGGCAGGATGTGCTGGCGTTCATGGTGCTCGATCCCGCTGAGATCGCGTTCCGCGCGCGGGGGCCGGTGCGCATGCGAGACATGGAGAGCGGCCGCGATGTGCTCATCGACGGACGAACTGCGGCGCATTTCCTCTCAGAAGGCATGGCTGGGCACCGCCGCACCATCGAGAACGCTTGTCGGGAGCTGAAGATCGACCTGGAGGTCGTGTCTACCGACGAACCCTTCGCGCGGTTCCTGCTCCGGGCTCTGGAGAAGCGGAGGCGGATGTATTGATGGGCCTCTCCTTCTTCAGACCGGAGTACCTGTGGGGAGCACTCATCCTGCTTTTGCCTCTGGCGCTGCACCTCTTCAGTCGTCGGCGCGCGCCGCGTATCGAGTTCCCGTCACTGCGATTCCTCCACGCAACGGCCGTGCGCACCAGTCAGCGGCGCAATCTCCAGCGAGTGCTCCTCCTGCTGGCCCGGCTGCTCATCGCTGGGTTGATCGTGGCGCTCTTTGCCAAGCCGTTCGACCGCAGCAATCTGCTCGACGTCATCCGCGACCCGTCGCTCTCCGTGCTCTGGTGGATCGACCCAACGCTCAGCATGGACTACCGGGAGAGCGGAGTGTCCCGGCTTCAGCGGGGACACGATCTGCTTGACTCGCTGAGAAAGTCCATTGCGCCTGCTGCCGAGGTGTTCGAGTACCGCGAGGCACAGCGCGAGTTCGTTGCCGAGGCCGGAAACGACGATGCGTCGTCGGCAAGCAGCGTGCGGTGCGGTCCGGCGCGCGCCGACCAGGTGCTGCGGGCCGCTGGCTCTCGCGTCCGGCGTCTGGGCAGGAGGTCGCTGCTGGTCGTTGTCAGCGACTTCCAGGACGACGGCCCGCAGGGAGCGCTCTCGGCCATGTCGACCTGGCTCGCGGACGGGTCGCCACCGGTATCAACTGTGTGCGTCTCTGTCTCCCCGCGTCAACCATGGAATGCCCGGCTCTCCGGAGCTACCCCGAGTATGGAGAACGAAGGTATACTCACCGCCAAGGTGCGGGCGTGGGGACGCGATCTTCACGAAACCGAGCTGGTTGCGGTCATGGATGGAACCCGCGTGGGCGCCAGGTCGGTGAGTGCCGCCAAAGACGCGGAGACCACAGTGCGTGTCGATCTTGCGCAGACGCGTACGTCAACGAGGCACGCGGGATATGCGGAACTGCGCGTCGACGATCCGTTTGTCTGGGACAACACCGACTACTTTGTGGCTGGGCAGCGCACCGCGCGCCGAGTCCTGATTGTCGGCGACCAGCGTAGGTGCACTCCAATCCTCGCTGCGTTCGGCGCGTTGGGAGCCAACGCATGGAGCCCGGTGCTCTGTCGGGAGCCCGCAGCGGTCAGCCCCACGGACTTGGACTCCGCAGACATCATCGTACTCAACGGCGTGGATGCGTGCGAGTCCGCGCTCCGCCCCCTCACACGCGGGCGCTCGCTGAGCCCCAAGGCCATCGTGTTTGCTCTGTCGACTGACTCCACCAGCCGTGGCTCGTGCCTGGCCCAGGAGGTGTTCGCGCATCTCGGTGGGAACCGGGACGCGCGGTCTGTTGTGTCAACAATCCCCCGGGCACTCTCCCTGCCCGATACGGTGAGCGCTCTGTGGCGTGGGTTTCCCAGCCTCAGAGATCGTGAGGTCGCAGTGCGCGGGTTCTACTCCCGAATCCCCGGACGACCGCTCCTGGTCATGGAGAGCGGAGAGCCCTTCGCCGCGATTTCGCGCGACAGCACCGGCCACGCCTGGATCGTACTTGCCTCGGAGCTTGGCATTTGCGAATCGAACAACCTGTGCGAGACAGGGTTCTTCGTGCCTTTTCTCGACCGGCTGAGCAGGCACGCGCTCTCTGCGGTTCGAACCGCCACATGGCGAGTGGTTGCCGGTACTGCCTTCCCGAACCCCTGCGCTGGAACCCGTCGCTCCGCAACACTGCTCACCTCCGAAGGACGAGTGGTTGCTGAATGGGGGAGCGGACCGCTTGTCCAGATCGACAAACCCGGTCTCTACCTTGTCAAGCCCGAGGGTGAAGCCGACTACTGGATCGCAGCCGGTGTTGACTCGACCGAGAGTCGGTGCGTCTACCGCATGCCCAATGTCCCGGCGTCCATCCAGTCAACAGTCCGGTGCATGCGTGATGATGAGTTCACCCGGTTCATCTCCGCCGGCGGATCTCTCGGCATGGTGCAGGGCTTCTGGGCACTCATTCTGCTCCTTCTTCTGGCGGAGGTGCTACTATGGGTAGAGGCCTTCAAGAACGTCCCACGCCGCAATAAATCAACGGGTTAGCACGAAGTGTGTCTATGCAGGACAGGGTGCGACCCCATGCGACGGGTACCAAACCTCAAAAAATCTTGCACGATCGATGTAATTCGAGTATATTGGTACTTAGACAGAGTGGATTCGCAACCACGACAAGACCATCCATGATCAAGAAATTCACACTCATCGCAGCAGGTATCGCTCTGGTTGCAGCGACCGTTTCTGCTGCGCCCAGTGCCGACACGACCTCGGCAACCAAGCAGGTGGTGGTGCAAGCCGCCCCCGCTGCTCCTCAGAAGGCCCTGAGGGCCATCACCCCGCCCAAGGGCAACTGGTCCAAGATCAAAGATCTCTTCCTTTAGTCAACATACCCGTCCGCAAACAACAAGAGCGCTGGAATCACTTCCGGCGCTCTTTTCGTATGCTACACGGGTGCTACGAGGACTCTACGGTTGCCACTCGATGCCGGTCTGTTCTCCGTACAGGCGCTTGGTGATGGTCCCGATGCACACCGAGAGCCCGAAATTCTCGATGGGGGCTCGGCCGCCGAATCCGATGCCCGGAGAAGCTGTTGCCTCCACCGAGACGTAGGGATGGGCATTGCCCGTGGCGTCGAGCTTGGGGAAGAAGTCGATCGCGATCCAGCCACGGATGTTCTGCGCGTTGGAGTAGGTTCCCTCAACCCCGTCGTAGCTGCGGTTGGTGCCCTGGATCAGGTACATCTGAGAGCCAGCAGTGAAATAGCCAAAGCCCTTGATGTGGAACTGCAGGCCCAGGGCCACGTTGGCGTCGATCCCGCCGTAGGAGGCACCCTGGTCATTCTTGGAGGAGAAGTATCCGCCCCGCGCAATCAGGACTGCGCCGAGCACGTCCTTGAGGATAAACGGGGTTGATAGCTTGATATGGGCTCCCCCCGCAAAACCCATCTTGCCCAGGAATGGGGAGATGGTGTCGGTGGCGCTCGTGTCGCCCGCAACCTCCATCATGGCCGCGCCACCGTCGATGCCGATGTTGAAATAGGCAATCGGCGCGTAGGAGAGCCGCAACTCGATGCGGTTGACCATGCTGGGGAGCTCAAGGCGGGTGACCGGGTAGCCTCCCAGGTGATAGGAGACACCGAGGGCGACCCGGGAGCCCGGGACGGGCGCTGCCGGGTTGGCCAGGTTGGAGGCTGAGGCCAACGTGACTGCGCTGAGGACGGCGATGAGAAACAGTGATATCCGTCTAGTCATCGAAGGGACTCCAGTATGGTAGGTCGTCGATAGTGATCGGCAGGATGAACTCTTCCGGGCTTGCTGTCACCTTGCCTTGGGCCTCGGCATTGAGCATCACGCGGATGCGCAGAGCGTCGGATTGGCCATACACGAGGCTGTTGACTGCGATGCCACCGACCGTTTGGACCGTGCGGTTGATGATGACCGTCGTTTGGGGATCCGGCACAGCGTTGTTGTTCCAGTCGATGTCTTCGTAGCCGCCTTCGCCGCCAAAAAGGTTCTGACTCCAACCGGGGAATGACTTGTACTCTGCCTCTGTCATGCCAGTGTCACGGAGTGGCTCGATCCGGTCGATCTGGTTGTCAGCATCAAAGTCTGCCCACGCTGAGTCGGGGCGTATTGTCAGATTCCACTGTTGGGTTGTCGAGTCTCGAGTGTAGACGTACCTATCATAGAAGATGTACGGCTCTGGGGGTTGGCTCGGTGGGTTGCGGTAGCCGTTCCTGTCGATGTCAACGAAGCCGGGCCCGACTTGAAACAATCCGTCGCCGTCGCGGTCTTCGCCACGATTGGCAAAGCCATCACGATTGCGGTCTTCACCAGGGTCGTTGGTGAAATTGTCGTTCAGATCCTCAAACGGCAGCATCGTGCTTGCAATGGATGTATCGTAGTCATAGTAGAAGTCGTCGGAATACAGCGAGTTACCGAATACTTGTATGCGCTTTGCCGCGCGGAAGAACACGGTGAACCCGGTGATCTTCGCACTGAACGTCACTTCAGTCCCATCCGCCACAGGATTCCCGTTCACATCCGTCACCAATGCACTGACAGATTTGGCATACGTGCCATTGGAGTTCTTGGCCACCTGTCCGATCTGCCGGCGGATCGTGATGTACGCCGGCGGTCCTGCAATTGTAAATCTCACCGTATCCGACTTGATTGTCGAGAAATCGCCCGCCGCAATCCACACTTCGCGGAAGTTGCTGGGCAGTGGACCCGACACCAAGTAGGTCGTTGCGGTTCCATCCTGTCCTGTGACTGCGGTAGGCGGATCGAGACGCTCGCCACCACCGGGGCCATTGACCAGGTTGAATGCGATAGTCGCGTCTTTCACGCGGTTGTTCTGTGCGTCATACACGACCGCTGTGATCTTTGCACGGTCGCCGTTGTTGCTGATGACCTCGGGCGTTCCGGTGAGCTTGATGTGGTGGATCAGATCCGCTTTGAAATACACAGCCATGCTTGCGCACGTGATTTCGGTGGGGGAGGTCGCCTTTGCCTGCAGTGTGGCCCAGTTGGCAAAGTCTGGGTTGTGGATGTAGAAGACCGCCTGCCCGTTGACATCGGTGCGCAGCGTGTCGGTGAATGTTTGCCCCAGGTTCCCGACCGTTACGTTGAACTCAACCTGCGATCCCGCAATTGGTGTTGTCCGGTTGCCCGCTCGATAGGTGACAGTCACCCGCGTGCTGTCGCGGCCGTTGGCAGTGTAG
>Ga0315284_10002702_pt1 | contig 25344 bp, 22 predicted proteins | sample YL17G09_16_MG_FD_203696 | JGI IMG/M metagenome (GOLD analysis project Ga0315284, IMG submission 203696) | Sediment microbial communities from Yellowstone Lake, YNP, Wyoming, USA - YL17G09_16 | ecosystem: Environmental > Aquatic > Freshwater > Lake > Sediment | place: USA: Wyoming | collected...
TCCGGAGAAGTGTCCCTGGCAGCGAGGTAATCCTCGACCTGCCATCCGTGCAGAGTCTGGCAAACCCATGAAGTATTCCTACATCTCGAAGTCATTTCTTAAACACCTTGCCTCGGGGTTCAAGCTGCCTTACATGGCGATGTTCGAGACGACGCTGATGTGCAATATGTTCTGCGAGTATTGCATTTTCGGCGAGGAAGGCAAGTTCAACGACTTGCAGACGCGGGCGATCCGCGAAAGGATTTTCAAGCGCATCGACGAATTCTGCGAAATGGGCATTTTTGCTCTAAGTTTTTCCGGCGGCGAGCCGCTTCTGAACCCCAGCACCTGCGACTATATCGCCTATGCCGCCGACAAAGGCATGTGGACGTCCATGCCTACCAACGGCCTTTTGATTAAGAAATATGCGGACGGCGTGGCGCGACTCGACATGCTGGAAGTCTCCATCGACTCCCTGAACCCGCAGCGTTTTGCCAAGCGCCGCGGGGTGGATGGGCTGCCGCGAATCCTCGAGAACCTCAAGTTTGTTCTCCAAAAACGAAAGCCTTTTACCACACAAATCAATGCGGCGGTCAATATAGAGAATTTGGACGACTTGCCGGAACTCGCGGAGTTCTGCAAGCTAAGGGATTTGGTTCTGCACCCGGAGGCCGTGCACAACGTCATGAGGCAGGGAGAACTTCTGCCGGATTCGGAATTGCATGGCGCCCATCTCGACAAAGTGGAACAAGCCCTTCGTGAACTTCGCGCCCAGTACCCTAAAAACGTGAGGTTTTACACTCACTACTACGACTTCTATCGTAATGGGGGATTCGGAGCGAAATTTCCGTGCCGCCACCCTTCCAAGCTTGTTTCCATGAAACCCGACGGCTCCGTGCATCTCCCATGTGCTTTTGTTACACTCTTCGAGTCACAGGCGCCTTTGAAGGAGATTTTCTCCTCGGAGTCGGCGCAGAAAATCATCGCGCAGGAACAAACTCTTTGGGACTTCTGTAAGGGGTGCAAAATCGGCTGTCCCTATGAAGTCAGCGCCTTCACGAACAGCCCCATGCTGGCCTTCGAGTCGGGTCTGAACTTCCTTCGGATTAGCTGAACATCTAAATCGGCGTCCTATTTTGCCACATGTTCAGGGTCATCATGGGTGGTAGGGAGGGGAAGTGTGGCAATTTGACACATAGGTTGACTTGCTCGGCGTCGACTCCCATGGCAGGACTAATGTTAAGTCGTTACAGATCATAGATTTGGAATAGATTCCGAAATTGTTTGGGGGTAGGAACTTAGCGTGCCTTCACACAATCGGAAAGATCTGGGAGAGCATGTGGGCGCCTCAAAGATACTCATCGTCGACGACGATCTCGAGAGCCGCAACCTGCTGAGCGAAGTTCTGCAAGCTCACGGTTATCGCGTGCAAGCCGTCGGGGACGGTGTGGCAGCCCGAGAGGAACTGGGGCGTGACGGGGGATATCAAGTCGTCATCGCCGATCTTCGGATGCCAAGAGAAACGGGCCTGGAGCTGCTGCGGAACCTCCGCCAGCAGAAATCCAGACAGGCCATCATTCTGATGTCTTCTTTCATCAGTGAAACGGAGCGCCAGCTGGCTCACGAATTAGGAGCCCAGGCGTTACTCGAGAAGCCGTTTCGCCTTGCCGAGCTGCTCAGAGTGGTCGAGGAACTGGTTCATCAGAAACCCGTACCGATTTCGCCATAGAAACACCACGGTGCCACGGCGGGCTCCGACATAGATCACGGGGAGCGGAAATGAACATTCAGGATAAGGTGATTGAAATCATCACCCGGGAACAACATTTGGAGGCTGGCATTGTCAAGCCGGAGTCGACGTTTGCCGAACTGGGAATTGATTCGCTGGACGGCGTCAATATCCTGTTTGCACTGGAACAGGATTTCAAGATCGACATTCCGGACTCAATTGCGCAGAACATGAGGAGCGTCAGCCAGGTCGTAGACGCCCTGACGCGGGTGATTGAAGGCAAAGATGTTTCCGATCTGGTGGCCATGGCGAAGGGCGAGAATTCTACGCCGCCTGCCTGATTCCATTTCATAATGGTGCGTTCCGTGCGCAGAGTTGCTATAACGGGCTTGGGAGTGTTTGCCTCCACAGGCAAAGATGTAGAGAGTTTTTTCTCCAACCTGGTGAACGCGCGGTCGGGGATCCGCAGGATCGCGCAATGGGACCCGTCGACTCTGAGCGTGCAGATTGCGGCAGAAGTTCCAGACTACAATCCCACTGACTACTTTCCTCTGAAGCGGCTCGATTTGCTCGATCGCTTTTCGCAGTTCGGTCTGCTGGCGGCCCGCGAGGCAATGCAGTCGAGCGGAATCGAAATCGCCGAGGAGGAGAAGCCAAGGTTTGGGGTCGTGATGGGCTCGGGGATGGGGGGCGCGGGGACGTTCGACGACGCGTATTTCAATCTCTACGCAAAACACGAAACCCGCCTCCACCCTTTTACCATTCCAAAGATCATGCATAATGCGGCTACCTCGCAGATTTGCATGGAGTACAGTGCGCAGGGGCCGGCACTGGCCATCGCCACTGCGTGCTCCTCGGCGGGCCATGCCATCGGCGAGGCATTCCATCTCATCCGGTTTGGGATGGCAGACCTGATGCTGGCCGGGGGAAGCGACGCCCCGATTACTTACGGTATGCTCCGGTCGTGGGAATCAGTGCGGGTTTTAGCCATGGGAAATGGCGACCCCGGCCGCGCCTGCCGGCCATTCTCCGCCGACCGCGAGGGGATGGTGCTGGGCGAAGGCGCAAGCGTTCTGCTCCTGGAAGAGTGGGAGCACGCGCGAAAACGCAGGGCGAAGATCTACGCGGAAATTGCCGGCTACGGGATGTCATCCGACGCGAGCCATATCACCCAACCCTCCATCCGCGGCCCCGTCCGCGCCATCCGAATGGCCCTGGAGGAGGCCGAAGCCGGGCCAGAGGATGTGGGCTATATTAATGCGCACGGGACGGGAACTCTCCTGAACGATGCCACCGAGACCCGGGTGGTCAAGGAGGTGTTCGGGGACCACGCGCGCCGGCTTGCCATCAGTTCCACCAAATCGATGCACGGCCACGTAATGGGTGCGACGGGCGCCATCGAACTTGCGGCGACGGTCATGGCTCTCCAGCGAGGGGTGATCCCTCCGACCGCGAATTACACACGACCGGACCCCGAATGCGACCTGGACTATACTCCCAATCAGGCGCGCGAAACGCGAGTTGATGTGGCAATTTCCAATTCTTTTGCTTTCGGGGGACTCAATGCAGTCCTTCTGGTGCGCCGGGCAAACTGAGAATCAAATCGTCGGGATGATATCTAAGGATTTTTGAAGCGATCATGACGGGACGGAAAAGAATTGCCATTTTGACACTCAGTGTGGGCTCGGGTCATGTCCGAGCTGCGGAGGTCATCCAGGCGGCGCTATTGGACGGCGCCGAGAACCTCGAAGTCCGGTCCTTGGACGCCATTGAACTGGCACGGCCGTGGTTTCGCTGGGTTTATGTTGAACCTTACTGGTGGATGCTGCGTCACGCGCCGGGACTCTGGCGTCGGCTGTTTGAGCGCCGCCAGCAGAAGGCCCACCGCTCGACGGCTCCGCATTGGGTATTCCGCCGGGGTTGCGTGGAGGTATTCCGCCAGCTCCAGGCATTTGCACCCAACCTCGTGATCGCCACGGAAATCGGCGCGGCGGAGATCGCTGCCTTGGGAAAGCGCGAGGGCTGGTTCAACTCGCCCATCCTGGCCGTGCAGACCGATTTCCAGACGGAGCCGCCATGGGTCCAACGCGAGATTGACGTCTACGGTGTTGCGAGCGAGGAAGCGAAGGAGCAACTGATCGGCTGGGGTGTTTCACCGAACCGCATCGTGCTCTGTGGGATTCCCGTCGACCCGGCATTTGCGCTGGCTTTCGACAAAGACGAAGTTCGCCAAGCGCTGGGACTGGCCCCGCACCGCCCCGTCGTCCTGGTGATGGGTGGAGGCATGGGGCCCGTGCCGCTGGATCAGGTCGTCATGAGCCTGGAGCGGTGCCGGTTGCCGCTGCAGACGCTCGTGGTCAGCGGGCGCGATCGGGAAATGAAAGCGCGCCTGGAGAACCTGAGGGGCCGGGTCGCGATCGATTTGCACATCTTCGGCTGGAGTGACAACATCCCGGAATTAATGACCGCGGCAGACCTGCTGATCAGCAAACCGGGCGGCGTAACGGTCGCGGAGTCACTGGCCGTGGGAATTCCCTTGCTTCTCACTCATCCCATTCCGGGACCGGAAGAGCGGCACGTGCGATTTCTGGAACATCAAGGCGTGGCGGTTTGGGCGCGTAATCTCGATGAGATCCCGCAGCTGACCCATCAACTTCTGATTAATCCGGAAAGGCTAACGGAGATGACGCGGCGCTGCCATGAACTGGCTCGGCCCGACGCCGCTCACGCTATAGCACAGGTGGCTCGCGCGTTACTGGAAACTGCCACTTTCATCGATTTCCTTGCCGCTCCTCCTGCACGCTCCGGTGAGTCTGCGTATTTGATGTGATCTCCGCCCGGGAATCTTTGGATTGGTGATGTTGGGGAGTGTCCGAAATCTCGTTGAGCGCGCGCTCGTGGGCAGGTCGGTGCCGGCACTGGTGCGCTGGGGGAAGTCGGTGCCGCGGTCAGTCATCCGAGGCATCCAGGCGGACGGCTTCCGATCGGTCGTCGCGTATGCCGCGCGCCACCAGAAGTTTTTCGCGCGACGCTTAAAGGAAAAGGGGATTGACCCGGCGTGTGTGCGGTCCCCGCAAGATCTCGGTGATCTTTTCACGACCGCGGAAGATCTGCTCAGTTTGCCGGCGGAAGATTTCCTTTGCCGGGAACCCGAAGCAGTCTTCGAGACGACGGGGACTTCCGGAGCGCCCAAGCGGGTCTATTTTGGCTACGACGAGTTGGAGTTTGCCGGGCGCTACCAGGCTGCGGCATTCTATGAAAGCGGAGTGCGACCTGGTGACCGTGTGGTCTGTACGTTCGACGCGGGATACTGGATCAGTAGCTGGGTCACCTTCCTGGGATGTCAGCAGTTGGGAGTGTTTTGCTCCGCCATTGGAAAGCCTCATCCCCGAGAGGTCTATTCGCGCCTCGCGCTGTATGGGTATAACGTCATTGTCGCAGACCCGACGTGGCTGGTGAGTCTGAGCGAGATCGGGGAGAGAGAAGGGACTTTCCCGGTAAAGCTGATTTTCGCCGCCGGTGACCGCATGACGGACGTCTATCGTGAATACGTTCAGGACATTTGGAAGGCTCCCGTGATTCTTGGGTACGGGTCTACCGAGATGGGTGGCGGGCTAGGGATGGAGTGCCAGAGACGCGACGGCATCCACATCGACGAATACAACTTCCTGGTTGAGATCCTCAATCCCGACGCGGAGGGGTACGGTGAAATCGTCGTCACGACGCTTTCCCGGCGGACCATGCCTCTTATCCGCTACCGTGTCCGGGATGTCACTCGCCTGGTCGAGGAACCGTGTCCGTGCGGCGCCACCCTCCGTCGCATCGCGAAGATCAAAGGGCGCCAGGACGAAATGGTTGTGATGGGCGCGGGGAATATGTACCCGGAGATTTTCGAAAACGTGCTCCACGATGTCGCGGGAGTCTCGGACAACTGGCAGGTATTGATCCGCCAGGAGGGAACTCACGATATCATGGAGTTTTGTCTGGAACTCAGCGACGGCATCAGTGCGCCGGATGTGCAGGCCAGCATTCAGAACAACCTGAAGTCTAAATACCCTGACGTTTGGGCGAATCATACGTGCGGAATGTACCGATTGGCGTTCCGATTTCTCCCTCGCGGGAGCCTCGGGCAGGGACGAAAGCCCCGGCGCCTCGTGGATGAGCGCAGCACTTAGGCGTACACGGTTGACAATGCCCGCGCGGCAGCGCGCGGAAGGACTCTGGCTTGTCAATGAAAACTCGATCAAAAGCGGGCCGTGAGAGCGCTGCTTCGGCTCAACCTGTCATCTTTTCGGATTTTGACGGGACGATCACGCAGCTTGACGTGACTGACCAGATCTTAGCCCAGCTTGCTCACCCTTCGTGGCGGGAAATCGAGCAAGAGTGGGCCTGCGGTTCAATTGGCTCGCGGGAATGCCTGGAGCGTCAGTTGGCCCTGGTGGATGCTTCGGCGGCAGAGCTGAACGTTCTGATTGACACGATCCCTGTTGATACGCACTTCACGAACTTTCTGCGCCTTCTGGAAGGAAAGGATCTGCCTTTTTATGTGGTCAGTGACGGATTCGATTATGTGATCCGTCGTGTCCTGAAACGGGCGGGCGTGAATGGACAGCTTCGCAATGGGACTCACCTTTTTGCCAGCGCGCTGCGGGTTGAAGGCCGGCGTCTCCAGCCCTCATTTCCGCACGCCGCGCCGCCGTGCGAGCACGGGTGCGCGACCTGCAAGGCGGAGGTCATCCGCCGGCTGAGTGGCGGCCGCCGGCCGAGTATTTTCATCGGGGACGGCCTTTCGGATCGCTTTGCCGTGGAGGTTGCCGACCTGGTCTTCGCCAAGCACCAGTTGCTTGCGTACTGCCGGGACAAGGGTATCGAGTGTGTTCCGTTTGAGACTTTCGCGGAAATTGAAGCTGCCTTGAAGCGACTGCTCGGATCAGGACCGACCGTGTAAGCAACCGCCAAGTGCGGAAGCTAGAAGCTGGAAACTCCGGCACGACTTTTCTGCAGCTCTTCGATTCTTGCCTGACCCGGGAGGCCAAGCTTTTGGCGATTTCCAATACAACGACGAAGACCGCAGAACTGCTCGCCCTGGAACGCAAGTACTGTTCCTTCGGCGACACGGTTCATTACCTTGATCCCCCCAAAGTCTTTGTGAATTGCGAAGGAAGCTACCTCTACGACGAGCAGGGTGTCCCTTACCTCGACCTGCAGATGTGGTATTCCGCCGCGAGCTTCGGCTACAAGAACCCGCGGTTGAACGAGGCCTTGAAACGCCAGCTCGACCGCCTGCCGCAACTCGCTTGCCAGTACTTGCACGCGGAAAAAGTGGAGGTCGCCGCACGCATCGCTCAATACTGCGAAAGGCGCTTCGGCGTGAAGGGACGCGTCCACTTCAATGTGGGCGGTTCGCAGGCCATCGAGGATTCCCTCAAGATCGTGCGGAATTATACGGGCAAGAACCTGATGTTCGCCTTCATGGGCGGCTATCACGGGAGGACACTGGGCGCTTCCGCCATCACCTCGAGCTACCGGTATCGCCGTCGCTACGGGCACTTCGGCGACCGCGCGCAATTCATTGTCTATCCCTACTGCTTCCGATGCATGTACGGGTTGAAGCGCGAGACCTGCGACATCTACTGCCAGGATCAATTCGCAAAACTCTTTCAGAGCGAATACCACTCCGTTTGGGACTCCAAGGCCCAGTCTTCTGAATACGGTGCTTTCTACATCGAGCCGGTGCAGGGTACGGGCGGCTACGTGATTCCTCCCAAGGAATATTTCGTCCGCCTGAAGGAAACCTGTGACAAGCACAAGATTCTTATTGTCGATGACGAGATTCAGATGGGTTTCTATCGCACCGGCAAGTTTTGGGCGATCGAGCACCTTGGGATCACGCCGGACATCATCGTTTTTGGCAAGGCGCTGACCAACGGGCTGAATCCTCTCTCCGGCATCTGGGCGCGCGAAGAATTGATCACGCCGGAACTCTTCCCGCCGGGATCGACGCACTCGACGTTTTCCTCCAACACCCTGGGGACGGCGGTGGCGCTTGAAACTCTCAAGATGCTGGAAGAAGAGGATTACGCGAGGCTGGTGAATGCGAAGGGCGCCTATTTCCTTGCCGGTCTCCGCGAACTCCAACGCCGGCACCGCGAAGTCATCGGGAATGTCGATGGACTGGGGCTGGCGCTGCGCATCGAGGTGTGCAAGGACGATGGAATCACTCCCGACCGCGACCTTACGGATCGGATTTTCGCAGAAGGGTTGAAGGGAGACCTTGAATACCACGGACGGAAATACGGACTCGTCCTCGACGTGGGGGGCTACTACAAGAATGTCTTCACGCTTTCCCCCTCCTTCACCATCACGGGCGAGGAAATGGACTTGGCGCTAGATTTGCTCGAACAGCTCTTTCGTCGATGCCGCTTGCAGTAGTGGTGAAGTCCCACCGCCGCGCCGCGTCTGCACACAGAATCCCGGACCAAATTGAAGTTCTTTCGGTAATCGTCACGCGGTGCGCGAAATCGCGCGGTCCAGATAGGACTGAACGTACCGTTGGAAGGCGTGCGCGAGTGCGACCGAAATCTGCCCGGGGGCTTGGAATTTCCAGTCGGGGCTGATGGAGTCGACAGCCGCAACTTCTCGCGTCGTCGAGCTGATAAAGACTTCCTCCGAGGTAACGAGATCCTGGGGGGTCAATTCCTGCTCGCACAGTTCGACGCCCGTGCTGGGAGCAATCTCAAAGAGGATTTCGCGCGTAATTCCCGCCAGGCATCCTGAGGAGAGGGGCGGAGTGAGGACTCTCGCAGCGCGGACCAGAAAGATGTTTGCCGAAGTGCATTCGGCAAGCTGGCCCTTTTCATTCAATTGCAGCGCGTCATCAAACCCTTTCTCATGGGCCCTCTGCAGGACGGCGGCATGGGGCACCCAGGACAACATCTTGGCGCCGGCATAGCTCCCCCCAGAGAATATCCCGTTGGGCTGAATATCGAGCCGTTGAGTAGATGGCCAGGAGACCAGTTCGCGCGTAAAGATCAGAAGGTCTGTCGGTGGGAGGCCACCGGCCTGTGCCCACAGCCCGCCGCCGTTCTTGATAAACGAAACGCGGGCCATGCCTTCCGGGCGATGGTTGGCGATCGCCAGTTCCGCTACTGCTTTTCGGACTTGGTCCTGGTCGAAAGGGAAAGGGATTTCGAGACGATCCGCGTCGCGCGCCATGCGGGCCCAGTGACGCTCGAAGGCAAACGGAACCCCACGATAAATCCGGAGGGTTGTGAAGACACCCCAACCCATGAGTAACCCGACTTGTCCGGGAGAAAGATGCACTTCGCTGAGCGGAAGAATGTGCCCGTTGTGATAAACCCGTGAATCCATTGTCACCGGCTAGCGTTGCAGAGTGTGGGCTTCCAGTGTGCGAACTTCGTCCTTCGCGCCGGGCCCCAATGCTTCCAGCAGGGGCCGCGCCTTGAGCATCATCTCTTCGAACTCCGCGCGAGGGTCGGAATCATACACAATGCCACCCCCCACGTTGAAGACTGCGACGTCATCGCGAATCAACATGGTCCGAATCGCGACGCTGAAATCCATCTCAAAATGGTCGGTCTTCGGAACACCTCGGATAATGCCAATTGCTCCCATCGAGATTCCGCGCGGGCGACCTTCAATTTCAGCCAGGATTTCCATTGCGCGGATTTTGGGGGCGCCGGTGATTGAGCCGCACGGAAAGAGTGCCCGGATGATATCCAGCAGGCCGACTTCGGGTCGCAACGTCCCTTCCACGTGTGACACAAGGTGAAAAAGCTGGGGCAGGGGGTCAATATCCCACAGCCGTGCGTGAATGCTTTCGTAGGTACAAATCCGCCCCAAGTCGTTTCGCAGGAGATCTACGATCATGAGGTTTTCAGCGCGGTCTTTGTCGCTGGCGAGCAGTTGTCCGGCCAGCAGCGCATCTCGGGCCGGGTCATCACTGCGAGCAATCGTTCCCTTGATGGGGCTGGTGAGAATCCGACCACCGGAGACGCGAAAAAACCGCTCTGGAGAGTTGCTGATAACTACTCCGTATGGACCTTTGAAAAAGGCACGAAACGAGGCGTCCCCCGGCGCCAAGCGCTCATAGATGGCCTCAGGGGATTGACCGTCAAGCTCGACGGAAATCTGCTCCGTCAGGTTAGCTTGATAAATATCTCCCGCGGCGATGTATTGGCGGATCCTCTCCACGTTCGTGGAGAAGCGCAATTCGTCGAATCCGGAGCGAGTATCAGCGATCCCGCCACGCGAGGTCTGAAACGTGTCTGATGCACCACGGGGCGAGGTTTTGACGAGCGGGTAGTAGGCAAATGAAAAATCCGGTATGGACGGGTCCGGATTCAGAGGCAAGCGTTCAAAACGCCGTGCCAACTCGTAGGAGAAGAAACCGAGGGCCGCGCCACTGGGGAATCGTTCGGCGTGCCTCGCCAGCCAGACCGGCAGTTCTTCGAGGGATTCACCTCGTCCCTCGAGCACGCTGACCGGATCAACGGCGGTCCGTGTGAGCATGTGGCCGTAGTCGAGCCACTTGCCTTCCAGAACGGCTGGCCGCGTGTTCGCAGGGCTGCAGGGGGCTTCTTCGAGATGCGCGTCCAGCATTCTTTCAATATACCACTTCGCAGGAGGTGTTGAAGGTCCGCACGGCGGGCGAAAAATGTCTGACGTTTTTCAGAGCTTACGGTCTTATGTCGAAGGAAAGACCGAGGTTTCAAAGCCCATGAGTGATCGGCAAGCGCGGGATGAAAATCATGAGATTCGCCCGCAGTGAAGCTCGGGCGAGGTTGCGCCTACCACGCTACGCGAACGGTGAGCGAGTGGTGAAGGCGTATATGTAGGCGAGTCTCGGGAGGAAGGTGGACCTCATTTCCTCGAGGCCAGAGGAAAGCGTAACCGAGCATCGCGCCTCCGCCAAGAGGAAGAGACGTGCCCAGCGCCGCAGCGCCGGCAAGCTGCGACTGGAATGTCGCCAACCCACCCAGCCCGATCAATCCCCCAGCCACCCCTTTCCAGGAAAGGCTCTTTTTGCCCTTTAAATGCCCTTCGGAGTCGACACGCGTTTTCAGCAGACCAGAATCGTCCAGTGCGGACAGGCCGGCGAAGATCGGTTGGTCCTGTCCATCCGGCAATGTAATCCGGTCGAAGCGCAACGCCAGTTCGCCGGGCCGGCGCATGCGTCCGGCGGAGCGGACGCTAGTGATTCGACCGTTAATCAAACTCCCGCTGGGAAGTGCAACTCGCCCGTCAATAAACACGGGCTGAAGAAGCCGGGCAGTGATCGGGTCGCCGACATGACTGACTTGAGTGTGAATGCCGGAAAGCAACTGCACTGCCGCTTCGGTCTGAGCGGGGATGGTAAGAGTTGCCTGGGAGGATGCCTGCGCGGTGTCAGTTTTGGGCGGCCCTGTCCGGTGGATCAGAACATGATCCGGCGGCGAGTCGGCGGTGTGCGCGACTGGAGCGAGCACGGCTGCTGCCAGGGCGACGATTACAGCGTTCACCATTTTCTCCTCCTCAGATAGGCCGCGTGATTCTTACAAAACGAGCGGTACTTCGCCTGCCAGTTCTTTTCGCTAGCGTTCAATTCCAGAGATACTTCCATCACCGAGCCCAAAAGATGGCACAATTCTCTCGCTTTATTACGCAGAAATCAAGGCTTCTCGCAATTCGCCAGGCTAAACCGCCCAGAGGGTCAGCGCCCGGCCTCTTCAACTGGTACAGAACAAAATGGCCCAACCACTGAGGTTGGGCCAGGATAAGGCTGGAGCGGTTGTAGCTACGCGACCTTGGTGACTTTGTCGGCTTGAGGTCCCTTTTGGCCCTGGACGACCTCAAACTCGACAGTGTCGCCCTCTTGCAGGGTCTTGAAGCCTTCACCTTCAATGGCCGAGTAATGAACGAAGACATCAGCTCCGCCATCCTGGCCGATGAAGCCGTAACCCTTGGCGTTATTGAACCACTTGACTTTCCCTTGAAGTCTTGCCACTTGCGTTCCTCCTTGATCGGCTTTGATGGTGCCAGCGCACCGGGCCTCTAGCAAAAGAAAAAGCCGAGAATCCTGTCGGATCCCCGGCCTCCTTCCCTCGTACGCTTTCCCGATGCGAACACCGTGCAAACTCCCGCCAAGATAAATATATGAGGGAACTTGCCTTGTCAAGGAAATATTAGTACCGCTGATGGGGATGTTGGTGCGGGTCGAATCTACTCTTTATTAAACAACAAAAGCCAGGAAAGACCGGCGATCGTTTTCGCGTCCTTGATTTGTTTCATGCGAAGCATCTTGTGAAGATGCGTCAATGTGAAGAGTCCCAGTTGGAGACGCTCGTCGGCTTCCGGTCTGGCATCGCCGTGTGTAAGGCCGGTTGCTTCAACCAGGTGGAGCCTTTCGTTGAGGAAACCCGGGCTGGCGAAAAAATCAAAAAGGGGCTTCACCGTGCGCGCGCGATAGCCGGTTTCTTCGATCAATTCGCGGCGTGCGGCCTTGCGTGGGGTCTCACCGCGCTCGATCCCCCCTGCTACCAATTCCCACAACGAACGTCCTATCGCGTATCGGAATTGGCGCACCAAAAGCACGCGCCCGTCGGGGAGGAGGGGCAAAACAACGACCGAACCTTGATGGCACACAACCTCGCGCACGGCCGTCACGCCACCCGGCTCAACCACGCGGTCAACGCGGAGTTTGACTACTTTCCCGTCGTAGATGGTCTTGCTTTGCAGAATGCGGACTCGCGCAGCCACGGGGATGCCCCTTCACGATGGAATCATCCTGCCCTGAGCCAGAGCAGGATATCAAGAACCTATACGCACGGATCCGATGCGGGGCGCGACGGGGGACGGCCACCGGTAAGGTTGCTCCGGATCAGTCTGAGAGGTCGATCTTCTCAATCAAAGCCTTGGCATCTTTCGCGGCTTCCACGGGTTTCAAGGCATCGCGATAGTGCGTGACTTTGTCTTTAAGCTTTGTATAACCGTCGCGCTTCGCCTTGTAGGTGTCGGCTTGCTCTTTGGGAGTTGCGGGGTCTTGCGCGGCTTTGTCGAAGCAATCGACGGCCCCGCCCACAATACCCACAGAAAGGGTCAGCTTCGTCAGGCAACTCTTCCGATGGTAGGCCTTTTCGAAATTTTCCAGGCTTTCCGTCTTGACCGTTGCGGCCAGCTCGGTAATGCTCTTCTTGTAGTCGGTCACCATCGCTTCGTCGTCCTGGCATGCTTGTGCCCGGAGCGACCGCTGGGCAAGCAGACCCAAGCTGACTGTTCCCATCATGAGGACGAGCCGCATTCTCCTTGTCATGGCACCACCTCGCGGGGATCCTGATGCAGTGCAGGGACGCACCCGGTAGGACTTAGGCCGCCCTCACCGCAGCGTCTCGAGTGGTGCAATACTATCATAAGGCGCCGGGGTTGTCGTTCAAGCTTTGCGTTCAAGCGAACGGCAGGGGCTGCTATACTGTTGATCATCAGTTGGGGCAGGAGGCGGAAGAATCTTGGGGAGTAAAATGGAATGAAGATTGCTGCACTGATTGTTGACGACGAGCAACCGGCCCGCGACGAGCTGGCTTTTCTGCTCAAGGGCTTTCCCGACGTAGACGTCGTGGGCCACGGGAAGAACGGTATCGAAGCCGTAAACCTGATCCGGGAGCTCAATCCCCAAGTTGTTTTTCTGGATGTCCAGATGCCCGGCCTGGACGGTTTCGGAGTCATCAAGAAGCTCCTGGAAAAGAAAGCCAAGCTGCCGTTTTTCGTCTTTGCCACGGCGTACGACCACTACGCCGTCCAGGCCTTCGAAGTCAACGCCGTCGATTACCTGCTGAAGCCCGTCGCCCGCCCGCGTCTCGAGAAGGCGCTAGCCAAAGTCCGCCGAGGCCTCGAGAATGTTGAACCGACACACCAGAAGCTGGAGCGCCTCGTGCAGTTGGTCGAGGAGCGTCCTCTCCCGCAAAAAACCAAGTTGTTGGTGAAGAGCGGTGGACGGCTCGTCCTGGTGAACTCTGACGACATCATCTATGCAAGTATCGAGGACGGCGTCATTACGATTGTGACGCGAGAGCTGGAAGGGCACTCCAATTTTCGAACGGTGGAAGAGTTGCAGGGCAATCTCGATCCTAACACCTTCTGGCGGGTGCACCGGTCCTATCTCATTAACATCAATCGCATTCGGGAAGTGGTCCCCTGGTTCAAGAGTTCGTACCAGCTCAAAATGGATGACCGCAAGCAGACCGAAATCCCCGTCAGCCGCGCGCAAACCCGCAGGCTGAGAGAACTTCTGAATCTCTGAGGCCAAACAGAGACTTCTCGAAGCAGTTCCTTGTTTTGAGGCCTCCGATTGCAGATCAGGAGAGGCGAAGAGTCGAAGGACTTCGCTGCGCTACAGCGTGAAGTGTTTCCTGATGGCTTCCACGAGCCCCGGGATCGTGGACTCACCCGCCTCAACCGTTACCTGAAGTCCTAACTTGCGAACCGTCTCCGAGGTAATCGGTCCGATAGACGCCACGCTGACGCGGCTCAGGACTTTCTTCAGCGGGCGATTGCCGCACAATTTGGCAAAGTTGGAAGCAGTCGAGGAGCTCGTGAAGGTGATCATATCGGCCGGGGGAGTCAGGAGACGCTCGAGTTCATCCCACGGGATTTCAGATGTAACCGTCTCGTAGGCCTCTACAACTTCCACGCGCGCGCCCCGCTCACGTAGGACTTGAGGAACGAGATCGCGGGCCACCTTGGCACGCGGGATGAGAAAAGCCTTTCCTCGGAGGTCCCGGGAACTCAGCGACTCTAAGAGCCCTTCGGCGCGGTATTCTTTGGGAACAAAATCGACTTTTACACCTGTCCTGGCGAACTCCGCGGCCGTCGCCGGGCCAATAGCGCCGATGGTTAAGCCTTTCAGGTCGCGGGCGTCTCTTCCGGAGGTGCTGAGCCGGGAAAGAAAACTTCGCACACCGTTCACTGAAGTCACCAGCAAATACTCGAACTCCGGCAGCCGCCTGATGGCGTTGTCCAGTGGTGCCCACGAAGTTGGGTCGCGAATCTGAATGGTGGCTATCTCGATGATTTCCGCGCCCAATTCCGCAAGAGCTTCACGCAAGCTTCCAGCCTGTTCGCGCGTGCGCGTAATGACGATTCTCTTTCCAAATAGGGGCAGGCGCTCGAACCAATTGAGCTGCTCGCGCAGCTTCACAACGTCACCCACCACGATTACTGTAGGCGGTTGCAGCTCCCCGGCTCGCCGGGAGATGTCTTGGAGGGTTCCGGTTACGACTTGCTGGCTGGGACGCGTTCCCCAATGGATGACGGCGACCGGCGTTTGGGGATTGCGTCCGTGCGCCACAAGTCGCGACGCGATCGCGGCGAGGTTACGAGTTCCCATGAAAAAGACCAGCGTGCCGCAACTTCCACCCGCGGCCGACCAATCGACGGAAGAATCCTCCTTCGTTGGGTCCTCGTGGCCCGCGATGAGGCAGACGGAGGACGCCAGCTCGCGGTGGGTAATCGGAATGCCGGCGTAGGCAGGCGCTGCAAGGCCCGAGGTTAGGCCGGGCACAACTTCGAAAGGGATTCCGGCTTTGACCAGCGCCAGGGCTTCTTCGCCCCCCCGGCCGAAGACGAACGGATCGCCGCCCTTCAACCGCGCTACTGTCCCGACTTCGCGCGCTTTGCTGATGAGGAGCCGGTTGATCTCCTCCTGCGGTCGCCGCGGTCCGGCGCCGCGCTTACCCACGAAGATTTTGGCGGCGTCGGGCCGGCAGAATCGTAGCAACTCTTCTGCGGCGAGGAAATCGTAAATCACGCAGTCAGCCCGCTCGAGGATGGCCCGACCCTTGAGCGTGAACAAGCCCGGATCCCCGGGGCCCGCGCCGATCAGATAGACTTTACCTGGCATGTATCAACTCTTGTAGGGCCGACGCTTGCGTCGGCCTGGCCGGGGCGAGTCCCAGCCCTACAGAGACTCCAGAATTGCTCGTGCGCCCTGGCGGAGCAAATCTTCCGCGACCCTGCCACCGAGGGCCTCGGGATCTTCGATGGATTCGCTCGCCTGAGCGCGAATGACGTTCTTGCCTTGGAGATCGGCGACGACTCCCATCAGCCGGAGCTTGCCGTTTTCGACGACCGCGTGCGCGGCGATCGGGACCTGGCATCCGCCCCCCAAATGACGGAGCATCGCGCGCTCCGCGCGCACCGCAAGATGCGTTGCAGCGTGGTCCAGCGGCTCGATCGCCGGCAGTATTTTCTCATCCCCTTCGCGGATCTCGAGGGCCAGAGCGCCCTGGCCGACAGCAGGGCAGACCTGGTCGGCTGCGAAGTATTGGGTGATTCGACCCCGAAAACCCAGGCGATGGACTCCCGCCGCCGCGAGTACGATGGCGTCACAATCTCCACGGTCGAGTTTCTTCAGCCGCGTGTCAAGGTTGCCGCGCAAAGGGAGAAATTCCAGATCGGCGCGTAGTTTCCGCAGTTGCGACTGGCGACGCAGGCTGCTGGTTCCGACTCGTGCCCCAGGAGGCAGCTCGGCAAAACGCTTGCCGTCCTTCGATATGAGAATATCGCGCACATCTTCACGCTCCGGAACAGTACCCAGGACAAGACCCGGCGGTTGATCGGTGGGGAGATCTTTCAGGCTGTGGACCGCCAAATCAATTGTTCCTGCGGCGAGCTCCTCTTCAATCTCTTTGATAAAGAGACCCTTTATTCCCGATTGGACGAGGGGTACGTTCTGGAGTTTGTCGCCGGTTGTCTTGATGATACGAATCTCAACCTCGGTGTCGGCAGACACCAGCCGGTCCTTAACCCACTTAGCCTGCCAGAGGGCGAGTTGACTGCCGCGCGACCCGATGGTGATCTTCATAAACTCAGTGACAAGTGGCAAGTGGCGAGTGGCGAGTCAAAAGGCTCTGACAAGTAGGGGCGGTCTTATCGGCGAGTCTCGTCACTTGTCACTGTTCCTACTCCCCCACGCCAAACATCTTGCGCACCAACTGCACCAGGGTCCTCTGTTCTGGTCGGCCGGCGCCGCTCTTGAGCTCGGTGATGGGCCCGTGCAGGATCTTGTTCACGATCCCGCGAGTCAGAGCCTCGAGAGCCTCGCGCTGCTCGGGCGTGAGGTTGTTGAGGCGGGCACGATGCCGCTCCACCTCATTCTCGCGGATTCGGTTCAGGCGCTCCTCGAGGGCCACGATCGTGGGCACGAGTTCGCGCGAGGCCAGGCGCCGCATCATCTTCTCGACTTCCTGCCGAACGATTTCTTCTGCCCAGACGGCCTCACGCTCGCGCTGCTTTTTGTTGGCGTCGACGACCTGCTCGAGGTCGTCGATGTCGTACACGAAGGCGTTGTCAAGCTGGTTGACCGCCGGGTCGATGTCGCGCGGCACCGCGATGTCCACGAAAAACATGGGACGGTTTTTGCGAGCCGCCAGCATGTGCTCGACTTGTTCCTTCTCGACGACAAAGTGGGGTGCACCGGTCGAGCTGATGACAATGTCCGCCTTGCCGACGTACTCCAGGAGCTGGTCGAAGTGAATTGCAGTTCCATGGAACGCGTCGGCGAGCTCAACGGCTCGCTCATGGGTCCGGTTGCTGACGAAAATAGTGCTGGCGCCGCTATGCAAGAGGTGTTTGGCGGCAAGCTCGCTCATCTTGCCGGCCCCGATTACGAAAATGGTCTTGCCGGTCAGGGTACCGAAGATTTTCTTTGCCAGCTCGACGGCGGCATAGGAGACGGATACCGCCGCCGTTCCGATGGCCGTTTCACGCCGGACTTTCTTGGCAACGGCAAAGGCCTGGGTGACGACCTTGTTGAGGGGGCCGTTCAGCGCTCCGACCTCGCGCGCGATGGTGTAGGCGCGCTTCAGTTGCCCCAGGATCTGGGGCTCGCCGACCAGCATCGAGTCGAGGCTGGCGGCCACGCGAAACAGGTGGTGCACGGCCTCCTGCTGCTGGTGCCAGTAGAAATGACGCTCGTAGGGTGCGAGGTCACAATGGTGGTAGTCGGCCAGGAAATCTCGCAGAAGGCGGGCGGCGTCAGTTTCGTCTTTGGTGCTGACAAAAACTTCAACACGATTGCAAGTGGAAATGACCAATCCCTCCAGGACTCCCTCGCGCTGGATGAGATCCGACAGGGCGGGGCCGAGGCACGATTCCTGGATGTTCATCCGCTCACGCACTTCGACGGGCGCGGTGCGATGGTTCATTCCTACGAGCAGAAGGTTCATGGTAAACGCAGGGGTTGGGGGTTGGGGATTAAGGGTTGGGGCAAGACTGGCCCGAACCCCGAATCCCGGACTCCGAATCCCATTGGTGTCAATCGAGTCTCAACCTGCTTCCCACGCCCAATGCCTTACGGCAAGCTGCCAAGCTGCGGGATATACCCGTGCTGCCCACTCAAGAAGCTGATACCCAGGAACGTCACCATCATGGCCGCGAACCCCAGGATGGCTACGTACGCCGCGCGGCGCCCCCGCCAGGTGCCGCTCAGGCGCGTGGAAAACAGGACGAGGTAAACCAGCCAGGTGATGAGCGACGCCAGGATTTTGGGGTCAAGTTCCCAGGGGCCCTTCCACGTCCGGCTGGCCCATACGAAGCCGGTCAGAATACCCAGGCTCAGCAGCGGCAGCCCAATAATGAGAGAACGCGAGTAGAGCTCGTCGCAAATTTCCAGTGAGGGAAGACGGTAATAAAACGCCCGCGGCCTCTTGGACTTGAGTTCCCGCTCCTGAATCAGGTACATGACGGAAGCCACAAAGGTCAGAAAGAAAGCAGTGTAGCCAAGGAAAATCGAGGCGATATGCACCAACAACCATCCCCCGCGGAAAGCCGGATTGGCAAAGGGGCGATCAGGATGGAGCGCGGAAATCAGCGTCAGCACGAATACCAGCGGCAACATGAAGACGCCCAGCGCCGTGATGCGATAGCGCAGGTAAACGAAAAAGAAGGCGAGTGTGGCCAGAAACGAGAAAAACGAGAGCGCGCTGCGGACGTCGGTGACCGGCAGGCGTCCGATCGCGGCGGTCTCGGCCGCCAGCGCCAGGGCGTGCAGGAGCAGGCCCAGCCCCAAAGCAGCCAAGACGGCGGGCGAGAGCGCCGGCCTGCGGCGAATCACTGAAGGGAAAGTGCGCAGGAGACCGACCGCGTAAAAAATCAATGCCAGCCACAAGAATGCCGAGTGCATAGCGTCCTCAACGCACTTCCCTCAAAAACAGTAATTATAGCACTGCCGCCTGTGACGGCGGGGGCACGTGGATGGATCCCGAAGCGGTCCGGCCCCCTGCCCCAGGTCCTGATTCTCATAGGCGCACTGTCTTTACACAGTAGAACGACACGGACTTGGCATATAATCTCTGGGTCGCGGGTAGGGTTCTTGAGAACGCTCCCGGGGGATAGCAGGATGCCCAGTGGAAGTGGCCCTCGCAGTGCGCTGAGCAAGATTAGAGAGCTTTCATCCTAGCGCGTCTTCGAACCCCGGATTGAGCATGCCTTCAAAGTGCGTAATAGCCAGCTTAGGCCCTTTCTGGAGCGATACGCGTGGAAACGCCGAAAAAACGCCGCAGTGACCGCATTTCCGTCCAACTCCCGATCATCTTGAGCGGAACGGACGTCACAGGGAAGGATTTCGTGGAGGCGGGACGCACAATCGTCATCGCGCGCTACGGTGCGAAAATTCTCTGCCAGCGCAAACTTTCTCCCCAACTAGAAATTATCGTACACTGCCTGATGACCAACGAGGACGCCCATGCGCGCGTCGTCGGTCAGGTCCGCGAAAGCCTCGAGGGCACCTACTACGGCGTCGAACTTACGAATCAGGATGTGGACCTTTGGGGCGTGGAATTCCCGCCCATTGAACAATCCGAGACGGCGATCGGCCGCGTTCTGGTGGAGTGCACCCACTGCCGCAGAAGGGAACTGGCCTACCTGAATGAGTTTGAGGCTGAGGTGCTGGAGCGGAGCCGCTCCCTTTGGCGTCACTGCAAGAAATGCGCGGATACCAGCCTGTGGAAAGAAACTTGGCTTCGGGCGGACGAGGAACTTCCCCACGAAGAGGTAGCCATTGCCCAGATTTCTCCTCCACCTCCGCCCAAGCGCACGATTGACGACCGGAAGCATACTCGACTGGAACTCCAGATGCAGGCGCTGATCCGCGACCCCCAGGGTTGGGAAGAAGTCGTGGTATCGGAGAATATCTCGCGCGGTGGACTGCGCTTCAAGAGCAAAAAGCACTACGCCGAAGAGTGGACGATTGAGGTGGCGCTCCCGTATTCATCCGGAGGCGCGAATATTTTCTCAGCCGCGACAATCAAATACATCGGGAAAACCGCCGAGGAGGGTGAGACCGTCTACGGCGTGGCCTATATTCCGTGGCAGGACGCGTGGGTCGACCGCTGGGCTCCTCCCGGTCGTTGACCGGACCATGCGCCAAGCATGAGCGCAATCACGCTGATGCGCCTCCCCACCGACACTCCGCATCTAAAATTGTATTTGCTCGAAGGCCGGTTCGCGATCTGCCGGCTCGACGCGCACGAAAAAACCCCTTCCTGGGCGCTGCGCGGCGCCGAGTTCGCTTCGATCACTCGGACGGCCGACGAGCTTTCGGTGGTCTGTGCCGAAGAGCTTGCTCCAAAACGCGTGAAGCGCGAAAGCGGCTGGCGCATTTTCAAGATTGAAGGGCCGTTGGACTTCGCGCTCACGGGAATTCTGGCTGCGGTTGCCAAACCTTTAGCCGATGCGGGCGTGAGCATCTTTGTGGTGTCCACGTACGCTACCGACTATCTGATGGTCAGGGAAGAGAACGTTGAGAAAGCCGCTCGCGCGCTCCAGGCGGCAGGGCACGCCGTCGAATGCCCGTAGGCCGTCGCGGCCATCCCTCGGTAGCCGCCGATCTCCAACAAAGTTAAAGAACCACTCTGCGCTGCAAGGGCAGCGATGGGCGCGCGGCATCAGGCCATGTCCGCGCCGTCCGTGGGAACCACGTCGAGCCAGTTACTGAGGTGGGCCCAGGTTTCGGGGGCTGAAGGAATCGCCGCTGAAATGCGGTGGCGCTGGCGCGCCAGCATTTTCCCCAGAATTTGCAAGTGACTTGGCTCCACGAGCGTGCCTTCGGCCACCACCACTCGGACGCGCGCGTCATTCCCCTTCAAATGCTTCAGGATTCCTGCCGCGAGCTGCCGGGCGCTGGCTCCGTCCATCGCACCTTGCAGTTTCACCAGCGTGTGGTTGAGGGCGCGTTCGATCTCGACTTGCAGTTCTCCAGTTGCACCCGAGCGCAGCGCCCACGGGGAGCAGCGATAAGTCCGGCGACGAAGGGGCGGATGCTGGAAATAGTCGTGCTGCAAAGTGAAGTTCGTCCAGGCGGCTGCCACCGGCGCGACGGCGGAAAGGACCCGCCGGCCGAAACTGGGTGCACCGAGCAACTCTCGGATTTCCGCTTCGAGCCGCGCCGCAGCCGCGGGAGCGGGCCCCCGCTGTTTGGCTACGCGGAACAGGGGGTAGGCCTTGCGAATCTCTTCCGCCCATCGTACCGCCTTGGCGCGCAGGTAAGGTGAATCCGAATCGTGATATCGCTTCCACCCTTGCAACCGGACCCCAACGGACCGCAGGACCGACGGTCCCAGCGTGCGGAAGTCCGTCTCGAAACATTCCTTTTGCAGGGCTTCGATCTCGTTCGGCTGGAGGGTGGGGTGGGTGACCATCGCCGTGAATCCGTCGCACGCATGATAGTAGCGCTCGGGATTCTCGGCCAAGTCGCGTTGCAGTCGCCCTTCTTTCATGATGCGCTCATAGAAAGGCGTCCCGGGCGTCGGGCCGTAAATGAGGAACTGCCCGAGCGTAGGCTTAAGCGCCATCAAGCCGGCGAGTTCAGCACGGATGATCTCCGGGGTTTGATAGTCAAACCCCAGGATCATGGAGGTCAGCACGCTGATGCCGTGGGAGGTCAAATTAGGAATCAATTCCTCGACCGGGCGGCCCTGCTGCTTGGCATAGCCCGACCGCTTGCCCTCGAAACCGAGCCAGACGCCGTCGATGCCGGTTTCCAGAAGTTCGCGCGGCGTGAAACGGCTCAGCGATTTCACCGAGGCGAACGCGAAAATCGAGAGCGGCGTCCCTCGGGCCTGAACGAGTTCACGCAGACGGTTGGCCCGGTCTTTCGAAACCAGGAAATCTTCGTCCAGAATCGTCAGGCTCATCTTGGGGTTAATTTCGAGGTAGCGCTCGATCACGCGAAACACGTCGTCGCCGGTCGGGAGCAAACGAATGTGATGACGCCCAAAGAAGTGCGAAGTGCAGCAGAAATCGCAGCCGTGCGGGCAGCCTAGTCCGCCGAAGATAATTCCCGTCTGGCTGACGGGGACGGAGAGAACGCGCAGGGTGGTCGTCACCAGGGGATGGTCGTAGGGCATGGGCCGGGCGGGCTCGCCCAGCAGCGCACGGAAGAAGCCCACGCCCTCTTCGCGGCAAATGAAGTCCCCGTAGGGCGCCAGGGTCTGATCGTCCAGGACGGTGCCGTATCCACCCAGGACGATGCGCGCCTGGGGCGCGTGTTTACGAACCAACGCCACCACTTCCTTCATGCGGTGGAACGTCGCCAGCAGAAACGAAACGCCCACGAACTCCGGGCCCTTCTTGAGTTCCCGGATCAGTTCCTTGAGGGAAGGGTAGTGCAGGGCCACGGCGGGCGCGTCAATGTTTTCCGCGATGTAGTCGAGAGCGAAAGTGAAGTGGATGGCGCGCGGGCTGAAGATGCCCTGCGCCCGGGTGACCTGCCGATAGAGCAACTCATAACCGACGGTGGGCGCGTCGCCTTGGGCGGGACCCATGGGGCGGCAAACGCTGGTGAGCAGCACCCGCATGCAGCCGCTCGGCCTGCCGCGACGCGCCTCCGCAGAGGACGCAGGTTTTACGGTGTCTGTGGATTGGGACCCTGTGCTTAGTGGCATACTCACCCTTTCGACTCGGATATTGCGGAAGCTGACTATTCGGCCCTGACACCGCACGGCCTGAAATCACACTTCCGCACGACGGTCATGAGACCGTCGCCGCACAGACCGTCGTGATCGATCTTACTTACTTAGGGCGAGAAAGCACCTCCGGGGCAGCCTGTTGAGCGCTACCCCACGGGTCAGGAAATTGCGTGATGCGTGTGCAGCCAATTCATGCGGCTGCAATTGCGTTCGAACGATGCAATCTTGTGGGTGGCAGGGGCGAGAAAAATAGAGCGCGCCTGCGGCCCTCGAATCAAGGAGCCCTAACGTCTGCCCTGCAGTGCCTGTATCGCGTGTGTCTCGATAGTGGCCATCAGCTTGGGAACGAATAGGCTCTCGAAAGAACTATAAAGCATTTTGGCCGTAATTACGACAATTTCCAAGCTTGGATTCCGTTTTTCTGTGGGGCCGCTGTGGGTCTCCCCGGCACCGCTCATGCCGCGCGAAGTTCTTCCTGGGCGACCTCGGGCTTGCTTGGTTTGCGAAGGCCTCGCAGCCAGTTCTGTAAGGACTCAAGATAAGTGTAATAAACAGGGGTTATATAGAGCGTGATGAGCTGGGAAACGACCAGCCCTCCAACCACCGCCAGGCCCAGGGGCCGCCGCGATTCTGCTCCCGCGCCAAAGCCCAATGCGATGGGGAGACTCCCCATCAGTGCCGCCATGGTGGTCATCATGATGGGCCGGAAGCGGACGAGACAACCCTGATAAATGGCTTCCTGGGCGTCTTTCCCTTCGTTCCGTTGCGCCATAATCGCGAAGTCGATCATCATGATGGCATTCTTCTTCACAATGCCCACCAACAGGATGATTCCCACGAAGGCATAGAGGTTCAAGTCGATGTGGAAGATCCTCAGGGTCAGAAGCGCGCCCAGGCCCGCTGAAGGCAGCCCGGATAGAATGGTGAGAGGGTGGATGAAGCTCTCGTAGAGAATCCCCAGCACGATGTAAATCACCAGGATGGCCATAATCAGCAGCATCCCAAGGCCGCGCATGGATGATTCGAAGGCCTGGGCGGTACCTTGAAAACTCGTGCTGATGGTCGAGGGCAGAACCGCCCGAGCGTTTTGCTGTACGGTATTGACGGCGTCGCCCAGGGCCACACCGGGCTTGAGATTGAACGAAAGGGTCACACTGGGGAGTTGACCGAGATGGTTGATGGTGAGCGGGCCCACGTTCCGAACGAGCCTGGCGACGGAGTCTATGGGTACGAGTGACCCCTGGGAAGACCGAATATAAAGCAAAGGGACTGCGGAAGGCTCCCGCCGGTATTCGGGAAGCAACTCGAGGATGACGCGGTATTCGTTGTTGGGCGCGTAGATCGTCGAGATTTGCCGCGAGGCGTAGGCGGTGAAAAGTGCTTCCTCAACTTGCTGCGATGTCACTCCCAGAGCGGCCGCCCTGTCTCGATCCACCAGCACGTTGAGCTGCGGATTCTTGATTTGCAGGTCGGTCGTTACATCCTGCAATTCCGGCAACTCACGCAACCGCGACTCCAGGATGGGCACGTATTTGAAAAGCTGGGCCGTGTCCGGGCTCTGTAGAGCGAATTGGTACTGGCTCTTGGTGAGGCTCCCCCCGATCCGGATCGGCGGAGGATTCTGAAGGAACGCCTGGATTCCGGGAACAACTGCCAACTTGGGGCGCAACTCCTGGATGACTTCATCCGCAGATAGCCGGCGCTCGGCGCGCGGCTTCAGCCTCATGAACACTCTCCCGGTATTGACAGTGGCGCTTGCCGGACCGGCCCCGACGCTGGAGCTGAAGGAATCGACGTTGGGATCCTGCGCCACGATTGCAGTGAGCTGCTGCTGGTGCCGGACCATCTCCTCGAAAGAAGTTCCCTGCGCCCCTTCGGTGACACCAAAAATCTGGTCGGTGTCTTCGCTGGGGAGAAATCCTTTGGGAGTTTTGACGAACAGGTAACCGGTTGCCAGGAGAATGAGGAAAGAGGCCAGCAGGGTGGAGAACCGGTGTCGAAGGACGCCTTTCAAGCTCCAGTCGTAAGTGCCCAGCATGCCGCTGAACACCTTCTCTGAAGCCCGATAGAGCCGGCCTTGCCGCTGGCCCGTGGGCGGGCGCAGGGCCCGACTGCACAGCATCGGAGTCAGGCTCAGTGATACGAAACCTGAAACCAGGATCGCCACGCCAATGGTTACAGCAAATTCGTGCAGCAGGCGCCCGACGATTCCGCCCATGAAGAGCACGGGGATAAAAACCGCGGCCAGCGAGAGCGTCATGGAAACGATCGTGAAACCTACTTCACGGGAGCCGTTGAACGACGCTTCCAGCACGCCCTCGCCGTGTTCCACGTGGCGGACGATGTTCTCGAGCATGACGATGGCGTCATCGACGACAAAACCGACGGAAAGCGTCAGGGCCATTAGCGAAAGGTTGTCCAGGCTGTAGTCGAGCAAGTACATGACCGCGAAGGTGCCCACGATCGACATGGGCAAGGCCAGGCTGGGGATCACCGTGGCGGACAGATTGCGCAGAAAGAGGAAGATGACCATCACCACCAGGCACACGGTTAGAATCAGGGTGAACTTGACGTCATTCACCGAGTTGCGGATGGAGACTGACCGGTCATAGCGGATGTCGAGGTTCACCGCAGGCGGGATCTGGGCTTGGAACGTGGGGAGCAATCGTTTGATGG